>Ga0196965_1001036_pt1 | contig 11891 bp, 14 predicted proteins | sample S1_20metaG_FD_148668 | JGI IMG/M metagenome (GOLD analysis project Ga0196965, IMG submission 148668) | Soil microbial communities from Anza Borrego desert, Southern California, United States - S1_20 | ecosystem: Environmental > Terrestrial > Soil > Desert | place: USA: California | collected... | reverse complement strand
TGGAAGCGGCGGGGACAGCAATGACGAAGAACATTTTTATATGAATGTTTATGCAAACTTCGGTGAATCCGATGATACAAAGTTTTATGACTGCCGATATAACGTAATTCCTACGGTCGGCTCGACTAGTGACTTTACGACCGTGACTTTTGATCCTACCCAGTCTTACTCTGTTGATACAAGGAACACATCGCCATATCCCTGCCCTGCCTCACCGGCTGACATGGATTTACTAAGCCCTAGTTCTAATATCCGTATGTTCTCTTTGAATGTGGGAGATACCAGCGCTAACGATGCTGGACTGGACGGTTACTTAGATAATGTTGTAGTGACCATCTTAAATGGTGACACTACCATTTACGACTTTGAAGAAGCGCCGGTAACTTTATCTAGTAAAAACGATTGTAAAAAAGGCGGCTGGCAAGATTCTGAAGCACCGGTCTTTAAGAATCAAGGTGATTGCGTAAGTCATTTTGCCTCCAGCGGCAGCCAACGCTAACCTCTTTTTAAAGCACAGTAAAAATTAAAATTTATTAAATAAATACGTATCCCAAGTACCTTAGTAGCTAAAATTACTAAGGTACTTGTCAATTAATGTTTAGTTTCGCCGAGAGTCTGCAAAAAAATTTACTGTGATTTATTCTAGGATTTTTATAATGAGAAAGCCAATCTAAGCAAAGGAGGGATACAATGGCAAGAGAAACAATGAAAAGAGTTAGTAAAAATAATTCTAACTTTAAAGATGATTCCCAGAAAGCTAGTGAAGCTGGTAAAAAGGGCGGTCAGAATAGTAGCCGTAGTTCATAGGCAACTCTAAGCTGGTTATCTAAAAGATAGGCAAATGCCTCTCTTTTTTATTTGTATTATCAGTAAGATTGGACGGCTTCAAATGCTTTTATGTAGTCTTTTGGATATATTTGTTGGGCTTCGTAGAAATCCTTGCATTCATGATTGCCTTCCAGTTCTCCGCTAAACACATAGACTTGAAGAGTTCTGCCGTCTTGAAGTTTATATGTATAGGCCTGCTCAGCAGGATTGTATGGATTTGCGCTGTCTTCGACCTTAAGCCGCAAGAACTGCGTACAATCCAATTGAGTCAATCCTCCCGGTCGCGAAAATTTATCTGATGAGATATCAACCTCGTCGGATTCTGCCCCATTTTCGTCCAAGCGTAATGAATAAACCAGCGATGCGGAATCTTCGTTGTAAGGCAATTTGATGCTCAACTCTGGAAGATAAAGCATCTTAGAATTCGGGTCATAACTTAAACGTTTTTGGCTCTGAATTTGGTCAAGCTCAGCCTTTTGCGATATCAATGCTTCGGTGACTACCACAGAGCGATCATCAAGTTGGTTCTGTTTGTATAAAATACATGACAATACTATTATCAATACGATAAAAATAATGATCCCAGCAATATGTATGGTCTTATTTTCCATTTTTGATTTCATATGATTTTCCTTTATACGCTAGTGTTGGGAATAACTATAGTCTAAAAATCTCAATAGAAAAAGCCTCCAAAGAGCCTTCAAGATCTGACTTGGTAGAGCATAGCGGTCAGGAAGCCTGAAAGGGGTATCTGATGCTCTATGCATATCAATTATCTTCTCTGGTATGATTAGCTCATGGATTTCGTGTTTCCGCTCGTGCGGATTGTCAGTGAGAGTATTGGCAAGACGATAGATAAGCTCAACTTTAGAAAAAACAGCATAGCTGCCAGGCATTTGGTCATATTGGTTTTTGCGGGAATGAGCATCTCTATATTGCTATACATTATCTTGACAGGTAAAGCTTTTCCGCACTTTACCTATATTTCGTTTGGCCTTGTATTACTAATCGGCTTAATATCGTTTCTGGCTAACGTCTTTGACTTTGCAAGCTTGAAGGCAAATGATCTTTCGCTCAGAGAACCAATGTTTGGATTCAAGCCTATTTTGGCTGGCCTTGTTGGGTACATGCTGTTCCCCGAAGAGCGTGAAATTATACTACTGTTAGCTTTCGCTCTTGGCGCCATAGCTGTTTATTTAGGAACACATCAGAGAAAACTAGGGGCTTACCAGAAAAAAGGCATGTCCTATCTTTTGATAGCAGTTCTCTTTTATTCATTGCTACCAAGTATTTATAAATTTACTTTGGAATATGTTAGCCCCGAGTATATAACCTTATTCCGTGCAACTTCAGTATTAGTGCTCACCTTAATATTTTTACCAGTAAAAAAAGAGGTGCACACTCCCAGCAAAACAACCTACGGCTTGTCGTCGGGAGTTGTCTACGCACTTGGTACCGTAGCTAGCTTATATGCTATCCAAAAACTAGGCGTTGTTGTGACAATGTTATTTCTCCTATTAGAGCCAGCCTTAAAGTACCTCGCCGGCTTCTTTATTTTGAATGAAAGAGTCAGAAGAGGTGAGATAGCCGCTAGTGCAATACTGGCGATTATAGTGCTTCTTGTTATTACTAGATAGCTTTAGGTATGTCAGCTGTAGCCAGGCGATATTTTAGTGGGATACGAAAACAAAGAACGCCTTTAAAGGGTTTGTTTTATTAAAATATATCTCTTCAATCCCATGTGCTAAGTAAATTCCTAAGCCTATTGCTACAACATAAATATTACTAAGAATTATACCAATGGCTAGCAGAAACATCCCTAGAGTACTGTGGTGGACATGAAGCTTGGGTGTCGTTTTTTTATTAACCTTACTATTTACTTTTTTGAATAGTGGATTAAGTGAAAAAATAAGAATGATCGTGGACATCGTTATTATAAAGATATACATATTTATACAGTATACAAAGTTTAATAATGTGGGACTGTTTTCGTAGTAGCGCAGGTTAATTTGAATTGGAACTTAATCAGTAAGAAAATAGTAAGATGGAGAGAGATTATTAGTTGGGTCAATCAGTCAGAATAGTCTAGCGGGTAGGAGTGGAACGATGTTGTGTTACTTTGAACTTGTGTAGTTCTTGGCAAAGGCAGAAAAATCATTAACAGCATTAAGAATAGGTATAGCTTTTTTACCTACTTTAGTTAGCTCATAAGTAACATCTGCCCTGGACTGTTCTTTACGATCGATAAGTTTGGACGCCTGCATATGTTTAAGCCGTGTGCTTAGGGTAGCGGTGTTTACGTCTTTGATTTGCTGTTCCAGATCGCGGAAACGTAAAGGACCATCAGACAACATGTCGATGATCATCATTGTCCAGTAATCACCTAGTAATTTTAAGCTTTCTATACAGACTGGATTTTTAGTTGTAATTGCCATAATGAATTTGCTTTAATAAATAAAGTACTCTAATATTATAAGTACTACAATAATTATAGCATAATTTATAAGGGGTATTATGAAAATTCAGATAATTCTTGGCTCGACGAGACCAGGTCGTGTTGGCGAAAATGTTGCGAAATGGGTGTTAGAAACAGCTTCAAAAAGAAGCGACACAGTTTTTGAACTGGTAGATGTAGAGGATTTCAATCTTCCATTACTCGATGAACCTACCCCGCCCATGCTTCATAAATATACCAAAGATCATACGAAAAAGTGGTCAGAAAAAATAAATGAAGCAGACGGCTATATTTTTGTAACAGGTGAATACAATAGAGGTATCCCTGGCGCATTTAAAAATGCTGTTGATTATTTAAATTGGGAATGGAAAGATAAGGCACTTGGTTTTGTAAGTTATGGAAGCGCTGGCGGTTCACGAGCTGTTGAGCACTGGAGAGGCGTAGTAAGCGAGCTTCACATGGCGGATGTAAGAGAAGTTTTACATCTTTATTTAGCAAGTGATTTTGAAAACTATAGTACTTTTAAGCCGAATGAGTCTCATGAAGTGCAATTAGATAAGGTTATTGACGAAGTAAAAGCGTGGTCAGGAGCTTTAAAGACGCTTCGTTCTGCTAAGTAAGGCTCGGTCTTTAGGGTTTTCCTTATAAAGGAATCTATGGAAAATTAGGGTAGGATTTGGAGAGCTTCAGGTGTTTTATGATTTATAGAACGGACTTCTTGCAATATATCTAAAGCTAATTGAAGTGTCTGCCTCTGAGTAGCTAAGCTTGCCTCTAGCAAATTATGTTGGCTACGGATTTCCTGTAGCTGCAGCCTAGCGACCTGATTGGTATCCCTGCTCACTTCCAGAGTCTGTTTTGATGTATTGAGTTGTTCCTCCATCAATGCAGTTTGTCTTTTGATAGTCTCTAGTTGCTCCTCTGCTACTTTAAGCTGTTGGGAGCTTGTGTCTACCTGTTTTTGGGTAAGTTTTTTCTGTTCTGAAACATGTTCATTAATTGATGCTATCCGGTTATTAATGGACAGATATCCAAAAAAGATGAGTATGCTGGTTATAACCACTATTACTACTAAAAGATAATTCTTTTTTATGAGCTCCATATGTAGTCTTAGCCTATCTTCCCAATATGAGCATTGCAAGCATGAGCAATAAGAAATTCCTATCAGAGATTTATAATGCTTATGCTTGATAGCGGGGCCAGGACTCGAACCTAACTGCTTTAAAACAAAGGATAGTATAGTTTAATCTAAATCCGGGCAACAGACCATCAACTGAGGTAAATTATTGCTTATCTAACAAAAAGTCCCGCGATTAAGAATATAATCGGTGCGACAAACTGAAGCAATAAAAATAGTACTAAGATTACCAGCAGTGGGTGCATCCTTCTCTTTGGAACTTCTACAGCTTGTGGAACTTTATTGCCGTTAGCGTCCATCGTGTAGACTATTTTGGTAAACAACTGGCTTTTAAGTTCAGGATGTTTTTGCAAATAAAGCTTATGTAGTATCACAGCCAAAATGGTCAAAGTCGCATCCACGATAGCAGACGCTGCCAGCAACCGGTAATAAAAATCCGGGAAGTCCATCTCGGATCCCATCCATAAAAGAGGCAGGAGTAGGATTATTACCAATCCCATTAAGATATAGTTGGCATAAACTATATTGTTTATCTTTGTATCCAACCCAGTCGTTTTGTGAAGCATTTCTCCATGAAATGTCGCGAAAGCAGCAATAAAGTAAGTACCGTACAGCTTAGCCACTAGCGAGCCAGAGAAAAGCTCCCATATACCAAAAGTCGCCGTAACAAAGCTAAGTACAATCAGTACAAATATGGTGTTGGTAAAGAATTTTAAGTCATCGGAGTTATTGGTCTTGCTTTTACTATCTAAAAACCCTAGGCATACCAAGGCGTGTAGGGTAACAACCAGCAGTGTGAATAAGGACTTGCCAAGGATGTCATTAAATTCTCCAATTAAAACCGCTATTACGGCTACTACAGCTGAACCTATCAGGCTGACGATCATGGTATTTATGGCTAACTTCTTTAGTTGGTTTGGTTTCATTTGTTTCTCCTGATATTTGAGATAAGTATATCAGCAACTTTAGCCCTGCGCATCCTGTTCTACCACGAAAAAAGCCCCACAAAATGGGACTGTTTTCGTGGTAGCGGGGCCAGGACTCGAACCTGGGACCTTGTGGTTATGAGCCACACGAGCTGCCGCTGCTCCACCCCGCGATAATTGCGCTTATCAAGCGAATTTACATATTATCAAACAGGGGTAGGAATGTCAATGTCCATCTGTACTTAAGCATTTTGTTGTAAGATATATTTAAGTAAATAAAACATGTCAAAACAAAAAGTCTTATTGCCTGTTATCGCTCTAATTATCGCCCATATACTTTGGGGTATAAATTTCCCGATCATCAAACTTGGCGTAGCTACTATACCAGTGCTGATTTTTATTGCAGTCAGGTTTTTTGCAGCTTCATTGATACTGCTGCCTTTTGCGATAAAGTCGTGGAAACCTCTTAAACAAAAAGATCTGTTAATCATGATCCTGGCTTCTATTATGTGGATTGCCTTTACCGCAGTTACGCTTAATACTGGGCTGAAATATGCTCCGAGCATCAACGCAGGTGTAATCAACCTACTTGGTCCGCTGATTTTAGCTTTCTTTTCTGTGGAATTTTTGAAAGAACGCATGAGCTTTAAAGCGATTTTAGGTGCCTTGGTGGCCTTTGCCGGAGCGGCTGTGATAATTGGCAAGCCTTGGGAGATTAGCCTTGAAGGCGAATCTGTCATGCTTGGCAATATACTATTCTTTGCCTCGATGCTTGGAGCGGTAATCAGTACCTTACTGGCCAAACCAGTGATGAAAAAGATGAGTTCTTACCAGGCAGCATTTATGTTTTTGTTCCCGGGTGTATTGTGTGTAATTCCCCTTGCCCTGACTCAAATTGACGGCTGGAGCATAAGCGATGTGTCTAAAACTAGCTTCCTAGCCTTGATCTACAGTATTTTCGCCATTACGCTAGCTAACTTGTTTTATATGTATGGGCTTAAATATAAGCCAGCTAGTAGCATTGGAATCTTTACATATCTGGAGTCTGTATCAATCTTTGTGGCTGCTTGGTTTATATTAGGCGAGCGTCCTTCGGCCACATTCGCTCTGGGAGCAGCATTGGTCTTTGTAGGTATTTACCTGGCTGAATTCCATTTGCCACGCAAGAGCAAGCGTAAAGCTACTCGGCACAAATGGTATGGCCACTTCATAGCCAAATTCCATTAATACTCATTAAAAAGACCTGGTGTTATCCAGGTCTTTTTCTGCAAAAGCAACTTCTTCTATGAAGCTGCTTCTTCCTCGGCTGGTTTTTCAACTGGAGTTTCTTCCTTAGGCGTTGGCTCATCATTATTAGTTAGATAAGCACCGTTAGGAACTTTGCTGATTGTAGTATTTAGTGAAGACATTATAATCTTCCTTTCTTGTTTAGAATTGGGTTGCTGAGGAACAGCAGCTTTGGTAGGAGCCTCCTAAAGTGCCAAATTGTTTGAATACTGACTCGTTACCTATCAGTATACTCCTGTTAACAGGTTATAACTAATCCCATAGGGTCTTGCACTGACCGGTATTTACGATAAGGATTTTTGCGTCTTTTGGAACTTTATCTTTTATCTGTAAAAGTAGCGCAAGCCCAGCGATGCCTGAAGGTTCGCAGTTTATTCCCTGTTTGCCTGCAAGTTCTAAGGCTCTATCCAAATATTTTTCTTTGAAGACTTTAACATCTGACTGTGGTCCGCAGAATCCAGCTAAACGATAAAGGCGCATCCACTGGTCATCATAATGAACGAAAGGCAGATGAGGCGAATACAGCTTGTCGGCCTTTGAGCTAGGGTCATTGGTGGTAGCTCCTATAAAACTGCATTGTCTTAATTTTTCCACGCTACCAGAAAAGCGCGGATCATGCTGAGAGGACGATACTTCCCTTTTATTCACATTCAGAACATTTTCAAAAAGATGCCCTGTCCCAAAAGGTATGAAGCAGTAATCCGGTGAATTATTAATGATTTCATAGCTGAGCCAATCATAAAATCTTGTAGTTGGATCTAGTGCTTCACTGGATGTTATATCAAAGCCATATGGATTATCAGTCAGATCTAATATCTCTTTCCATTCCAAAGCTTTCTCGCTAAGATCAGTCTTGTAAATTTCACATCCTAAGTCCTTGATACGATCAAGATGCTCAGAGGCAATGTCATTATCCACCAGCACCTTAAGGTTAGGCAGGTTGTATTTTCGCAATTGGGTCTGTATAGCCACCGCCGCAGATCCGGAAGATATAAGAGACATGGCGGGTAAAGAATTGGTAGTCTGGCCACTCTCCTTGGCAATTAGAAAATCTCGATAAGTAACTACTATCTCCCAGGCCATGCGATCTTTATGTGTGCCGGTGGGGTTGTGACTTTCATCCTTAAGCCATATATTTGTAAACTCTGGAACTTGGATCTGATAAGTGGGGGTCGCTGGAAATTTAGGATCATCGGCTGGAAATTCAGGCTTTAGCGGATCATTCTCTGACGCCACGACAATGGACTTGAGGATTGCGTTCTCTTCAGCTGTTAAACTCATGATATCTAACTAATAAAATTACCAGTAAAAGGCCAAATAATCCATCTTTATATAAACTATCTATTTTTTAAGTTACGTTTATAATGAATGTTAATTTAAGCAGAGAGAAAATCAATGAGCCCTAATGAACCGCATAACCAACAGGAACATAATATTCCTGAGCAACCCCAATCTCCTTCAGTAAATCCTTATTTATCAGCACCAGAGCCCCAAACCCAGCACAAGTCATTAAGCGCAGGACTTGTAGTACTGCAGTGGCTGACATATGCGTTTTGGGGATGGACGGTCCTGGCCTTATCCTTTCTTACTAGTACGGTCATAGCTAACATAGTTGACGAAAGCGACTCTGCAGGATTAGCTCCATATGCCATTGCGGCTGTGTTAGTGCTTTTGCCTATTTCCTATATATGTGACGCCTTTTACTCAAAGCGGGAGCCAAAGAAAAAAACAGGGGCAGAGATGCTAGTAATGGTGGTACACGCGGTGATATTCGCACTTTTTGGTATAGGCTCTTTAATCTTCGCTGTATTTGCCATAGTGATGCTGCTTACAGAAAGTACTAACAGCAAAGACTCGCAGATAGGGCTTTATAGCGCACTGATAATAGCTGTGTTTTATGCACTGACGTTCTTGCGGACGCTTAATCCAGTCGGATTGCCTTGGGTAAAACGATGGTACAAGATGGCTATGTTTGTTTCGGTAGGTGCGATAGGCCTGCTTGGCTTGATAGGACCAGTAGCGGAAGAACGAAGCAGGCGGGACGATAAACTGCTGGAAAACGAGTTATATGTCGTAAAACAATCTATCGATAATTATGCCCGCTCTAACGACAGACTGCCTGATAGTCTGGAAGGGCTTGAGATGAGTGAAGATGCCGAGAAAATCGTAGACAAAAAGCTTGTCGAATATAAACCCCAGGCAAGCAAAGTTACTGGCGGAGGGACGCAAGCCTTTACTGAATTCCGATACGAACTTTGTGTTAACTATAAGAAGGAATCTAACCATTATGAGAAATACGGCGGCTACTATGATTATGCTCCCAATAAAGACGAATACACCGACCATTTATCAAATTACACGCACCCCGCCGGAGAAGTCTGCTACAAGCTTAAGGCTTCTCAATATTAGCGCTGACTTGCAACTTATAACTGGTAAAAATACCCGTCTGTAACTAATATAAGTAATGTGAATGATTTTAATGATTGGGATGCAACACTGGATGTCTGGAAAAGCGGACAGATATTGCTCCCCAAAGTTACAAGATGGAAAAAATACACCAAAGATGAAGATACTGATGGAGGTGGCATAGTACAAAATACCCTGGAGCATTCTTATTCCCTTGCCCTGCTGGGCGAGATACTGTTACTAAGTTTGGGTAAGTACGAGCCAAATTATGACCATAAGTTATTTTTAACGGCCTGTTTGCTACATGATCATGGAGAAGGCGAACTGGAAAGAGATGTCTTATACATTGATAAAGAGCCGGATGGACATGTAAATGAATATATTGCTTTCAAACAGCGCTTTAGCACGCTTAAGACTGAAGTCTATGAATCGTTAGAACAAGCATTCCTGCTACAGTTTGCCCGATTAGAAAAAGCAGAAATTGCCAGGTTCCCCAAACAGGCTCAAGAACAGATTGAATATCTGCAGACTAACAAGCAAAAAGAAGCACTGGCATTTGAAGCTTTGGAGCGGTGGGATTATGTACTTTATGCCCTCGAACAATATAAAGAACGCAGAAATGAGAAAATACTTGTCCAGGTACTGCGCAACCAGATTCCTGAACTCAACAAGTTAGCCAGCCTGATGCCAGGATTTGAGGAAGAAGTATGGACCAAGAAGGCTCGGGATTGGTTTGAACAATTTGTCGAAGAAAGAAACGGCAAGTGGATAGAACAAAAAGGCGAAATGTAATTTTATTATGAAAAAGTCCGTACTAGTTACAGGTATTACCGGTACAGGTAAGTCAACAGTCTGCAAGGAACTGATTAAGCTAGGATATGAAGCTTATGATATTGAATCAATACCAGGACTTTTTGCAATGTATGATAAACACACTGGTCAGCTATTAAAGGAAGATATAAATGATGATTTGGAGTTGACTAAAAAGGGATATTGGATTTGCGATAAAGAAAAACTAAAAGATCTGATTGATAAGCAAAATGATGATTTGGCTTTTTATTGCGGAACCGGCACTCATATCTATAAAGTAATGGATTTATTCAGCCAAGTAATCCTACTCCAAATACCCGATAAAATAACCCGCCAAAGACTAAGCAAGAGATCTGCCGGAGAATATGGCAACCGTCCAGAAATACAAGACTGGATCATGACTTGGAAGAATGAAGCAGAAGAAGAAATCCTAGCAAAAGGAGCAATCTCGATAGACGCCACCAAGGTACCGCAAGAAGTAGCAAAAGCTATAATAGCAGTTAGAAATAATTTTAATTAAGACGTAAGGTCTTTAGACTTTTGAGTAAGACATATGAATAATATCAATTGCAGGCTATACATGATTTGATACATTGCTACGCAGGAACGGGATAAACTGCAGTATGTACTAACGAAATATGGCCAATTTGTGACTGAGGTATCTCAATTCTCGGTGAGTCAGGTATCTCTAAAGGCCTTGCCTCGGGAAGACTTACCTCTACGACGGCCAGCCTACTCTGTCCAGCCTCCAGTGCTTTTGTTTCTGCTTCCTCAGCAGCTAATTTATCAGTGGGGTAAAAGGATACATCAGTATCCCGCGGATCAAAGCCACCGCTTCCTAAAATTCTGGCAGCTCTGTCTATAGTAGTACCGTGAAAACCACGTGTATAAAGTTCTGGACCAAGCTCTTGTGTAGGGAGAGCAGGTCTGTTATTTCTTCCTCTTCGTGACAATAGGTTCATAATTCAGTAATATATAATATCAGATATATGTTAATATGTCAATACTTTTTGTTATAAAAGCGAACTTTTAGATATTATTCGATTGTATAAGTTTCGTCAACAAGAAAAAACTATCCAGTAAGTCAGTCTTCATTGTTGGCATTTTTAAAGTACTTTTTTTCACAGACATCTTTTGGAATATTTTATTTAATTAATCCAGACCTTAATTGAAAGGCGAAGACATGAAAAAAATTGGAGTTATATTATACGGTGCTATAGCATCGATTCTGGTAATAGCAGGGCTATCTAATCAATCACTTTCTGAAAATCTATTCGTAGATCTGAATATTACCCATGTGTCTATATATGCCATGACAGCTGTCGGGTTGGGATTATATTCCTTTATCCCCTCCGTTCGTACACTATCAACGAGAAATATCTTGGGTATATATGGACTCTCTATGGTAGTCTTTGCCGCCGGAGCGTTAGTGGCACCTGGAGTATTTGGCCAGTTCTGGGGCTACATGTTTCTCGGAGATATGCTAATGCTGGTCGAAGGAGGTATTTTGGCGACAGTCCTAAGTCTGGAACTTTCTGTGCACCCTTCTCCCCGCAGCTGGAATGTCTCCCATCTTTCAAATTCACTTCTTAGCCTCTTACCAAAATTGATACAAGCGAATTTTTCTAAAAACGGTAGGGTTATACAGATATAAAGAGAGGGAGGAGCTTACCCCTTTGATCTGATAGCACATGTGGAAAATTTAATAGCTTGATCTATTATAAGTTGGCAGAATATTTATATGCCACACAGGAATTACATAAGAATTACCAAAAATAAGAGCGGTGGTTTTGTATTTACCATAGTTATATTGATAGTTGTAGCTATCATCGCAGTCGCATGGATAATTATTATAAATAACAGAGATGATGAACCTGTTAATCCCAATGCTGAGCCTACTACTACCCAACCAGTCGAACCTACTACACCGAATACTACCGGTGGCAGCACCGGGACAGGTAATGACACAAGTAATGATGAATCAATAGAAACACCAAGTCCTGCTGGGGGCGTAGATACGAACAATATTACCCCTGATAGC
>Ga0196965_1001035_pt1 | contig 11913 bp, 11 predicted proteins | sample S1_20metaG_FD_148668 | JGI IMG/M metagenome (GOLD analysis project Ga0196965, IMG submission 148668) | Soil microbial communities from Anza Borrego desert, Southern California, United States - S1_20 | ecosystem: Environmental > Terrestrial > Soil > Desert | place: USA: California | collected... | reverse complement strand
CCAGTTTCTTTTTTAATTCTTCGACAGCGTTCTCTGAAGAGGCGCGCAAGAGCAGTGCTGAAACGGTTCCTTTTCCGTCAAGGTCATTGATGTCATCAAACGCCGCATCCTCGATGGAATCAAATAACACCACCTGACGCTCGACGTATTGTATAAAGCTGAACAAATGGCCGATCTGTTCCTCCCGCGTGGCTTGGGGTGTAAAATCCTTGAAGAACTTTTTGATAATGGATTTTGGATCCTTTCCTTTTTCAAAACCCGTTTCGCATGATTGCTGCAGCAGCGGAAGCAGGGTACCCGTCCGGTATATACCGGTATACGGGAGGTTAAGGAAAAGACTGTTGTACATGTGGTACCGCGTGGAAACAGTCTCGTTGAATTGCCTGGCCATGATTGTGATTGAGAACTGACAAAGTTATCAATTACTGCCATGAGGTCAGTAGACAGGCGGGGAATTGAAGATTTTCTTTTCGAAAACGTTTACGGGTTAGAAAAGCAAAAGGCACAGGGATGCCCGATTTACGGAACCCTGCGCCTTCCTAACGGTGAATAGCTTTTATTGAACGACTTCTCCCTTGATCGTCAAAACCGCGACGCCCTCTTCCGTGTTGGCATTGACGGTAACGGTTTTCGTGAACTGACCCAGGCTCGCAGCATTATAGGTAGCCTTCACAAATCCTTTGGCGCCGGGTGCAATAGGATCTTTCGTATAATCAGCTACGGTGCATCCACAGGACGCCTTTACAGACGATACGACCAGCGGGATGTCGCCGGTGTTGGTGAAGGTAAATTCCTGTGTTACGGGCTTATTGATCTTAATTTTTCCGAAGTCAAAGGTTGTTGCATTCCAGGCGAATGCAGCATTCCCGGCTTTGGTAAAAGTGGCAGGAGCCGGAGCTTTACTGGCCAGTGGCTGCGCGAAAACAGCAGTCGAGCAGGCAAAAAAAGCAAGTGCAAAAACAATTCTTTTCATGATTGATTATTTTGGTTGAACAATGTACTAATTCGATCGAACACCACAAAGTTCCGAAAACCCGCAGAAAACGGGTGTTAACAGTTTGTCAAATAGTGTTAAAGACTTGTTAATGTTAGGGTTGTACGACCTCTTTCCGTTAATTTTATCCTGTGAAAAACTCGACGATCCGGCTAATTGTCATCCTGGCTACCCTCAGCATTGTAGGGATAACCATCACGCAGATTTACTGGATCCGCCGCGCATTCGATCTTAAGGAAGCTGAGTTTGAGCGGACGGTGTCGGCAGCGCTGTACAATGTTGCCCAGGAGATCTTCGAGATCAATAAAACGCCCTCTCCCGCCAACAACCCCGTAAAACAGCTGTCGACAAATTACTTCGTGGTCATGGTCAACCACCAGCTGGATGCCAGCCTGCTTGAATTTCTTCTCCGCGCTGAGTTTGAAAAGCGGAATATCATCGCCGATTTCGAATACGGCGTTTATGATTGCTCCAGCGAGTGCATGCTGTATGGCAACTATGTGCCCCTGAAAACCAGCAAAAATAAATTCACGAGCAAGGTTCTCCCGGAATGGGCAAACCAGGGCTATTATTTTGGCGTGCAGTTTCCAAACCGCGAAGCGCACATCATTAACCAGATGGGGATCTGGTCTTTTTCTTCCGTCGTGCTGTTGCTGGTGATCGTGTTTTTCGGGTATACGCTATTTGTCATCCTGAAGCAAAAACGCCTCTCTGAGATCCAGAAGGATTTTATCAACAACATGACGCATGAGTTCAAGACGCCAATATCCACCATTGCCATCTCGACAGAAGTACTGAAAGATCCCGGGATCATTCATCAGCCGGAACGCCTTCTGAATTATACAACGATCATTGAAAAAGAGAACACCCGGCTGAAGCAACAAGTGGAGCGTGTGCTGCAAATGGCCCGGCTCGATAAGGAAGACATCGGTCTGCGGAAAGAGATCGTCGACATTCATCAGCTTCTCCAGGATGCGATCCGCAACACAGCGTTGACGACGCAGGAAAAGCAAGGTAAGGTGGATGTCGAGTTCACCGCGGAAAAGCATGAGCTGCAGGCGGACAAACTCCACCTGACCAATGTTTTTCATAACCTGCTTGACAACGCCGTCAAGTACTGCAAGGAAATCCCTTTGCTGAACATACGAACAAGAAATGATCAGACGGGTATTATCATCGAAGTGAACGACAACGGCATCGGTATCAGTCCGGAGAACCAAAAACGGATATTTCAGAAATTTTACCGTGTCTCGACAGGTAATGTGCACGACGTTAAAGGTTTCGGCCTGGGCCTGAGCTATGTCAAGACGGTGGTTGATGCGCATGGCGGATACGTTACGGTGAAAAGTGAAGTCGGCCGGGGCAGCAATTTCAGTGTATTCATACCGTTGGGCTGATCGTGCGATCATCACCCGGATAATTTATCAACTATGGGCAAGCGAATTTTACTGGTGGAGGATGACCCAAGCCTGGGGTTTGTGATCAAGGACAATCTGGGCATGAAAGGGTATGATGTCACCCACTGCGAGGATGGTGAAGCTGGAGAAAACTCGTTCGGTGCGGACGATTTCCACCTGTGTATCTTCGATGTCATGCTTCCGAAAAAAGACGGTTTTGCACTGGCGCGCGCAGTTCGCGAAAAAGACAAAAATATTCCCATCCTTTTTCTGACGGCAAAAGGCATGATGGAAGACAAGCTGGAAGGTTTCAGGAGCGGTGCCGACGACTATATTACAAAGCCCTTCAGCCTGGAGGAGTTGTTTTGCCGCATTGAAGTTTTCCTCCGCCGCAGTAAGGGCACAGCGGGCAGTGATGAAAATGTTTTCTCCATCGGTCAATATGAATTCGATTATACCAATTTCCGGCTGCGTTCCGGTGGCATCGAAAAGACGCTGACACAAAAAGAAGCAGAAGTACTCAAGCTGCTATACCTTAATCGGGAGAAAGTTTTAAAAAGGGAGGACATCCTCAGGCAGGTGTGGGGTGATGACGACTATTTCATGGGACGAAGCCTCGACGTGTTCATTTCAAAACTTCGCAAATACCTCAAGGACGACACCAATGTTCAGATCGTGAATTATCACGCGGTTGGTTTCAAGCTCGAATGCCGTCAATGATGCCGGTTACTGCATCAGTTTTTCGATAAGGCTATCGACACTGATACCCTCCGCTTCCGCCTTGAAATTCCTGACGATGCGATGACGAAGCACCGGCTTGGCAATGGCCTGTACATCTTCGATGTCGGGGGAATATTTGCCATTCAGAATAGCATTGCATTTTGAACCCAGCACAAGATACTGCGAAGCGCGAGGACCAGCTCCCCACTCGAGATATTCGTCAGCCATGGAAGAACTTCCGTTGATCCGCGGTCGTGTCTTGTTGGCCAGGCCCACGGCATATTCAATTACATTATCCGGTACAGGAACGCGCCTGACGAGGTGCTGAAAATCGACGATCTGGTCGCCGGTAAGTACCTTGTTGACGGATTTCGGCTCATCAGATGTCGTACTCTTTACCACCAGCATCTCATCCTTGAAAGATGGATACGTGAGCAAAATATTAAACATGAAACGATCGAGCTGTGCCTCGGGCAATGGATAGGTCCCTTCCTGTTCAATAGGGTTTTGCGTCGCCAGCACGAAGAAGGGACGGGGCAGGTCATATCGCTGACCGGCAATCGTTACGGCATACTCCTGCATGGATTCGAGGAGCGCCGCCTGCGTTTTGGGCGGCGTCCGGTTGATCTCATCCGCGAGGATCAGGTTGCCGAATACCGGGCCTTTCACAAACTTGAAGTTGCGTTCCTTGTCCATCGTCTCCGCGCCGACGATATCCGACGGCATCAGGTCGGGCGTGAACTGGATGCGTTTAAACTGGAGATCCAGCGCGGTTGCAATGGTCTGAACCAATAACGTCTTGGCGAGGCCGGGTACGCCGACCAGCAGGGAGTGGCCCTGGCAGAAAATCGCGATCAATACCTGCCTGACAACTTCTTCCTGTCCAAAAACGACTTTGGAAATTTCAGCTTTCAGATGGTTATAGGTTGAAGCCAGTGCGTCGGCCGCTTCTACATCGGAAGAAAATTTAGTCATTAGCGCTCATCTAGAATTCCACAATAGTCGTAAACCGGATCTATGCTAATAAACACATCTTTCCGGGCTTTCTGAAACCACTTCTGTAATACTCCGTTCTTTTTTTCATTCAGCGTGGCCGCCTGGATACGCGACCAGTCGTCTTCAAGCGACGCCTGGTGCGGTGCGATCCTTGACTTATAAAACAGTATCCGCACGGCATCTTTCCCATCATCGGTGCGGTACACAATAGGTTCTGAGATGTTTCCGATCTTCATCGAATCGATCCGGAAGAAAACGACAGGGTCAAGCTCATCAACCATCAGCCTGGTGCCTCCCTCCTGGTCACTGAAGAAACCGCCGTTTCCCTTCGTCTGCATATCATCTGAATACTCCTTCGCGGCCTTCTGAAATGTAATACTATCGTTGATGATCAGCGTCCGGATACTATCCAGATACCGGGATGCTTTCGCCAGGTCTTCTTCCGAAGGCTTCGGCGAAATGAGGATGTGTCGCGAGTGGTATTCATTTCCCCGGCGCTCCAGCAACTGCATGATATGGAAACCAAAAGGCGATTTAAAGGGCATGGATATCTCGTTCGGTTTCAGCCGGAACGCCACGGCCTCGTATTCCGGTACCATCCGGCCGCGCCCCGACCAGCCCATGTCACCGCCATTTTGCAGGACAGACGGATCATCAGAATGCTTTTTGGCAAGCTCGGTAAAATCCGCGCCCGAGAGTATCTGATTTCGGATGTTGATCAGTTCGCCCTTGGTTACATTTTCCTGCGCTTCACTTACCTGCGCCACACGAACGATCTGAGCGACTTCTACCGAAGCAGAAAAGTACGGCAGGCTGTCTTTGGGAATCTTGCTGAAGAACCGGCGGACGTCTGCCGGCGTCACCTTAAGATCCTTGGTCATTTCGCCTTCCATCTTGTTGACGATCATCTGCTCGCGGATCTGGTCCCGAAGCTCCATCCGGATCTGTTCCATCGTCTTGCCGTACAAGGCTTCAAGCTCATCCGGTGTCCGACCGGACTGGGAGAGGATCATGTCCATACGGTTCTGCGTATTGACATCCACTTCGGCATCAAGAACAACAACGGAGTCAATCTCGGCCTTTGCCATCATCAGTTTGTTCCGAAGCAGCACGGCCAGGTACTGGCAGCGAATGTTCTGGGAAGGTGTGCCTCCGTTCGTCAGATAGTCCTGGTATGCGCGGTCCAGTTCGGACTTCAATACAATATAATTATCCACCTTGGCGATGATCTCATCGACGACAAATCCCTGATTCTCCTGCGCCGACAAAGGCGACGAAAGAAATCCGGTGAGGATCAGCAAACCTGCGACACGCAGTACGTTTATTTTCTTCATACTATTTATAAATCTCAAAATCTTCCTGTTCTTCTCCCCGCGCATACACGTCGTCTTCAAGCCGTTTGGCAAGCTCAACCTTGCGTTTGTTCAGGATAATGTTGCGAATTTCATCCTTCACAAATTCGAGCGGAGACACATTGTCTGAAATCCGGTACTGCTCTACTTTAAAAAAGTAAAGATAGGTCTCATCCGATGTTTCATAATACGGATTCGACTTCAGGAACTGAATCTTGTTCGGGATCTCGGCCAGCGGCGAAGATCTTACCAGTTCATCAAAGATCATCCACGTAGAGTCCGCAATATGATATGCTGCTGAAAAACTCAGACAGTATGATTTCAATTCCTTCTCGTCCTTGTCACGGTTTGAAAAGATAAGCTCCTTGATTTTTCCGGTACGCGGTGCATTCTTCGGCACTTTGATAAACGTCGCCTGGACGATGTTCTGTTTTAAAATAAAATTATCAACGTGGTCTTTGTAGTATTGTTCAATCTCGGGGGCGGTAACAACCGTATCGAGATTTTGCTTGATGTAGAATGTCTGATACTCGTAAGCAATAATACTATACCGGTAATCCAGGATCTTTCGTTCTACTTCTGCTTCATTGATATTGATCTTTCGCGCCGCCTCCTGAATAAGCAATTGCTTTCTGATCCAGCTGTTGATGTACGCTTCCGCGCGCAAGGTGCTGTCTTCCTTCGATGGTCCCGAAGGCACGATCCCCGCCAGCTCATCTTTGTACAGATAGGCATTGTTAACGCGTGCCACGGGCTGACGCACAGCACCGGCCTCTGCCTGCTTGTCTTTCATCCGGACAAAATCGCAGCCGGCTACCAGCCACAACAGCAAAACGATCAGCATGACAGAACGTTCAGGGCATGCCTTTATCCCGCTACCGGTTTGATCAGTTGCGGAGTTGCTCGAATATGTATCGTTTGCCCTTTTCATTCACTTTCACCGGATATTTCTTCTTTAACAGAACAATCCAGTTTTTCTCCACTTCATTTTGATAATCCGATATGACTCCGGCCCGCGCTTCTTCAAACGACATAGGCCCCGGAGCCAGTATATTTTTTAGCCACGCAAGGTAATACATTCCGTTATTTTCCCCGGAATGCACGCCCTCAACCCAAGGAATCTTGCCAAATATGGCCTTATCATCCTTTTTATAGTATCCGGATTCCGTCCGGATCCGCCGCGCGGTTGCAAACTGGCTGATCTTCTGCTCGTCCCCCGACCGGACCACCGGCGCGAGATTGGCCAGATCCTCTTCATTCGAGGAAGAAAATAATGTCACTTTTGCCCTCTCGCCGGCCTGGTAATCACGCTGGTGTGACGCATAGTACCTAACCTGGCCCACAGAATCTTCCGACGCTTTGTTCCATACTTCGTCCTCCATGATCTCAAACAACAAAATTCCTTCATAATACTCCTTCAAAAGAAAACTGTACTCCGGGTTTTCCCTGAGGATGGAAGCTTCCTGCTTCTCAAGGATGCACTGCCCGACATAATCGTTGTATAACTGGTCAAGATATTTTCCGGGTGGAAGGGCACTGGATTGTTGGTTCTCCTGTACATAAGAGAAAAAACCGCCGGCAGGATACTGTGTCGCCCCCAGCGAAAAAAGTATGTCTTTGGAAGCCTTGCTGGCACCAGGGGCTTTCCATTTTCCCTGTGTCAGCGCTGAGTCTGCGGTGGCAAGCAGTTTGTTTTTAACGGCCAGGTTCTCCCTGAAGTCGTATTTGGTTCTCAGTCGCGCCTGAAGGGCTTGTTTTGAAACCTGGGTCCGCTCGTCACGTGTCACGCGGTTCTTCAAAGATGCGCGGATTTCCTCGAATGACGGCAGCGGTATCCTGCGTTCGAGCCGCATGATATGCCATCCGTATTGTGTCTGAAAGGGGTCCGAAATTTCGCCGGGTTCGCGGAGACTGAAAGCTGTTTGTTCGAACTCCGGCACGTTGGCCATAGCACCGACACCGAAAGGCCGAAGCCTCCCGCCATTCTCTTTTGTACCCGGGTCCTCTGAGAACTCGCGGCACAGGTCTGTCCACGCAACACCGCCGCGCAATTTGTCATGGATATCAAAAATTGTATTCCGTGCCTTCTCATTGTCGGCGTCCTGGCCGGTGCGGATCATGATATGCGAAACTTCAACCTCACCGCGGGCGGGCCTGCGTTCCAGTACTTTGACAACGTGATAGCCGAAACGCGTTCGTAGCGGCTGACTGATTTCACCCGGGGTTGTGTTGTAAGCGGCGTTCTCGAACGGGTACACCATCTGTAAAGCTGTGAAATATCCCAGAAGACCTTTGTTTGTTTTTGCGGATGGATCTTCAGAAGCATCCGTTGCTACCGTTTCGAAATCTTCGCCCGCAAGAATCCTTTTCCTGATGGCTGTAATCTTTTCAAACGCCTTTAACGTATCCTGCGGTTCGGCATCGGGTTTTACGGTCACTAAAATATGAGCGGCTTTAACTTCGGTTTTCAGCCGCTCGTAAGTGAGGCTGACGAGGCTGTCGGCCATCGATGCATCGGGCAGATAGGGTTTGCGGAGTTCTTCCTTGTATTGGGCGAACTCCTTCCGGAAGGCCGCTGTAGTATCCATTCCGCGGCTGCGCGCTTCTTCTACCTTAAGCTTAAAGTTAATGAACAGGTCAAGGTACTCCTGGATCTTTTCCGTGGTGTAGTCGGTCTGTTTGTTCTGGTGATTCTTGCGGTAGAGGTAAATAAATTCCGCCGCCGTCGTCGGTTTTCCGTTGACGGAAAATACAGTAACAGGTTTGGGCGCTTTACTTTTTGATTTTGTCGATTGTGCAAAGGCCGGCAAAAGAATGGCGCTGCAGCAAAGCAGTAGAATTGCACGTCTAATCATAGGTTAACGGTTCTGATCATGAATTGAAGTGAACGGTTTTCGTGAGCCTGCAGACATTGCGGCCCTCGCGTTTTTGATATTCGATCCTGTCCATGATGGTTTTCACCAGTCGGATTCCCAATCCCCCTTTGCGTTTTTCATGAATGATGTTGTTGAGCGCCGGTTCGTTGAATTGGTTGATATCGAAAACCGTTCCGTCGTCGATGATTTCGAAGATAACAGGATCGCTGTTCTTGACGGTGATGTGTAACTCAAACAGGTCGTCCGGGTTGCAATGATGCGCATGAATCATGAGGTTGGAGCACATTTCGTCCAGGGCAAGTACGATTTCACTTACCTCAAGATCGGTAACCCCATGGTTCTTCAGGGAGCCCCGGATAAAATCCCGCACCCCCTTCAGATTTTCAATGCTGCATCCGACTTTATACGTGTAATTCATGAGACCATTTGCTTTGCTTCAATCTTATCCTTTCCGATTTGCAGCAATTCATTCAATCCCAGAATGCTGAAAGTATTAGCCACCTTTTCGCTCATGCCGAATAGAACCATCTTAACGTTGCGATCTTTGAATTCTTCGATGTAGGACATGAACACGCCCAGTCCGGCGGAAGAAATATATTCCAGCGCACTGCAGTCGATCAGTATCCGTGTGAATCCTTCACCCACACTTTTGGCAATGGCCAGGTCAAGCTCGATGGAAGAGCTTGCGTCTATTTCCCCGATCAGAACGACAATATCCGCACCGTCTTCCTGAATTCGCTTAATGTGGATCATAGTTTTTAACGTTGTTTAAAATTTAATGTTCCCTGAATTCCCACTAAGAACCAGGAAATCACAGCCTTACCTATTTAAATTTGACGATCATCGTCGTATAATCGTCATTGATATTGGTTGTTCCCGAAAACTCATACAGCCTGTTGATCAGGTGATCCTGTATTTCCTTCGGCGATCCATCCTTTACTTCACACAGCACCGTCAGGAGCTTGTCGTACCCGAATTCTTCATTCCGCGCGTCTTTCGCCTCGGTCACACCATCGGTATACAACACCATGATATCCCCGGAATGGTATTCAAACTCATTAGCCTGTATGAAATTTGAATAGCTTTTGTTCCTCACCATACCGAGAGCAATCCCTTTGTCCTTGATATACTCAGCGTGCCCCTTTTTGGCGCAGAAATACAATACAGGGCAGTGACCCGCGCGCGCATAGCGGATCTTCTTTTTCTGCGTGTTAATGATAAAGTGCGTTGCCGAAATAAATGAACCGCGCTCCAGGCAGTAAACCAGTGCCTGGTTAGCCCGCACCATAAAATCATGAGGATCGATATTATCCTGCGCCAGGCTGTGAAAAATCCCCTTCATCTGCGACATGTGGAAAGCCGCGGTTGTTCCTTTTCCCGAAACATCGGCAATGATCAGCGAAATGGTATGATCGTTAATCCGCAGTGTGTCGTAATAGTCGCCTCCCACTTCGTCGGCTGAGTCAGAAAATGCGGCAATATCGAAGTCGTCGTCCTTTTCCAATACGGCCGGCAGCAGGCTCTTCTGCACCATTTTGGCGATTTTCAACTCCTCCTTATATCGTTCATTTTGCAGCGCCTCTTCCAGCAACCGGAAATTCTCAACCGAAATGCCCGCCTGGTTTGCAAAGGTAGAGACGATCTTAGTCATCTCTTTATTGAATCCTTCCGGCAATTCTTTTAACAGCGCCAACGTTCCGATGTTCTCATTCTTGACGTAGATCGGGAACGCAAGGATAGACCTGAACCGGGATCCCTTGAGCGACGCGAGGTGCTTTGAAAGATTTTTGGTCTTGTCGCTCCCCTGATCGAGTATACCTTTTACGTTATGGGTCCTCAGGTGGTCAATGATGTCGTATGCTTCTTTGTCGGCGATCTTATAGGTAAACAATTTATGACCGATCTGGGTTGCTTTGATCTCCAGCCAGGCAGCATCTGCGAATACCGTGCTCACGGAAGTCTCCAGTAAAATATTGTAAACGCTCTCCTCGCTTTGCTCTGTTTGTATCGACTGACTGATGCGTTGAAAATTTACTACCTCCTCCAGCTTCTGTTCAAAAACTGAAGTTGTCGGGAGATTAAACAGGATGACGAGGAAAGAAAAGACACTGTACATGGCCACGAACACGATCACCGACAGGATGAAGATGTGATAGCGGTAATGTGTGAAATTCGGCGAAATAGCACCCAGTGACTCCGTCAGCGCGCTGTTTGTATACAACAGGTAAAGCAGATAGAAAATCGTGAGCAGCAGGAGCAGAAGTCCCGTCCATTTCTGGCGGAAGTTGAGATACGCAACCCACTTCATGTTGCCGGACAACACGAGGCTTATCACCACGAAGATTCCCAGCAGCGGACCGTATAGTTTTTGAACAAGTTCAATATTAAAGCTGTTGAGCAGCAACGACAGCAACAGGCCGATCTCGAAAAATGCCCACAATCGCAGGAGCCATTTCGACTTCTGGTACAGGATCAGCCGTTTCCAGGCTGTAAACGCCATCAGCAAAAATCCCATCATCAGCCCCAGGTTGATCATGTAGATGAGATCTTTGAACACGGCATGGCTGGTGAGCTTTCCGTTGTTGAGCAAATGCTCCACCAGGCGAAGGCTTAAGGAAATTACCGTAGCGACAAGACCGGTGGCAAAGACCCGCCAGAGCAGGTCGATGAAATTGAGCACTTCATCCCGCTCGACCTTGAACTTGTAGTAGTAAAAAACCGCCAGGATAAACAGGTTTAAAATGACGCCCGGCAGCCAGAGCGGTATATCCGGACGGATTTTATTGACGGAACTGAAGATTATCGAGATATCCGTCAAAAGAAGCGCCAGCCAGGTGATAACACCTACCGTAAAAAGTAATCGGGTGACGGCTTTAGCTTTCAAACTGATGCAATTGTGACAAAAAAAAGCCAATCCTGAGATTGGCCTACAAGTATAGGAATATTCAGCAAGAGTTTATTCACGGAACGTTATTCAACAAGGCTGAAATTACCGGCGCTGTTGCCTATTTGCGGCTATAGTTCGGAGCCTCGCGCGTGATGCTGACATCATGCGGGTGGCTTTCGGTTACCCCCGCCGAGGTGATTTTCACAAATTTTGCCTGCTTCAGACGTGCAATGTTCTTGGCCCCGCAATAACCCATGCCGGCTTTCAGGCCGCCAACCAGCTGATAAAGAACTTCTGAAACCAGTCCTTTGAAAGGTACTCTTCCTGAAATGCCTTCAGGAACGAGCTTCTTGATGTCATCCTCTACATCCTGAAAGTAACGGTCTTTGGAACCATCTTCCATCGCTTCCAGCGACCCCATCCCGCGGTACGACTTAAATTTCCGGCCTTCGTAGATGATCACTTCGCCGGGAGCCTCCTCCGTACCGGCGAGCAGAGAGCCAATCATGATGCTATCCGCGCCCGCGGCGATAGCTTTTACAATATCGCCGGAGAAGCGGATTCCGCCGTCTGCGATTACCTTGGTAGGTGAACCCTTGAGCGCTTTTGCTGCCTCATAAACGGCGGAGAGCTGTGGTAATCCGACACCGGCCACAACGCGCGTGGTACAGATACTTCCCGGACCTACACC
>Ga0196965_1001034_pt1 | contig 11915 bp, 11 predicted proteins | sample S1_20metaG_FD_148668 | JGI IMG/M metagenome (GOLD analysis project Ga0196965, IMG submission 148668) | Soil microbial communities from Anza Borrego desert, Southern California, United States - S1_20 | ecosystem: Environmental > Terrestrial > Soil > Desert | place: USA: California | collected... | reverse complement strand
CGTGCAGGACATAGAAGAGGACGAAGAGCCCCGCCCGCTTCCAGGTGGCTTCGGCCAGGAGGCGGTCCCAGGACCAGAGGGCCAGAGGGATCCACTGGGCGAGGAGGACCTGGATGTGGCTCATCTGGTCCCAGCGGAAGGAGGAGAAGGCGAAGACGCAGCCGCCGAGGAACGCCGCCGTCCGGGAGAGGCCGCTGCGCCGGAAGACCCACCAGGTGGTCCAGCCGCAAAGGACGAAGGAACCGAGGAACAGGGTGTTGAAGGCGGCCAGGGGATTGGGGAACAGGCTGGTGAACGACGCGAAGAACGCCGCCGGCCCCAGGAGGTGGTCCGAGTAGGTGATGGTGGCCGGGGCCGGGAAGAAGATGGGCGCGTTCCAGAAGTCCGGCAACCCCAGCCGGAACTGGTGGGCCCCCCATTTGAGAACCCAGAGGTTGAAGACCGGGTCCCCCGGGTTTGGCGGGATGTGGCTGCCGAACAGCCGCCAGATCGGCCGCAGGTAGAGCAGGGACAGCCCGAGATACCCCAGCAACGCCACGGCGTGCGCCAGGCGGTCGGAGGCTGGATCGGCAGTCGTCGAGGCTCTTTCTTCCATTGGGGCGGGGCGTATTCTAGAGGCAGGCCCCTGGATCTTGTATGGTTCCCCCCTGGAATGCCGAACCGTGTCCTCTCAGCCGTCTGCCTGGCCCTGCTGCTCCTCGGACTCTCCTGGAGCCTGTACAAGGCCCACGTCCCCCCGGGCCCCCTGGGAGAAGAGGCGACGCACGTCCTCCTGACCGAGAGCCTCTGGCACGATCGCGACCTCACCTACGATCACCGGGACCTCCTCCGTTCCTACCGCATCTGGAACCGGGGTCCCAAGGGCCTCACCCTGATCAGCATGGACGGCGGCCGGAGCATGCACTTCGGCGAGCCCTTCGTCTACGCCCTGGCATCCCTCCCCTTCTACGCCCTCCTCGGAGTCCAGGGCCTCCTCGTCTTCAACATGGGCCTCTTTCTCCTCTGTCTGGCCGCCTGGTGGTTCTACCGAGAGGGGGCGTGGGGAGGAGGCCCGGTCGGCCCGGCGCAGGCGACTGGCAGCGTGGGGGACAGGGAGGGCGGAGCGCACACGAAGGAGCCGAGCAGGGCCGATCCGGGCCTCCTCCCCACGAGGGGGCTCCTCCTCGCCGCCTCCTTCTTCGCCTCCGCCGCCTTCGCCTACGTCTTCCGGCTGGAGCCGGCGGTCTTCACCATGGCCTGCCTCTTCCTGCCGCTCGTCCTCTGGCAGGCCCTGCGCCGCCGCTCTGCCTGGAGCACCCGGGACCACCTCCTCCTCGCCGGAGCCGGCCTCCTCCTGGGGGCGGCCTTCCTGGCAGCCGGCCCCGCCGCCCTGCTGGGGCTCCCCATCCTCATAGACATGGCCCTCCAAGGCCGCTGGAAAGCTCTCGCCGCCATCCTGATCCCCGCGCTCCTGGCGGTCTCCCTCGCCTCCGCCGCCCAGCGGCGCGCCACCGGCACCTGGAGCCCCTACCAGGCGGTCCAGCGGAGCACCTTCACCGACGAGTTCCCGGTCGAGAGCGCCCGCGACCTATGGCAGCTCCGCCTGGGCGCGCAGCCGGGCCCCTGGTCGGCCGGCCCGGGGCAGGACGCGAGCCCGCGCCTCCTGGGCCGCAACGCCTGGTACTTCCTTGCCGGCCGCCACACGGGGCTCCTCCCCTACTTCCCGTTCGCCCTGCTGGCGCTGGCCCTCTACCTCGCCGGACCCAGGGACCGCTCCCGCCATCTCCTCCTGGGGGCCGTAGCGGCCTACTGCCTGCTGATCCTGCTGCTCCATCCCCTGGACTGGCACGGCGGCCCGGACGCCCTGGGCAACCGCTCCTTCGCCCTGGTCTATCCGGCGCTCCTCCTGCTGCCCCGGTGGGACGCGTGGAGCCGGACCTCCCGGCGCGCGCTCATCCTCCTCCCCTTTGCCGCCGCGGGGATCTGGACCCTGCCGGCGGTGGCCATGCCCATCCCCTCCCTGGCGCATGAGGCGACGCCCCAGAACCACGTCCGCGTCCCGGCCTTCCAGGCGCTCCCCCTGGAGCTGACCCTGCTCGCCGGCAACAGCATTGCCGGCTGGTCGGCCCGGACCTGGGGACAGGCGATCTGGATCGTGCCGCGGCACAACTTCTACGTCGACGAGCCCCATCCCAACGGCGTCTGGGTGCGGGGCGCCTCCAGCTCCGACGTGCTGATGGTCTCGCCGGTCCAGGTCGACCGGGTCCGGCTCGTCGCCTTCTCCCTGTCGCCGGAGAACCTCCTGACCCTGGAGACCAACGAGGAGGAGGTTCTGGTCTTCTTCGACAGCGAGCCCAAGCGCCAGGGGACGCGGATCGAGCTCGCGCTCTCTCCCGTCGCCCGGGACCTCGGCTTCTTTGCCTCCTCTCCCCAGGACTTCGTCTACCGCGTCGCCGTGACCACGTCCGACGGGCTGGTGCCGGCCCGCCGCGATCCCCAGAGCCCGGACACGCGATATCTGGGCACCTTCCTCGACTTCACGGGCGGCGGCCTGTAATCTCTCCCACCGTTTCCCCGTTTCCGAGAGCACGACCATGAGTGAGCCCCCCCAGCCTCTTGTCCATGAGGTCCTGCAGCAGATCCGCTCGGGCGTCCGCCAGCGCCAGGCCCAGGTGGCCACCGTCACCGCCGGCACCGAGGAGGCGCGGCACAAGCTGGTCGAGCTGACCTCCAAGGAGTACATCCAGGAGCCGATGGCCCTCTCCCCCCGGCCGGTGCTCGGGCGCCTCCTGGTGTTCTCGCGCAAGGCCATGTTCCACCTCTTCATGAAGTGGTTCATGCGCCCCGTCCTCGAGCAGCAGAACGGCTTCAACCAGACCGCCAGCCGGCTGCTCCAGGATCTGGTGCAGTCGCAGGAGGCGCTGGCCAAGCAGGTGCGGGACCTCTCCTCTAAGGTGGACTCGCTGGAGCGGCGGCTGCGCGAGGATTCCGCGGACGCGAGAGACCGCTGACATGTCGAAGCGCATCGTGATCACCATCAACCGCGTCCCCTTCGCCTACGGCGGGGCGGAGATGCTGGTCGAGTCGCTGCGCGACCAGCTCGTGCTGCGCGGCCACGAGGTGGACGTCGTCGCCGTGCCCTTCGCCTGGTCGAGCCGCACGCAGCTCCTGAAGAGCGCCCTCTCCTGGCGCCTCCTGGACCTCACCTCCGCTGGGGGGCAGCGGATCGACCTGGTGATCGCGACGCGCTTTCCCTCGTACGTGGTGAAGCATCCGAACAAGGTGGTCTGGCTGATCCACCAGATGCGGCAGGTCTACGACCTCCTGGGGACGCCCTACAGCGACTTCCGGGAGGACGAGCCGCGGGACCGCCAGGTCATCGACGGCATCCGGGCCATGGACCGGCGGACGCTATCCGAGGCGCGGGCGGTCTACACCATCTCGGGGAACGTGGCCGAGCGGTTGAAGCGCTTCAACGAGGTGGAGGGGACGCCGCTCTATCCGCCGCCGCGCCTGGAGGGGAGATACCACGAGGGGGACTTCGGCGACTACGTCTTCACCGCCGGCCGGCTCGACCGCCTCAAGCGCTTCGACCTCCTGATCCGGGCGCTGGAACACACGCAGGCGCCGGTGCGCTGCCGCATCGCCGGCGAGGGGCCGGAGCGGGGCAAGCTCGAGGAGCTGATCGCCCGGCTCCGGCTCGGCGACCGGGTGGAGCTCCTCGGCTGGGCGAGCGACGATGCCATGGTCGAGCACTACGCCGGCAGCCTCGCCGTCTTCTATGCTCCCTACGACGAGGACTACGGCTACGTGACCGTCGAGGCGTTCAAGAGCGGCAAACCGGTGGTGACCGCCGCCGACTCCGGCGGCGTCCTCGAATTCGTCGAGGAGGGGAGGAACGGCTTCATCTGCCCGCCGGACGCCCCGAGAGAGATCGCCGCCCGCCTCGACACCCTTTATAAGGACCGGGAGCGCGCCCGCAAGATGGGGCAGGTGGGGATGGAGACGGTAGCCGGGATCGGGTGGGACGCGGTGATCCGGGGGCTGGTGGGGGAGTAGGAGGGCCTGAGCCTTCCCGCCCGCCGTTCCCCATTCATGATCCCGAGTGCCCCCGTCTCCGTACCCGTGGAGACGGGGTTCATTCCTCCCGGGGCAGCCGTTGCTCCGCGAGAGATCGCCGTCCTACCCCGGGAAAAGTTCGTTCTATCCGAGGCAAGGCCATCATCCCGAGGGGGAAGACGACCGTACCCGCGGGGTGATCGCCGTACCCGCAGGGATGACCTCCGTACCTCGGGTAGGAAGGCCGTAGCCGCGGGGATGGTGTCCGGCTGCCCGGAGACGGCCTTGTTTCGGCGGGTAGGGCCTTTCTCTCCGGGTACCGTCTTCGACTTCCGTGGATCGCCTTCGTTTTTCGGAGATGCTTGCGGTTTCACCCAGCTCTCCCAAGAAGCAAGCGGCCTATGGGGCCTAAGGGGGGGACGGCTGCTACAATCCCGCCTCCCCCTCATGCGCGTCGCCTATTTCAGCCCTCTGCCCCCGATGCGCTCGGGGATCGCCGACTACAGCGCCGAGCTGTTGCCGGCCTTGGCCGCGCACCTCGACCTCGAGCTGTTCGTCGACGACGGGTTCAGGGTGGACCCGGCGCTGGCGGCCCGCTTCCCGGTGCGGGGGCACCGCGCGTTCCCGGCCCTCCGGGAGGAGGGACGGTACGACGCCGTGGTCTACCAGATCGGCAACAACGTCGATTACCACGCGGGCATCTACGAGATGCTCCTGCGCTATCCCGGGATCACCGTGCTCCACGAGTACGTGCTCCACCACCTGGTGCGGGGCATGACGCTGGTCCGGGGGGACATGCCCGGCTACGTGGAGGAGATGCGCTATGCCTATGGCCGCACCGGTCAGGCCATGGCCCGGCGCAGCCTCGACACCGGCATCCCCCTCGACGTCTGGACCTACCCGCTGTTCGAGCGGGTGGTCGACGCCAGCCTGGGGATCATCGTCCACAACGACTGCACGGGACGGCGGGTGCTGGCGAGCCGGCCTCTCGCCCCGGTCGCCCGGGTGCCCCATCACCTGAGCCTGGGGGAGGCGGAGGGCTCCGGGCCATGTCCCGCGGAGCTGCGGGCGCGTTTCGGCATCGCGCCGGACGCGTTCGTCGTCGGCTCGTTCGGCTTCATCACCCCGGCCAAGCGGCTGGACGTCAGCCTCCGCGCCTTCGCCCGGCTGCGCCGCGAGGTCCCGGACGCCGTCTACCTGCTGGTGGGGGAGACCTCCCCCTACTACGACTTCGCCAGCCTCCTCACCCCCGAGCTCTCGCCGGGGGTCGTGCAGGCCGGGCGGGTGGAGATCGGCGACTTCCTGCGGCTCATGCAGGTGCCCGACGTCACCGTGAACCTCCGGTACCCCTCGGCCGGCGAGACCTCCGGCACCCTGATCCGCCTGCTAGGGGCCGGCAAGCCGGTGATCGTCAGCGACACCGGCGCCTTCTCCGAGATCCCCGACGACTGCTGCGCCAAGGTGGACCTCGACGAGACCGAAGAGGAGCTGCTCCTGGCCTACCTGCGCCGCTTCGCCCTCGACGAGGGCCTCCGCCGCCGCACCGGCGACAACGCTCGCCGCTACATCGCCGCCCATCACACGCTGGAGGGCTCGGCGCGCGGCTACGCGGACGTCATCCGGCAGGTGGTGGAGTCGGGCCGGCCGCCGTTCCGGCCGGCGCCGCCCCTCCTGCCGTATCCGCCGGAGGACCTGTTGACCGAGATGGTGAGCGACGTCACGGCCGAGGCGGTGGACCTGGGCGCCGACGAGGGGGACGAAGAGATGATGCGCGAGCTCGCCGGGACCTTTACCGAGTTGGGAATCGTTCCGCGGCGTCCGGCCGGCCGGGAGGCGGGCCGGTGAGGCGCCTCCTCAAGCCCGGGCTCTTCCTCGTCTTCCTGGCCCTCGCCGCCGGTCACGTCCTCTATTGGTATGGCGCGCGCGAGCGGCCGGCGGTGCCGGACCGCGACGGCCTGCCGGCCCGGCTGATCGCCTCCGGCGCCTACGAGGCCTGCCTCTGGGCCCCCTACCCGCACCAGAACGTCGGCGAGTTGGGTGAGTCGATCGACGACGGCGCCGCCTGGCTCGGGGCCGCCTCCCGCATGGCCGGGATGCCGCCGCCGGTCCTTCCCTCGTTCGGCCCGTTCGCCCTGCCCCCCTCCCACGAGATCGCCGCCTGTTCCGACCTGGACGGCAACCGCTACATGGCCGTGGCGCGGGTCTATCCGGCCCTCGGCTTCGTCGCCCGGCTGGCCGGCCGCATCGCCGGCAACCCCTGGCTCGCCGGCGGCGACGCCTCCGAGGTGGCGGGCACCGGCGAGCAGGTGCTCGAGCGCCGGGTGCGCGTGGAGTGGCGGGACGGGCTGTGGATCCTGACCTCCGGCGAGCCTCCCGGCCGCGACGAGATCCCGGCGTCCGCGCCGTCTGGTGCTCCGGACGGCGACGGGACACCGATCCTGGGGATGCTCTCGCTGCGCCAGGAGGTCTCCCAGTTCCCCCGCGGCGACTATCGCCTGCGGCGCCTCGCGGACGGCGACCTGGAGCTGGCCCTCGACGGGGCTCCGGACGGCCTCGGCCAGCAGCTCCTCGCGCTCGACCTGGCCTCCGTGGCTCCCAGGGAGGAGAGCCCGGCGCTGCTGGCAGTGGCGGGCCCGGCCTGGCCGGCGGACTCGGACCGGCCGCTGCCGCCGGCCGCCTTTACCCTGTTCAACACCCGCGACGGCATCAAGGTCAACCTGCTGGAAGACCTGCCCGGGATCGCCGTGCTCCACCCTCGGGGAGAGGAGCGCTGGACGCTGCCCGGCCAGCAGGTGATCCGCCTGCTCGCCCGCGGGCTGCCGAAGGGGAATGCCGCCGGTTGGGACATTGTTGCCGTCGATGCCGCGAGCATGCGGAGAGCCAGGGCCCTCGCCCCGCGTCTCTCCGCCTTGGTCCCACCGGATGCAACCGGCGCGGTGGGATCGGATGGGCGCCTGATCCTCGGCCTCTGGTTCCAGCCACGGCCGACCCAGCAGGTGGTCGGCCGGGTCCGCCGCGTCCTCCAGAAGATCCCTCTGGTCGACCGCGAGCAGGTCCGGAAGTGGCGGGACGGGGAGATTCTCCTCGATCCGCTGACCTCCTGCCGCCAGGTGACGCTCGCGGCGACCGAAACCCCCGCCTCGTTCCGTCTCCGGTTCCACCGGTGCCAGGGAGAGTAGAGTCGCCGTCTTTGGTTGACAGCGGGGGCGGTGATCCCTTAGCCTCCACGTTTGCCCGGTTGAATGAGGTGAATTGGTATGAAAATCTGGCTCGATCAGGTACGCGATGAGCCGTTCAACTGGGACGAGACTCAGACTGTGCCGTTGGAGGCCCTGGAGCGTCCCGAGCTCCTGGAGCTGGGCCCCGTCTCCTGGCGGGGTCAGGTGGTGTCCGCCGAACCCGGGTTCTTCCTGCGGGGGCGGCTCTCCTACGACCAGACGCTGAGCTGTAACCGTTGTCTGAAACCGATCGTCGAGAGTGCCGGCTCGGACGTGGAGCTCCTCATTCTGGTGGAGCCCCAGCCCGGGGCGGCGGGTGGTGAGCACGAGCTGCAGGAGCGGGACCTGGGCGTCTACTATGTGGACGAGGAAGAGGTTCTGGAGACCGATCCGATCCTGCTCGAGCAGCTCCAGCTCAACATCCCGATGAAGCCGCTCTGCCAGCCCGACTGCAAGGGTCTGTGCCCCAACTGCGGGGCGGACCTGAACGCCGGGCCGTGCTCGTGCGAGGAGACCTCGGTCGACCCGCGCTGGGCCGGATTGGCGGCCTTGAAGAGCCGGCTCGACGGCGAGCAGGGCTGAAAGAACCCGTAGAACGACTCGAACAACAGAGGCTACGACCATGCCGAATCCGAAGACCCGCCATTCGAAGGCCCGCCGCGACAAGCGCCGGGCGCACGACGCCCTCGCCCGGCCGACCACCTCCACCTGCCCCAACTGCGGCGAGGTCAAGCTGCCGCACCGCGCCTGCGGCCACTGCGGCCACTACCGCGGCCGGCAGGTCGTCGAGGGCAAGGACGCACAGTAGCCCTGGCAGAGCGCCCTCACCCCCAGTCCTCCCCGGGGTGAGGGCCGACGCGCCGGCGTCAGGGGCTCCCCGGCACCGTCTGCGCTAGAATCCGCTGGCCAAGCCGAAAGGTTCGCCGAGTCCGAGCATGCCGATCGCGGTAGATGCCATGGGTGGGGACTTCGCGCCGCAATCCGCGGTCGAGGGGTCTTTCCGCGCCGCCGCCGAAGACGGGGCCTCCATCCTCCTCGTGGGGGACCGCGCCCGCGTCGAGGCGGAGCTGCGCCGCCATGGCCATCTCGATGGCTTGCCGAACGGCGGCCGCATCGAGGTCGTCCACGCCGAGGAGGTGGTCGGCATGGACGAGCCCGCCATCTCCCCGATCCGCAAGAAGCGCCGCTCCTCGGTCCGCGTCTGCGCCGAGCTGGTCAAGCAGGGACAGGCCCAGGCCATGGTCACCGCCGGCAACACCGGCGCCGCCATGATCTCGGCCAAGATGGTGATCGGCACCGTCGCCGGTGTCGACCGCCCGGCCCTCGCCGCCGTGCTCCCCAACCTCAAGGGCAAGACCGTGCTCCTCGACGTCGGCGCCAACGTCAACAGCAAGCCGCTCCACCTGCGCGAGTTCGCCGTCATGGGCCATTTCTATGCCCAGGCGGTGCTCGGCACCGTGTCGCCGCGCATCGGCCTCCTCTCCATCGGCGAGGAGGAGGGCAAGGGCACCGACCTCACCCGTGAGGTCTTCAAGGTGCTCAAGAACACCGGCCTCAACTTCGTCGGCAACGTCGAGGGCAGAGACGTGTTCAACGGCGAGGTGGACGTGGTGGTCTGCGACGGCTTCGTCGGCAACGTGGTGCTCAAGAGCGCCGAGGGGGTGGCCGAGCTGGTGGGCCGCATGCTGCGCGAGGAGCTGGAACGCAACCCGCGCACCAAGAGCGGCTACCTGCTGGCCAAGCCCGCCTTCGACCGCTTCCGTTCGCGCACCGACTACCGGGAGTACGGCGGCGCGCCGCTCCTCGGGGTCAACGGCGGCTGCCTGATCGGCCACGGCCGCTCGAACGCGCGCGCCATCCAGAACGCCATCCGCCGGGCGAGCGAGTTCGTCGCCGCCCGCCTCGACAGCAAGATCCGCGACAAGATCGCCGAGCTCCACAGCCAGGAGGCGCGGCTGCTCGGCTCTCCCCAGGAGGCTTCCGCCGGATGACCATCTCCCCCGACAGCAGGATCGCAGGCCGCACCGTCGCCTTCGTCTTTCCCGGCCAGGGCTCCCAGAAACCGGGCATGGGCCGCGCCTGGGCCGAGGCCCGCGCCGAAGCCCGCCAGACGTTCGAGGAGGCCGACCGCGTCCTCGGCTTCCCCCTCTCGCGCCTCTGCTGGGAGGGTCCGGAAGACGAATTGGGTCTGACTGTCAACACACAGCCCGCTCTGCTCACTACTTCTGTGGCGATCCACCGTTGCCTCCAGGATTCGCCGCTCGCGGCCGTGGCCCACGCCGGCCACAGCCTCGGCGAGTACTCGGCCTTCGTCGCCGCGGGCGCCCTGGACTTCGCCGACGCCCTGCGCCTGGTGCGCCGGCGCGGCGAGCTGATGCAGGAGGCGGTGCCGGTCGGCGTCGGCGGCATGGCCGCGATCATCGGCCTGGATACCGACGCGGTGACGGCGATCGCCCAGGAGTCGGGCACGGCCGGCGAGGTCTGCGCCGTGGCCAACCTGAACGGGCCGGGGCAGACCGTGCTCGCCGGCCACAAGGGGGCGATCGACCGCGCCGTGGCCCTGGCCAAGGAGCGGGGGGCGCGCAAGGCGACGGTCCTCGCGGTGTCGGCGCCGTTCCACTCGCCGCTGATGCGCCCGGCACGCGAAGGGATGGCCGAGCTGCTGGACAAGACGACGTTCGCCGATCCGCGCGTGCCGGTGGTGAGCAACGTCGACGCCGCGCCGGTGACCACGGGCGCCGCCGCGCGGGACGCGCTGATCCGCCAGATCGACAACCCGGTGCGCTGGGTGGAGTCGGTGGTCTGGATGGCGGAGCAGGCCGGAGTCGGTGCCTTCCTGGAAGTCGGGCCGGGCAACGTGCTGTCGGGGCTGAACCGTCGTATCGTCACCGGCGTGGTGACCGCCGGCCTGGCGGAGCCCGACCAGCTCCGCAAGCTGCTGGAGGGTGGCCCCGAGGAAGGCAAGGAAGGCAAGGAGGGGAAGGAGTGATGTTCAGGCTCGACGGCAAGACGGCCCTGGTGACCCGCCGCCTAGCGGCGCAGGGGGCGCGGGTGGTGCTGGCCGCGCGCAACGAGGAGAAGCTGACCCGGCTGGCCGGGGAGATCGAGGGCGCCGCTGGCTCCGGTGGTGCCCGGCCGCTGGTCCTAGACGTGTCGCAGCCCGAGACCTTCGGCGAGCGGCTCAAGAGCCTGCCCGAGGACTACCAGGCGGTCGACATCCTGGTCAACAACGCCGGCATCACCGCCGATAACCTGTTGGCACGCATGTCGCTGGAGGATTGGGAGCGGGTGCTGCGCACCAACCTGACCGGCGCCTTCGCGTTGACCAAGGAGGTGGTCCGGGGGATGATGCGCCGGCGCTGGGGACGGGTGGTCAACGTCTCGTCGGTGGTGGGCCTGATGGGCAACGCCGGCCAGGCGAACTACGCCGCCTCCAAGGCGGGCCTCATCGGGTTCAGCAAGTCGCTGGCCCGGGAGCTGGGGAGCCGCAACATCACGGTCAACGTGGTGGCCCCCGGCTACATCGAGACGGCGATGACCGGCGCGCTGGGGGACGACCAGAAGAGCGCGCTCACCGACTCGATCGCGTTGAAGCGGCTGGGCACCGTGGACGACATCGCCTGGGCGGTGCTCTACCTGGCCAGCGAAGAGGGGGGCTACGTCACCGGACAGGCCCTCAACATCTCGGGCGGCCTCTACATCTGAGGTCCGGAAACCGCGCGGAGCCGCTGTTTCGGCATTGGACTCCGCCATTGTCTTTGTGTTAGAACCGCAGTTCGTGCGCGCTCCGCGCGAACGCAGAACAAGGAGGGAATCATGGGAGTACAGGAGCGGGTCAAGTCCATCATTGTGGAGCAGCTCGGCGTCGATGAGGACGAGGTGTCCCTGGAGGCCAGCTTCACCGATGACTTGGGAGCCGATTCTCTGGATATCGTCGAGCTGGTGATGGCCTTCGAGGAGGAGTTCGGGATCGAGATCCCCGACGAGGAGGCCGAGAAGATCAGCAACGTCCGGGAAGCGGTCGAGTACATCGAGTCCAACGCCGGGGACCAGAACTGAGGCCCCGTCTGCCGAGCCACCAACCACGTCCAGCGATCCTACCGAGATCTTGAGTCCCGTGCGCCGACGAGTCGTCATCACCGGAGTGGGTCTGGTGTCTCCTATCGGGGTGGGCACCGCCGCCAACTGGCAGTCCCTCATGGAGGGCCGGAGCGGCATCGGTCCCATCACCCGCTTCGACGCCTCCGCCTACCCGTGCCGTATCGCGGGCGAGGTGAAGGGGTTCAATCCCCAGGATTACCTGGAGAAGAAGGAAGTCAAGAAGAGCGACACCTTCATCCACTATGCGCTGGCGGCCAGCCAGTTCGCCATGGAGGATGCGGGGCTGGTCGTCGACGAGAGCAATGCGGACCGGGTGGGGGTGATCATCGGCTCGGGGATCGGCGGCCTGCCGCTCATCGAGTCGATGCACCAGACATTGCTCACGCGGGGCCCGGACCGGGTCTCGCCGTTCTTCATCCCCGGCCTCATCGTCAACATGGCGGCCGGGCAGGTCTCGATCCGCTATGGGGCCCGGGGGCCGAACACGGCTCCCGCCACCGCCTGCACCACCGGTCTCCACGCCGTGGGTGACGCCTTCCGGCTCATCCAGCTGGGGGA
>Ga0196965_1001033_pt1 | contig 11942 bp, 10 predicted proteins | sample S1_20metaG_FD_148668 | JGI IMG/M metagenome (GOLD analysis project Ga0196965, IMG submission 148668) | Soil microbial communities from Anza Borrego desert, Southern California, United States - S1_20 | ecosystem: Environmental > Terrestrial > Soil > Desert | place: USA: California | collected... | reverse complement strand
CGCCTCGATCTTGTCCTCGGCGCCGCCCTTGCCGCCGGAGACGATGGCGCCGGCGTGGCCCATTCGGCGCCCGGGAGGGGCGGTGCGGCCGGCGATGAAGCCGACGGTGGGCTTGCCGCGGCCGGCTTTGGCCTCGTCCTTGAGGAACTGCGCCGCCTCTTCCTCGGCCGAGCCGCCGATCTCGCCGATCATGATGATCGACTGCGTCTCCGGATCGGCGAGGAACAGCTCGAGCACGTCGACGAAATTGGTGCCGTTGACCGGATCGCCGCCGATGCCGACGGCCGTCGACTGGCCGAGGCCCGCATTGGAGGTCTGGAACACGGCTTCGTAGGTGAGCGTCCCCGAGCGGCTGACCACGCCCACGCTGCCCTTCTTGAAGATGCTTCCGGGCATGATCCCGATCTTGCACTCGCCGGGCGTCAGCACGCCCGGGCAGTTCGGCCCGATCAGCCGCGACTTCGAGCCCGACAGAGCGCGTTTCACCCGGACCATGTCGAGCACCGGAATGCCCTCGGTGATGCAGACGATCAGCGGTACCTCGGCGTCGATCGCCTCGAGGATCGAATCGGCGGCAAAGGGCGGCGGGACGTAGACGACGCTGGCGTCGGCCCCCGTCTCGCGCACCGCTTCCCGCACCGTGTCGTAGACTGGAAGGCCGAGATGGGTCTGGCCGCCTTTGCCCGGGGTGACCCCCGCGACCATCTTCGTCCCGTAGGCGAGCGCCTGCTCGGTATGGAAGGTGCCGGTCTCGCCGGTCATCCCCTGGGTGATGACCTTGGTCGAGCTGTTGACGAGGATCGACATTCAAAAGCCTCCAATGGCCTGGGCGGTGAGGATGTTGCCGCTTAGGCCGTATTGTTTTCCGAGCGGGTGGTTCTGGGGAACGTGGCTGACCTCGACGGTGACGCCGTAGCTCCAGCCCGCGGGCTCCCACAGGCGTTTCGAAAGGCCCGGCGCCGGTTCCTGGACCCCGGTCGGCGGCTTGCCCATCCAGCGTTCGAGAAGCTTGGCTTCGAGCGGGGCCGTCGCTTCAAAATCGTAGAGGCGGCAGCCGGAGCCCCAGAAGCCGGTCTTGTCCTCGTAGCGCGAGACGATCAGGAAGATGTCGCGATTACCGAATGTTCGGCGAAAGTTGGCGCCTGTCGAGGTGCCGTCCCTTTCGGTCGCCTCGCGCCCCAGCTTGACCAGCCGGCCGATGCGGGGGTCGCCGTCGTCCCCCATCGCCGTCCATCCCGCGCTGACGGCGTCGGCCTTCGTCGGCTCGATATCGTTGCCGATGCGCGAGCAGGCGGCCTTGAACGAGTCGAGCATCTCCCGCTCGGGCGAAGGCGCCGGCGGGGCTGCAAGGGCGAGCAGGAGGGCGCCGGCGATCATCCTTGCTTCGCCGGCTTCTTCGAGGCCCGGACGGAAAGCTGCACCTGGGTCTCCGGCACATTTATGCCCTTTATCACCATCGCCGTGACGATCAGGGGCCCCGACGGCCCGGCCATCGTCCATTCCGGCGCGTAATTGCTCTTCGGCTTGCCCTTCTTGTCCGTGGCGGCGGAGAGATTGGAGGGCTGGACGCCGAGGACTTCCGACAGTGCGCCCGTCACGGCCGACTTATCGGGAGGAGTGGGGACGTAGAAGGTGGCGCTGCACTGGGCTTCGCCAACCCCAAGGAAGCCGTCGGTCCGGGCCGCCGCCAGCCCGTCTCCGGTCCAGACGACGACCGGGACGGTCTCGTTCATGTTCACCCGGCTGTTCAGGACGGCGAAGGGTTTTCCGGTCAGCCCGGCCGCCGCGGCCGCCTGGGCCAGGCCCTCCTCGCCTCCGCCGCTATCGAGGCAGAGGCGCTTGAACAGCGCCGCCATCTCCGCCGGGGGCCGGTCGGCCGGCGCCGGAGCCTCGCCGCTGCCGGCGAAAGCAACGGAAACCATCCGGCCGCGGGCGTCGATCCAAGTAGCGCCGTTCTGCGCCCCCGCGGGGACCGCGAGCCCGATCAAGGCCAAAGCGGCACTGCCAACCCCTAGACGCTTCATCGCGCTCTCCCTTCGGCCCCGAGGCTTAACCCAGGCTGCCGTCGATCTTCCTGCAAGCCTCGAGCAGTTCCTTCACCGCGTCCACCGAGACCTGGAAATTGGCCTTGGCGCCCTCGTCCAGCTCGATCTCGACGATCCGCTCGACCCCGCCGGCGCCGATCACCACCGGCACTCCGACATAGAGGTCGTCGACTCCATACTGGCCCTGAAGATAGGCGGCGGCCGGAAGGAGGCGCTTCTTGTCCTTGAGATAGCTCTCCGCCATCGCCAGCGCCGACGTCGCCGGAGCGTAAAAAGCCGAGCCGGTCTTGAGCAGGCCGACGATCTCGCCGCCGCCCGAGCGGGTGCGCTGGACGATGGCGTCGATCCGCTCCTGGGTCGACCAGCCCATCCGGATCAGGTCGGGCACGGGGATGCCCGCCACCGCCGAATAAGCGGGCACCGGCACCATCGTGTCGCCGTGGCCGCCGAGCACGAAGGCGGTGACGTCCTCGACCGAGACCTTGAACTCCTCGGCGAGGAAATGCCGGAAGCGGGCGCTGTCGAGCACGCCCGCCATTCCGACCACCCGCTGGTGCGGAAGGCCGGAAAATTCGCGAAGCGCCCACACCATCGCGTCGAGCGGGTTGGTGACGCAGATGACGAAGCTGTCCGGCGCGTGCGCCTTGATTCCCTCGCCGACCGCCTTCATCACCTTGAGGTTGATGCCGAGCAGGTCGTCGCGGCTCATGCCCGGCTTGCGGGCCACTCCCGCGGTGACGATGCAGACGTCGGCGCCCTTGATGTCGGCATAATCCTGGGTGCCGGTGAGCCGGACGTCATAACCCTCGACGGGCGCCGCCTGGGCGAGGTCGAGCGCCTTGCCCTGCGGAATGCCCTCCGCCACGTCGACGAGGACGATATCGCCCATCTCGCGGATCGCCGCGAGGTGGGCCAGGGTGCCGCCGATCATGCCGGCGCCGATGAGCGCGATTTTCGTGCGAGCCATATGGGCTGCTCCAGCCTTTCTAAGTCAGTCAGTGCAAGGCAGGCGGCAGGACGCCGCCAATGTGGCGCCCGCTTAGACCCCAAGGCCGGAGGGGGCAACCGGGTGGGGCGGGAAAATGCGTCCGGAGACGGGGAGCGGGGCGGGTCTGCGGAGACGGTGCGGATGATCGATTATCCTGCTGCCGGCCGAGCCCGGAGGCGCCGGAGCGGTAGCGGCCGCGCTCAGGGCCGCTCGCGCCCGCGCAGGCCGCCAGAGCCTCGAGACGAGGCCGTCGATGAAATCGTCGCCGGAAGGTTCGGCGAAGGCGCTCCCCGCCAGCGGCGCTTCGTCGGCGGTCACCGCTTTGAGGAAGTCCGAGGCGGGTTGATCGCGCTCGGCCGTCAGGGGACGTCGCACGGCTCCAGCCTTTCCGGCAATGGGGAGGCACCCAGGCGGCCCGAACCCACGCTCCGCCCGACGCCCTCGCCGCCGCTCAAGCTTGCATGTGCCCGCTCGAAGCCTAAAAGCGCCGCAAAAGCCTTCCAGCCGAGAGCAATTTCAATGGCCACCACGCCCACCGCCTACAAGATCGTCGACCACAGCTACGACGTCGTCGTCGTCGGCGCCGGCGGGTCGGGGCTCCGGGCGACGATGGGGTCGGCCGGCAAGGGGCTGAAGACGGCGTGCATCACCAAGGTGTTCCCGACCCGCTCTCACACCGTCGCCGCGCAGGGCGGGATCGCGGCTTCGCTCGGGAACATGGGGCCGGATCACTGGACTTGGCACATGTACGACACGGTCAAGGGCTCCGACTGGCTGGGGGACCAGGACGCGATCGAATATCTGTGCCGGGAGGCTCCGGCGGCGGTCTATGAGCTGGAGCATGCGGGGGTGCCGTTCTCGCGCACGGCGGAAGGGAAGATCTACCAGCGCGCCTTCGGGGGCATGATGCAGAATATGGGGGCGGGGCCGCCGGCGCAGCGGACGGCGGCGGCGGCGGACCGGACCGGCCACGCCATGCTCCATTCGCTCTACCAGCAGTCGCTCAAATATGACGCCGACTTCTTCATCGAATATTTCGCCATCGACCTGGTCATGGAGGGCGGCGAGTGCCGGGGGGTGATCGCGCTCTGCCTCGAGGACGGGTCGATCCACCGCTTCTCCAGCCACGCGGTCGTGCTTGCGACGGGGGGCTATGGCCGGGTCTATTTCACCGCCACCTCGGCCCATACCTGCACCGGCGACGGCAATGCGATGGTGCTTCGCGCCGGGCTGCCCCTGCAGGACATGGAGTTCGTCCAGTTCCACCCGACCGGCATTTACGGGGCGGGGGTGCTGATCACCGAAGGGGCGCGGGGCGAGGGCGGCTATCTGACCAATTCGGAAGGGGAGCGCTTCATGGAGCGCTATGCCCCCTCGGCCAAGGACCTGGCCTCGCGCGACGTCGTCTCACGCTCGATGGCGATGGAGATCCGGGAAGGGCGCGGAGTCGGCAAGGACAAGGACCATATCTACCTCCACCTCGACCATATCGATTCGAAGATCCTCGCCGAGCGGCTGCCGGGAATCACCGAGACCGGGAAGGTGTTCGCCGGGGTCGACCTGACCCGCCAGCCGCTGCCGGTGCTTCCGACGGTCCATTACAACATGGGCGGAATCCCGACCAACTTCCACGGCGAGGTGGTGACCCTTCGCGACGGCAATCCGGACAGCGTCGTGCCGGGGCTTTTCGCGGTGGGCGAGGCGGCCTGCGTCTCGGTGCACGGCGCGAACCGGCTGGGCTCGAACAGCCTGATCGACCTCGTCGTCTTCGGGCGCGCGGTCGGCCACCGGGTCGGCGAGATCATCAAGCCGAACAGCGCTCACCGGCCCTTGCCCAAGGGCTCGGAGGAGATGGCGCTGGGGCGGCTCGACAGGTTCCGCTTCGCTTCGGGGGGAAGCCCGACCGCGCAGATCCGCAACCGGATGCAGCGGGTGATGCAGGCCGATTGCGCGGTCTTCCGGGCCGAGGCGACTCTGGCGGAGGGCATCAGCCGGATCGACGAGGTCTACAAGCAGATGGCGGACGTCCGGGTCACCGACCGGAGCCTCATCTGGAACACCGACCTGGTCGAGACCCTGGAGCTCGACAACCTCATCGCCCAGGCGGTGGTGACGATGCATTCGGCCGCCAACCGCAAGGAAAGCCGCGGCGCCCACATGCACGAGGATTATCCGCAGCGCGACGACGCCAACTGGATGAAGCACACGGTGAGCTGGTTCGACGGCTGGGGCGGCTCTGGCGGCGGGGTGCGGCTCGATTACCGGCCGGTCCACGAATATACGCTGACCGACGAGATCCAGTATATCCAGCCCAAGGCGCGGGTTTACTGAGGCGCTGGAGGGTCATCCCGGACCTGATCCGCGCCCTATGAACACCGCGGCAGGACGTTTCGGCCGTCCCTGTTCATGGGTTCCGGCCTTCGCCGGAATGACGGGGGTGGCGGGCTTGCCGGAAGTTGCGGGATTGGCGCCCGGCCATTGCCGCGGGCGCGACGGCGCTGCACAAAGCGCCCATGCGGCGGCTTCTCCCACTGCTCGCGCTCGCCGTTGCAGGCGCGGCGCCCTCGCCGGACTGGCACCTCGTCCCCGGCACGTTCGAGCCGGGCCGCGGGCCGGACGGGAACAGCGTCTTCCTCGACGCGCCCGAAGGGCTGATCCTCATCGATACCGGGCGGCATCCGGCGCATCAGGAGAAATTGCTGGCTTATGCGCGGTCGCGGGGGAAGCCCGTCGCGGCGATCGTCAACACCCACTGGCACCTCGATCATACCGGCGGCAATGCCGAAATCCGCGCCGCCTATCCGAAGGCGCCGGTCTATGGGAGCAACGCGGTCGAAGGGGCGCTGACCGGGTTCTTTCCGCAGAGCCGCAAGTCGGCCGAGGAGTTCCTCGCCTCCGGACAGGCCGGCGCGGAGCTGGAGGCGGAGATAAAGCGCGACTTCGCGGCGATGGAGGATGTGGCGGCGCTTCGGGCGACGCGGCCGGTGACCCGCTCCGGCAAGGTCCGGATCGCCGGGCGGAGGCTCACCGTGAACCTCGCGCCGTTCGCGGCGACGGAAGCCGATGTCTGGGTCTATGACGAGCGGGCCAGGCTGCTGATCGCGGGCGACCTGGTGGTGGGGCTGGTGCCGTTCTTCGACACGGGCTGCCCCGAAGGCTGGCGCAAGGCTCTGGACCGGCTCGCCGCCACGCCGTTCACGACCCTGATCCCCGGCCATGGCGAGCCGATGAGCCGCGAGCGTTTCGGAGAGTGGCGCGCCGCCTTCAACAATCTTCTCGACTGCGCGGCGTCGAGCCGGTCGAAGGAGGCCTGCGTCGCCGGCTGGAAGCGGGACGCCGCGGCGTTCATCCCGGCGGGGGAGCGGCGAGTCGAGTCCATGGTCGGCTATTATCTCGACACCAGGCTCCGCGCGGCTCCGGAGCAGCGCGACCGTTTCTGCAGTCCGCTGCGTTGAGCGGGCCGGCGATCGACTGGCGGGTCCATTTCGCCGCTTCGCCCGAGGCAGTGTGGCAGGCCTGGACGACCGACGCGGGGCGCCAGCTTTTCTGGGCGGAAACGTCGAGAGGCGACGAGGGAGGGTTCGAGCTGTCCTTCCTCAACGGCGAGGCGCTGCGGGTGGAGATCGTCGAGGCGCGGCCGCCGGAGCTTCTGGCCTTCCGCTATTTCGGAGGCTCGACCGTCACGCTCGACCTGTCGCCGGACGGGAGAGGCGGCTGCGACCTCAGGCTGCGCGAGGAAGGGGCGCCCGATCCGGTCGGGAATCATGCCGGCTGGGTGAGCGTGCTCCTCGCCTGCAAGGCGGCCGTGGATTTCGGAGTCGACCTGAGGTCGCACGATCCGGGGCGGAGCTGGGACGAGGGGTTCGTGGACGTCTAGGCCGTCAGGTCGCGACCGCCTCCAGGGCCTCGCGTATCCGGGCCATGTCGCTGGCGAAGGCGAGCCGCAGCGCCTCGTCCCCCAGCGCCGCCCGTTCGACCACCATCGGCATGGAGAGGCCGATGCGCAGGGTGGCGCCCCATCCGCCGTCGGCCAGCTTCACGCATTTGACCGGCTGGCCGAGACGGACCGAGTGGGCGAGCATGGCCTGGTGCCAGCGGGTCGAATCCTCGAACGTCGCGCCGCCGCCGGCCAGCTCGCTCAGGTCGAGCGTGGAGAGGGTGCGCATCTCGATCGGGTGGGTGTCGGCCGTCTCCTTCTCGCCCGGTGGATAGGGGGCGACACGGTGGGCGGGGGTCGAGTCTATGATCTCGTCGCGAACCGCCTGATGGAAGCTCAATATGACGCGGGTCACCACCCCGCCGGGGAGGCGCTGGAAGCGTTCGAGCTCGAAGATCGAGGCTTCGAGCCGAAGCAGCAGGCCGGGATTCGCGCTGTCCTCGAGCGACTCGGCGCCGGGCCACCCCGCCGGCCATTCGCCGCGGCGGAAGATCGTCGCAAGACCGTGGGCGAGCCGGCTCGCCTCACGGCGGAAGCGGCGCGGGACGAGGGCGAAGCCGCTGAACGGCGGGCCGCCCATGAACTTGGAGCCGGTGACGAAGACGATCGCGCCCCGTTGGAGATAATCGGCGATGGCGGGACTGGTGATCCGGGCCTGGCAGGCGTCGACGACGAAGGTGACGGCGTCGCCATGCGTCTCGGCGAGTCGATCGAGATCGCTGAGGTCGGGCAGGATGAGGCCGGTCTTCGAGCCGTGGACGGCGTGGACGAGGACGTGCCGCCCCTCCGCCCCGGCGCCCTTCACCGCGCCGTCCATCCTGGCGGCAATCTCGGCGGAGGGGCGGGCGCGGCCGTGGCCGTCGCGGACCGGCACGTCGATCATCTCGACATGCATCTCGCCGACGCCCGGGACGGGCTCGCCGGGGACGGTGGGAAATCCGAGCGCCGTCTCGCGCGCGAAATACCGGCCGAAGGCGGAGTGGATGCAGCCGCTGCCGACCTCGTCGGCGCCGAGCAGGATATTGTGGGTGCCGCCGCGCCCGCGCCCGGCGGCGCAGGCCAGGGCGACATATTCGAGATCGGTGCCGGAGGGGGCGAAGACGATGTCGACCTCGTCCGCGAGCGAATAAGCACTCCGGATCCGGGCGCGAAGGGCTTCGAGGCGGACGGCATAATCGGCGCCGGAAAGCGCCTCGCCCGTCTCCTCCAGAAGCGCCTCGACATGGGCGAAGGCCTCCGCGGAGATGTCGTTGGCGGTGGAGGAAGCGTAAGCGAGCACTCCGCTCGGCCGCGGCGCCGAATGGTAGCGGTTGAGGCCGGTCTCCGGGCGAAGGACGATCCGGGCGTCGCCGCCCGTCGTCATCAGCCGGGTGGCCGCGCTTGAAGCTGGGTTGGGCTCGGTCACAAAGGTTACGCTCTTGGCCTTCGGCTGTGGCGGCCCTATGTCCGCCGCGCCCCTCCCTGAAAGGCGAAGTTACGCGTGTCAAACATCCGTCCGCTCACCATCCCGCCCGAAGCCAAAGAGCGGCTGCGCATAATGTTCATCGCCAAGCACGCTTTATGGCAGGGCGGGCTTCACCCGGAGGACGGCAACCACGCTTTGTACCATGTCGAGGTGCGGGAGATTCTGAAGGCGCTCGGGCTCAACCTCGAGCTGGCCAACCGGTACGAGGCTTTGTTCGACCGGCCCGACATCCACTTCGTCTTCCCCCTGCTCAATCGCGGCGGCTTCCTCAACTCCGAGATGATGCTGCCCCTGCTGTGCACCCGGCACTCCATCCCCTTCCTCGGCGCCAGCCCGATCCTTCGCGGCATGTCCGACGACAAGCATCTGACCAAGATGGCGGTGGCGGCGCGTGGAATCCCGACCGCGCCCTGGGCGATCTACCGCCGCGGCGCGCCGGTCGAGCGCTCGCGCTGCCCCGATGGGGAGCGGATGGTGATCAAGCCCAACGCCTCCTCGGCCAGCTGGGGGGTGCAGGACGCCTACGACTGGGCGGGCGTCGAGGCGGCCATCGCGAGCATCCATTCCGAAGGCCATGACGCCATCGTCGAGCCCTTCCTCAACGGCAGCGACGTCGAGGTGCCGGTGATCACGGTGGACGGCGAGCCGGTGATCATGCCGATGATGCTGTTCGAGCAGGCCGATCCCTCGCACCTGCGCACCTATTACGAGAAGCGCGATCTCGTCGACCGGAGCCAGAAATACCAGCTGGTCGAGTTCGACGACGAGGAATGGATGCCCGTCATCGCCGACTACACCCGGCGGATCGCCGAGGAATTCCGTCCCTTCGATTACGGCCGCTACGAATTCCGCTTCGACCGCGAGGGCGGCAAGGTCCAGTTCCTCGAGGTCAATCTCAACGCCAACCTCTGGTCCCAGAAGGTCTACGGCCGCTCGGCGGCGCTGGCCGGGCTCAGCCAGGAGCAGCTGATCGAGACGATCCTGGCGGAGAGCCTGAGGCGGCACGGGCTGTCCTAGCTTCCCGGGAGGGAGTGTCCCCCTACGTCATTGCGAGCGCAGCGAAGCAATCCAGCGCTGCGTTCGTCGCGGGCGCCGCGCTGGATTGCTTCGTCGCTTCGCTCCTCGCAATGACGGGGGCTGAGCCGCTGATTTCATCGTATTGCGAGGAACGGTGCCGCGGTGCAGGCTGGGCGGATGAAGCAGCCTGCGGTCTACATCATGGCCAGCCAACGCAACGGCACCATCTATACCGGGGGTCACCTCCGATCTAGCCAAGCGGATCTGGCAGCATAAGAATGGCACGACCGGCTTCACCGCCCGCTACGATTGCAAGCTTCTGGTTTGGTACGAGCTGCACGGCGAAATGCTGCCGGCGATCGCTCGCGAGAAGCAGCTGAAGGGCGGGTCTCGAAAGCGAAAGCTGGCCCTGATCGAGGCGATGAACCCGCAATGGGACGATCTCTACGAGAGCATCGTCTGGTGACCACCCCCGTCATTGCGAGCGCAGCGAAGCAATCCAGCGCTGCGTTCGTCGCGGGCGCCGCGCTGGATTGCTTCGTCGCTTCGCTCCTCGCAATGACGGGTCGGGGACGACGGGGGTGGTTGAGCCGGCCTTCGCTAATCGCTATCGCCGCGCCAGCAAAGGATTGAGAATGGCCGAGTTCACCCTTCCGAAGAACAGCGTCATCAAGGGCAAGGGGCGTTCGTTTACCGACCCCGCGGGGCCGGGGCGGATCCGGAAGTTCAGGATCTACCGCTACGATCCCGACGCGGGAGAGAATCCGCGCTACGACACGTACGAGCTCAACCTCGACGCTACGGGTCCTATGGTGCTCGACGCTTTGCTCAGGATCAAGAACGACATCGATCCGACGCTGACCTTCCGCCGCTCGTGCCGCGAGGGGATTTGCGGATCCTGCTCGATGAACATGAACGGCCGCAACGGCCTCGCCTGCACCACCGCGATCGAGGATTACAAGGGCGAGATCAGGATCACGCCGCTGCCGCACATGGAAGTGATCAAGGATCTGGTCCCCGACTTCACCCATTTCTTCGCGCAATATGCCGCCATCGAGCCGTGGCTGCAGACGAAGACGCCCGACCCGTCGGGCAAGGAAAGGCTTCAGTCGCCGGAGGACCGCGCCAGGCTGGACGGCCTCTACGAGTGCATCCTGTGCGCCTGCTGCTCCTCCTCCTGCCCCAGCTATTGGTGGAATTCGGACCGCTTCCTCGGCCCCGCCATCCTGCTCCAGGCCTATCGCTGGCTCGCCGACAGCCGCGACGAGATGATGGGCGAGCGGCTCGACGAGCTGGAGGACCCGTTCCGCCTCTACCGCTGCCATACCATCATGAACTGCGCCAACGTCTGCCCCAAGGGCCTCAACCCGGCCAAGGCGATCGCCGAGACCAAGAAGCTGCTGGTCGAGCGCGCGGTCTGATCGGGCGCCGAGGCTTTAGATCACGAAGAAGTCGGACGCCTGCAGCGACGGCACGCTGGTGAAGGTCGCCACCAGCACCGCCGCTCCGCTTCCGGTCCCGTCCGAGTCCCAATAGAGGGAGCCGTCGTCGGTGTCGTAGAGGAACTGGCCGCGCGCCTGGGTGGCGGCGGGGCTCGGCCCCGAAACCAGCGAAACCGGGCCGCCGCCGACCAGGCCGCCGCCGAAGCCGCTCTCCCAGATCCGGATGCGGTCGGATCCGCCGGCGAAGTCGGTGATCTCGTCCGGCCCGTGCGAGGCCGCCTCGAAGTCGAATATGTCGCCGTCGGCGCCGCCGGTCATGACGTCGAAGCCCGCTCCGCCGGCCAGGAAATCGCGGCCGGTGCCTCCGGCGAGCGTGTCGTCGCCCTGAGCGCCGTCGAGGCTGTCGCCGCCGTCCCCGCCGGCCAGCGAGTCGTCGCCATTCTCGCCGAACAGGATGTCGTTCCCTGAATCGCCCGACAAATGGTCGCCGCCATTGCCTGCCCAGAGGTAATCGTCGCCGTTGCCGCCCTCGAGGAGGTCGGCCCCGGAATCGCCGTACAGGAAGTCGAGGCCGTCGCCGCCGTCGACGAGGTCGTCGCCGATCCGGCCGAAGACGACGTCGTCGCCGCCGAGCGCGTAGATCGAGTCGCCGCCGAGCGTGCCCTTGAGCGTCTCGCCCTCGCCGGTGCCGACGATCTTCTGGCCGCGCGCAACGAAGCCGCCCGGATGGTAGCCGGGCAGGAAATTGGCGTCGGTGAACTTGCCGGCGTCGGCATATTCGAAGATTATCAGGGTCTCCCAGTCCCAGTCCTTGGCCTCGCCGTCGCGGTCCCACTGGAGCAAGGTGTGGGCTCCCTCCTGCTGAAGGCGAAGGAAGCCGGTGGCGAACGGGTTGGAGCTTCCGTCCCAGCCCGAGAGCAGGCTCAGCAGCGCCCCCTCCTCTCCCGAGAGGCGGACCATGTCGCCCTCGGCGCCGGGCGTGAAATCGGTGACGACGATTGCCGCCCTGCCGATATCGGCGCGGACGAGATCGATCGAGTCCCGGCCG
>Ga0196965_1001032_pt1 | contig 11956 bp, 9 predicted proteins | sample S1_20metaG_FD_148668 | JGI IMG/M metagenome (GOLD analysis project Ga0196965, IMG submission 148668) | Soil microbial communities from Anza Borrego desert, Southern California, United States - S1_20 | ecosystem: Environmental > Terrestrial > Soil > Desert | place: USA: California | collected... | reverse complement strand
CCCTCAGGAACATGCCGTCATAGCCGGCGCCGCCGTTGACGGTGTCGCCCGAGGCGAACCGCTCCTCCGCGTAGAAGAAGATGTCGTTGCCAAGGCCGCCCAGCAAGGTGTCCTTCCCCTTGCCGCCGTAGACGACATAGCTGGCGTTGGTTTCCGCCGAGCCGTTGAAGGTGAAATCCTCCCCCGCGAGCAAGGCGGAGCCGTTGATCCTCGCCTGCACCCCGGCGGCGAAATTCGAATCGTGGGTGGTCAGCACGTAGTCGTGGCGGTTCGTCCCCGGCTCGCCGAAGGCCGTGTTGCTTCCGGCGAGGATCGAGACGTTCTCGATCCGGGTGATGTTGGCGCTGAGCGTCAGCGAGCCGTAGGGACCCTGAACGATCAGGGTGTCGACCCCCGAACCGCCGTTGACGACGTCGGCCGAGGTCAGCGCTCCGATGAAGAAGAGGTTGTCGTTGCCGGCGCCGCCGTTGGCGGTGTCGTCGCCGCCGTCGTAGAGGCGAAGCACGTCGTTGCCCGAGCCGCCGGTGACGACGTTGTTTCCCGAATTGCCGGTGAGAGTCTGCCCGCTCGATGAGGTGCCGGTGAGAGTCTCGACATTGGCATAAGCGGCGAGGCTCGCGCTCGCCAGCGACGTGCGGACCTCGTCCGTGCCTCCGCCGGCACTCTCCTCGACCAGGTCGCCGGCATCGTCGACGACGTAGATGTCGCTGTCGGCGCCGCCGCGCATCGTGTCGGCGCCGGCGCCGCCGTCGAGCAGGTCGTTACCGAAATGGCCGGTCAGAACGTCGTTGCCGCCGCCGCCGGCGATGACATTGGCGAGCTCGTTGCCGGTCAGCGCGTCGGAATGGCCGGTTCCGACGACATTCTCGATGTACATCAACAAGTCGCCGCCCGGGTCGTAGATGGGATATCCGTCGGAGCCCAGGGTGACGGTGAGCCCCGCCGCCGCGCCCGAATAATCGACGGTGTCGGTTCCGGCGCCGCCGTTGAACGTATCGAGCGGAGCCCCGCTATAGAAATAGTCGTTGCCCTCGCCGGAATAGTAGGTGACCGCGCTGCCGCTGGAGGTGACGACGTCGTCCCCGTCGCCGGTGACGACCAGGATCGGCGCCGACTGGGTCGCGATGACGAGGGTGTCGCCGAAAGCGCTGCCCGCGAGATATCCGATGCTCTCGAAGTTCCGGATCGTCCCGCCGCCGACCACGAGCGCCTGACCGGCAACGATGAGCTGAGTATTGAGAACAACCCCCGACGCCGACCCGGCCAGCGACAGCCACAGAGTGTCGGTGCCGGTGCCGCCGTCGGCATCGTCGCCGAAGCCGATCGAGACCATGTCGTCGCCGCCGCCGGCCGTGAGCACGTCATGCTCGAGCCCCATGTCGAGATAATTATAGGATCCGCGATATTCCGAAGACGACAGATCGTCGCCGAGATCGCCGCCGCTCAGCACGTCGGCGCCGTCGCCGCCGATGATGAAGTTGAAGCCGGAGGAGTCGCCGGTGATGTGGTCGTCTCCGCCCTCCCCGTAAATGCCGGGCCCATAGCCCCTCTCGACGAGGATGACGTCATTGCCCGCGCCGCCGTAGGTCGCCCCGTTGGCGTAGATGGTATCGCTCCCCTCTCCTCCCCGCGCGGTGGTGCCGTAGACGGTGTAGAGAGTGTCGTCGCCGGCGCCCCCGTCGACGGTCTGAAGCAGATAATCGCCGGTACGCCCGTCTAGAATGTCGTCGCCTTCGCCGCCGTCGAGCAGGATGGTCCGATATCCGGCTTTCAGAAGGTCGTTGCCGCCCATTCCGAACACGACCCCGGACTCCGCATAGCCGTAGGTGGGGAAGCCGGCATCGATGGTGTCGGCGTGGTTCGACCCCTGCAGCCAGGCGACGTTCTCGACGTTCTGGATCGTCCCGCCGCCGATGACCTGACTTGCCAGGTGGAAATCGACGGTCACCCCGGCGGGAGCGCCCAGGAAGCTGATGAACAGAAGGTCGCCGCGCGAGCCGTCGGCGCCGCCGTCGACATTGTCGCCATAGCCCGCGAACAGCCTGTCGTCGCCGCCGCCCCCGAGGAGAGTGTCGACCTCGGTGCCGGTGTCGATGAGCGGCGGGGCGTAAGGGTTATCGAACCAGGGCGTGTTGAAAGGAGGCGACAGGTCGGAGCTGTAGAGCTCGTCATTGTCGGTGCCGCCGTCGAGCGTGTCCGATCCGCCGCCGCCGGCGAGGACGTCGTTGCCGCCATTGCCGTAAGCCGAGTCGGAGCCGGCGCCGCCCGCGAAATTGTTCGGCGAATCGTCGCCGGTGTAGATTGCCATGCCGAACCCCCTGATCCCCGCTCGAACCCGGTGTCCGGCGGTGCGAAGCTAAAGGCCGCGGCATATCCGTGCAAGGACCTGCCGGAGGCCGTTATCCGCGTCAGGAAATGCCAAACATCGGGAGACGGTGCGGGAGGAGTTATCGGCCCCGCGCAGTAATGTCGGGACCGAGACGCAGCCTGAATCGCCGATCAATGGTGCCGTCCCAAAATGCCGATAGGCCGAACAGCATTATCATGATAAAATGCGAGTTGATGCTCGTTGTCGGGAACGAATGGCAGTCGAGAAGCCAGAAAAATCAATTGTTAAACAAAGGGGAGTCCCGCTGGATGCTTTTTACTCGCTCGATCCTTCATGTTTGAACATTTTTAGCGGGTCGACTGGTCATGACGGCACCTCAGCAAACCGACAAGGACACCGGCAACGAGGACGTCGGCGCGCCGGAAATCACCGACGAGTCGGCTCGGCCCTGGATCCAGCATGCTTTCGGCCAGGAGTGGCCGGACATACCTCAGCACATCGTCCCGGATCTGCAGCCCTCCGCCGACGACGAGGCGATCGCCCAAAGATTGCTGACCGCCTATGCCAATTGCCGGCGTGATCTGGCGAACCAGATCCCGATCGGTGACGATCTGTGGTCCGCAATCGGCCGGTTTCAGAGCAATTTCTTCTCGGTGCTGGAGGCTGCCGATCCCAGGGCGCTGGCGGCCTATCTTTGCAACATGGCGCGTCAGGATGCCACGATCGGAATTACGCAAGGCAGTGGGGAATATGCCTGGATTACCGGCAGCGCCGACTATGCCAGATTCCGGGCGCTGCTGATCAAGGACAAGTTGATCTCCTTCGCGGAAGCCACGGGTGCGATCTCGCCGGAAAATCCGGAGCAGGGGCCCTGGGGCGAGATACTCTATGCCGATCCCGATAGTCTTTTCCGCCGTATCGAGGAGGCCTTGGGCCTGTCCCTGGCCCCGCCGCCCATCGATGGCGGCCTCTTCAAGCTTCCTGTCGCCGACACCCTGATCCATGACCGCGACCTGCATGCCCAGTTCGCCGCCTGGAGCATTCGCGGCTTTGCCGGCGACGGTGCCAGAGTGCTGGAGATCGGGGGCGGTGTCGGCCGCGCCGCCTATTGGGGCGTCCGGATGGGTTTGGGCCACTACACGCTAGTCGACCTGCCGCACATCGCTGTCCTTCAGGGCTATTACCTGCTGAAGGCGCTGCCGAAGCATCGGATCCAGCTGTACGGAGAATCCGTTCCGGAGGCCGTGGCCTCGGTGCTTCCGCATTTCGCGATCGGGAGCATTTCCGCAGGCGAGATCGATGTTGTCTTCAACCAGGATTCGCTGCCCGAAATCCATCGCGACTGGGCCTTGCGCTACATCGCCCGGGCTCGCGAGATTGCCCCGAAATGGTTTTGCAGCATCAACCAGGAAGCCGGTGAGCCCTATGGCCAGGAATTCGGGGTCCCGCCCACCCCCGAGGATCCGCGACAGAATATCGTCGGCGACCTGGTGCGTGAAGTCGGCGGCTTCCATCGCTTCGTGCGCGCGCCTTACTGGTTGCGCAAGGGATATGCGTTCGAACTGTACCGCCCGGCCGGCTGACCGGCGCTCGGAAGCCCGATCCGCGGCCGTCCGGGAAACGGGTTGGTAGCGGAGGAGGGACTTGAACCCCCGACACGCGGATTATGATTCCGCTGCTCTAACCAGCTGAGCTACTCCGCCCCAACGGGGCTCCGGCGGCGGCCGGGCGTCGCGCGCTATAGGAAGGGGCGCGCACCCGGTCAACTGGAGGGGGCGGCGACCGGTTTCAAGCCCGGGCCCTCCGTTTCGGCGCTGGAACCCCGCTGCCCCTCCTGTCGTTTCCGGGCCGACTGGAGACAGAATATGGAACTGCTGACCCCTCTCGAGACGCTGTGCAGGATCATCATCCGCGCGCGGGAAAACGAGGCGCAGGTCCCCGCCCAGGATCCGGACGAGGACGCCGACAATGTCGACGATTTCGACGACGAGGGCGGCGAGGCGCTCTCGGTCCTCGAGGACGAGCTCAACAGCGGAGTCGAGGAGGAGCTTCGCGCCATTCTCGACGACCTCGCCGACGATCAGCTCGCCGAGACTCTTGCCCTCGCCTGGGTCGGCCGCGGCACCTATGACGTCAGCGAGTGGGAGGATGCCTGCGCCGAGGCCAATGACGAGGATCCCGAGAGCCGGATCGACGAGCTGATGGACATGCCCCTGCTCGCCTCGCATCTCGAGGCGGGGCTCGCCGCGTTCGACTATAGCTGCGACGGGGTGGGGCAGCTGGATTGACCTTGCTCCCCTCCCTGGAAGGGAGGGGAAAGCTAGCCGCGAAAGACGAACTGCTTCACAGGCTCCCACGGCCCGTCCAGATAGCGCCACAGCGCCAGGCCCTTGATCGCCAGCGGCCGCCTCTCGAAGCCGGCCCGAAGCCGCGCCTGCAGCCCCCTCGCCTCCTTCGGCTCGACCTTGTTCTGGATGGTGACGTGGGGCCGCCACGGAGCCATGTCCTGCGGCGTCAGCAGGCCGCGCAGGGCGAGGGCCAGATCGTAGCGTATGTCCTCCAGCTCCTCGCTCTCCACGCGCAGGGCCGTGCCCTGGCCGAGATCCATGATTCCGCCGATCTCGGCTCTGGGCGCCGGAGTCGCGGCATAAGCGGCGAGGCGCCTGCCGAGCTCGCCCTCGACGCCCGGGGGGAGGTGATGGAACAGGGTCAGATGCGCCGGCACCCGATTGCGCTCCGGCGGGTAATGCGCCCGCCGCAGCTCCTGCAGCCAGCCATTGTCGCCGTCGCCGAACGAAGCGGTGACGATGAGGGGCGCGGCGCTCAGATTTCCACCTGGCTGCCGAGCTCGACCACCCGGTTGGGCGGCAGCTTGAAGAATTCCATCGCGCTTTCGGCGTTGCGCAGCATCCAGCCGAACAGATGCTCGCGCCACACCGGCATGCCGCGCTTGCGGGCGGCGATCAGGGTCTGGCGGGAGAGGAAGAAGCTGGTCTCCATCATCCTTATGTCACGCCCGCAGCTCACCGTGGCGAGCGCGGCGGGCAGGTCGCTCTCCTCCATGAAGCCGAAACGCAGGATCAGCCGGAAGAAGCCCTCGCCGAGATCGGTGAGGTCGCAGCGCCGGTGCTCCTCGACATAGGGCAGGTCCTCGATGACGACGGTCAGGAGCATCACCCGCTCGTGAAGGCAGCGATTATGCTTGAGGTTGTGGAGCAGGGAGTGCGGCACCCCGTGGTGCGAGGTCGTCAGGAAGACGGCCGTGCCCGGCACCCGCACCACGCTGCTCGCGGCGGACTTGATGAAGATCTCGGTCGGCATCGCCGAGTCGGCGAGGTTGGCGCGCATCAGCTGCCGCCCCTTCGCCCAGGTGGTGAGGAGGATGAAGGCGACGACGCCGACCAGAAGCGGGAACCAGCCGCCGTCCGGCACCTTGGTGAGGGTGGCGGCGAAGAAGCCGAGGTCGACCGCCAGGAACAGGATGAGCAGGGGCACTCGGCGAGACGGCTTCCACGTCCACAGCGACGAGATCAGCGCGGCGAGCAGGCAGGTGTCGATCAGCATCGCCCCGGTCACGGCGACTCCATAGGCCGAGGCGAGGTCCGACGAGTTGCGGAAGCTGAGGACGAGGACCAGGGCGGCCGCCATCAAGGTCCAGTTGACGACCGGGATATAGATTTCGCGATGCTCGGTCGTATGAACGATTCGAAGGCGCGGGATGAAGCCGAGCTGGATCGCCTGCTGCGTGACCGAGAAGGCGCCGGTGACCACGGCCTGGGTGGCGATGGTGGCGGCGAGGATCGAGAGCAGGACGAGCGGAAGCTCGAATCCGGCCGGGGCGAGGCTGAAGAAGGGGCTCGCCGCCGCGGCCGGATCGGACAGGATCAGGGCCCCCTGCCCCAGATAGTTCAGCATCAGGGCCGGAAGGACGAAGAAGAACCAGCCGAAGCGGATCGGACGCCGGCCGAAGCGGCCCATCTCCGCGTAGAGCGCCTCGGCGCCGGTCACCGCCAGCACCACCGACCCCAGCGCCAGGAAGGCCAGCCAGGGCTGCTCGGCGAAGAAGCGGAAGGCGTGGCGCGGATCGACGGCCAGAGCGACTTCGGGATGGCGGGCGAGCGCGAGCGCTCCAAGCAGGCCGATGGTCAGCAGATAGACCGAGATGACCGGCCCGAACCATCGCCCCAGTCTCGCCGTCCCGCCCTTGCGGCCGACAAACAGCCCGACGATGATTCCGGCCGAGAGCGGAAGCACCAGCGGGGCGAGGCGCGGATCGACGACCGCGAGCCCTTCGACCGAGGCCAGGACCGAGATGGCGGGAGTGACCATCGAGTCGCCGTAGAAGAGCGCGCAGGCGAGCACTCCTAGCAGCACGATCCCGCCGCTCCAGCGCGCCTTGCCGCCGCTATTGCGCGAGATCAGGGCGAGCAGGGCGAGGCTTCCGCCCTCCCCCTTGTTGTCGGCGCGGATGAGGATGGTGACATATTTGAGGGTCACCACGATCACCATCGCCCAGAAGATCAGGCTGAGCACCCCGAACACGTTGAGCGCATTGGGAGCGAGCGGATGGTGGCCGGTGAACGCCTCGCGGAAGGCGTAGATCGGGCTGGTGCCGATGTCGCCGAAGACCACTCCGATCGCTCCGAGCGCGAGGCGCGCCTGCGAGCTGCGGGACGCGCCGGACGCGGGCGGGGAGGCCGCGGTGGAATCGGAGGCTAAGGGGGCGTCGGTCATCGGGGGAAGGCGGCGGCGTCTAGCATGGCGGCGGGCGCTTCCGCAACGGCGACAAAGCGGGCGCGCACGGCTATAGGCCGCCACACCCTCGCTTTACGGAGTCGGATATGCGCGTCGGCGTGCCCAAAGAGATCAAGAACCACGAATATCGGGTCGGCCTGACCCCGGCCTCGGTCGCCGAGCTGGTGAGCGCCGGCCACGAGGTGATCGTCGAGGCCCGGGCCGGCCTCGGCATCGACTTCGACGACGAGGATTATATCGAGGCCGGCGCGAGCATCGCTCCCGACGCCGCCTCGACCTTCGCGGCCGCCGACATGATCGTGAAGGTGAAGGAGCCGCAGCCGCAGGAGATCGCCCTGCTTGAGCCGAGGCATCTGCTCTTCACCTACCTCCATCTGGCGCCCGATCCCGAGCAGGCGAAGGGGCTGATGAAATCCGGCGCCACCTGCATCGCCTACGAGACGGTGACGGCCAACGACCGCTCGCTGCCGCTCCTCAAGCCGATGAGCGAGGTTGCGGGCCGGATGTCGATCCAGGTCGGCGCCCATTATCTCGAGAAGGAGCAGGGCGGCCGCGGAGTCCTGCTCGGCGGAGTTCCCGGAGTCGCTCCCGCCAAGGTCGCGATCCTCGGCGGCGGAGTCTCGGGCGTCAACGCGGCGCAGATGGCGGTGGGTATGAGGGCTGACGTTACAATATACGACATCTCCAATGCCCGCCTCGCCGAGCTCGACATGTTCTTCGGAAGCCAGATCAAGACCGCTTATGCGTCGCGAGCGGCGATCGCCAAGGCGGTGACCAAGGCCGAGCTGGTGATCGGCGCCGTGCTGGTGCCGGGGGCGGCGGCGCCCAAGCTCGTCACCCGCGACATGCTCAGGACGATGAAGCGCGGCTCGGTTCTGGTCGACATCTCCATCGACCAGGGCGGCTGCTTCGAGACGTCGCGCGCGACCACCCACGACAATCCCGTCTACGAGATTGACGGCGTGATCCATTATTGCGTGGCCAACATGCCCGGCGCGGTCGCCCGCACCTCGGCCTTCGCGCTCAACAACGCCACCCTGCCATTCGTTCTCAAGCTCGCCAGCCAAGGCGCTGAAGCGGCTATGAAAGCCGACCCGCATCTGGCCAACGGGCTCAATGTGTCGGGAGGCAAGATCCGGCATCAGGCGGTGGCGGAGGCGCTCGGCCTGCCGTTCGAGCCGACCTGACCCGCAGCCCGGCGAATCGGGAACAGATTCGGAACATCGCCGTTGGTGGCTCAAAACTCCACCAAGGGAAGAACCATGTCCGACCAGCAGAACCCGCGGCCGACCCCGGAGAAGGATCCGGAGGATTGGGTCACCGGCGACGAATCGATGACGGGGGCCCAGGCCTCCTATCTGAAGACGCTAAGCCAGGAGGCGGGCGAGGAATTCGATCCGGAGCTCACCAAGGCCGAAGCTTCGAAAAAGATCGACGAGCTTCAGCACGAGACGGGACGCGGCATCGACCACTGATTTCCTTATCCTCCCCGCGGCGAAGCCGCGGGGAGGGGGACCATGCGAAGCATGGTGGAGGGGTACCTGCCTCGACTTACGAGATTCCGGCGAGAACCTCTTGATCTTGCGCCAGTTACCCCTCCACCACCCTTCGGGTGGTCCCCCTCCCCATCTTCGGTGGGGAGGATTATCTCGCCTGCGCCGCCATCTCGATCTGGCGCTCCAGCCCCTCTCGCCAGGGCGCGGTGGCGGGGGACAGGGCGAGCGCCTCCCGCCAGCGCAGCTCCGCTTCCTCCAGGCGCCCGTTCTGGGCCAGCGCGATGCCGTAGAAGAGGCGCGGGCCCGGATGCCGCGGCGCCAGCCCCACGGCCCGGCGGAAGGCGAGATCGGCGGCGGGGCTGAGCACCCCGTTGCCGTGCAGGACGAGCGCATCGCCATAGCCGGTCCACAGGATCGAGTTGCGCGGATGCGCCCGAATGGCCGAGCGTATCACTCCGGCGGCCTCGCGCGTATCGCCTCGCCTGAGACGCCCCTCGGCGATCGTCAGCCAGCGGTCGGCGGTGTCGAAGGACCCGAACATGTCGCGGCGAAGCGTGACGAAGGCCGTTTCCGGTACCGGCGGCCGCTCGGCGGCGGCACTGGGGCTGCCGGGGCGGCCCGGGCTGCCCTGCCAGGCATAGCCGGCGCAGGCGACGAGCAGAGCGGCGGCGAGGAGCTGGACTCCGGCGCCGTCCAGGCGCGCGAAGCGCCAGATCCCGGCGAACGCCGCCAGCGCCAGGATGACGAGGATCAGCCAGCCCATCAGCGCGGCTTCCGGCGGAAACGGCCGCGGGCGAGGTAGAGGCCGAGCGCGACCAGCACCACCGGCGCGGCCCAGAGCAGCCAGGTGAGCGGCTCGACCGGCGGCTTGTAGCTCACCCAGGCGCCGTAGCGCTCGATCAGCCAGCTGCGTATCGCCTCGGGCTTCTCCCCGGCGGCGATCCGCTCGCGAACCAACGCCCGCATGTCGCCGGCCATGTCGGCGTCGCTGTCGGCGATCGACTGGCCCTGGCAGACGAGGCAGCGCAGCGTCTCCATCAGCGCCTTGGCCTCCGCCTCCTGGCGCGGATCGGGAAGCTGGGCGTAGGCATAGCGCGCCGGGGGAAGCGCGGACTGGCCGAAAGCGGGCGCGGAGGAGGGAATAAGGAGCGACGCCAGCAGCAATCGAAACCCGTCACTCCCGCGAAAGCGGGAGTCCCGCTTTTTCCGGGCAGCCGAAGACGGGAAGGAAGCGGGATTCCCGCTTTCGCGGGAATGACGGAGAAGGTCGCCGGAATGACGGGACCGGCTCATTTCGCCGCCTCGTAAGCCGCGAGTATCTCCGCCACATTCTCGGGCCTGATGTCGCCGATATGCTGGTGGCGGATCACGCCCTTGCCGTCGACGACGAACGTCTCGGGCACTCCCGAAGAGCCGAGCGCGAACTGGACCCGGCTGGCGGGATCGGCGCCGATGCGTTCGAACGGATCGCCCCATTCGGCGAGGAAGCGCGCGACGTCCTCGCTCCGGTCGCGGATGGCGACTCCGTCGATCGGCACTCCGCGCCGCTTCAATGCCATCAGCTGCGGAGCCTCGGCCTTGCAGGGCACGCACCAGCTGGCGAAGACGTTGACGAGGCGGGGCCTGCCGCGGCGCAGGTCGGCGGCGGCGAGCGGCGGATGGCTCGCGACGGCGGCCTTGAGCGCGAAATCGGGCATCGCCTTGCCGATCATCTGCGAACGTATCGGGCTTTCCGCCGGCTTGCGCAGGCCAATCGCGACGGTGACGATGAAGGCCAGGAACACCGCCAGCGGCAGCCACAGGAGGAGCCGCTTCATGCCCACGCCTCCTGCCGCGCCGGGCGGCGCTCGCGTCGGACCCGGCCGATCAATGCCAGGAGACCGCCCAGCGCGACCAGAGCGCCGCCCAGCCAGATCAAGGTGACGAACGGCTTCCACCACAACCGCAACTGCCAGCGCCCTCCGCCGTCGGGCTTGCCGATCACGGTATAGAGCTGGCCGCCGAGGCGGGTGGCGATGGCGGCCTCGTTGGTTTCGGTCGGCGGCGAGCTGAACAGCCGCGATTGCGGCCGAAGCACGAACGGCGCTCCACCGCCTCGCCCGACGACCAGCCTCGCCTCGACCGCGGTCCAGTTGGGCCCGGCCAGCGGCTCGACCGAATCGAAGCGCAGGCGCCAGGGGCCGACCCCGACGGTGTCCCCGACCCGGGCGGCGACCAGCGTCTCCCGCGTGAAGGCAGCCTCGCTCGCCATTCCGGCCAGGGCGACGGCGATGCCGAGATGGGAAATGACCATGCCCCAGGTGAAGAGCGGGGTGCGCAGCAGGTTGCGCCTCCACAAAGGCGCGAGGCTGGCGGCGCCGACTCCGAGCGCCAGCATCAGGCCGAGCAGGGGCAGGATGCGCAGCCCCGGCACGAACATGACCAGCGCCAGCAAGGCGAGGGCCGTCAGCAGGATCGGCAAGGCGATCCGCTTCGCCACCTCGCGCAGCCGGTCGCGGCGCCAGCGCAGCAGCGGACCAGCGGCCATGGCGGCGACGAGGAGGAGGGCGAGCGGACCGGCGGCGGTGTTGAAATAAGGCGGGCCGACCGAGAGCTTCTCCCCGGTCGCCGCCTCGGCGGCGAGCGGATAGAGGGTGCCGACAAGGACGATGCCGAGGATCGCCGACAGAAGCAGGTTGTTGAGCACCAGCGCGCCCTCGCGGCTGACTGGCTCGAAGGTGGACCCCTCCTTCACGGTGCCGACTCGAAGGCCGAACAGGGTCAGCGCGCCGCCGATATAGAGAGCGAGCAGGACGAGGATGAAGGCGCCGCGCTGCGGATCGACCGCGAAGCTGTGGACGCTGGTGAGGATTCCGGAGCGGACCAGGAAGGTGCCGACCATCGACATCGAGAAGGCGACCACCGCCAGCATCACCGTCCAGGCGCGAAGGCCGTCGCGGGTGGCGAGCACCGTCACCGAATGGAGCAAAGCCGTCGCCGCCAGCCAGGGCATGAGCGAGGCATTCTCGACGGGGTCCCAGAACCACCAGCCGCCCCAGCCCAATTCGTAATAGGCCCAGTAGGAGCCGGCGGTGATTCCGAGGGTGAGGAAGATCCAGGCGCCGAGCACCCAGGGACGCATCGCCCGGGCGAAAGCCGGGCCGACGTCGCGGGTCACCAGCGCCCCGACCGCGAAGGAGAAAGCGACCGAGACTCCGACATAGCCGAAATAGAGGGTTGGCGGGTGGAAGGCGAGGCCGGGATCCTGCAGCAGAGGGTTGAGGCCGTTGCCCTCGGTGGGGGCCGGAAACAGCCGCTCGAACGGGTTCGAGGAGAAGAGCAGAAAGGCGTAGAAGCCGAGGCCGATCGCCGCCTGGGCGGCGAGCGTGGCGATCAG
>Ga0196965_1001031_pt1 | contig 11958 bp, 13 predicted proteins | sample S1_20metaG_FD_148668 | JGI IMG/M metagenome (GOLD analysis project Ga0196965, IMG submission 148668) | Soil microbial communities from Anza Borrego desert, Southern California, United States - S1_20 | ecosystem: Environmental > Terrestrial > Soil > Desert | place: USA: California | collected... | reverse complement strand
ATCCATTTTAGTAGGCCACCAAATGGCTCCCGCTTTATCTCCCTGATCCTGAGTTACCGTAAAACAACTTTTGGAAAGCCGCTTTGCCTGCCATCTTAATTCAAATTCTGTAGACTGGCTAAACAGCAAATGCTGTGAAATAAACATTAACAGAACAACCGAAAATAGAAATGATCTTTTCATGGCTGAATAGGTATTTTAGTTGTAATTATTACTTTTCTCCTGCCCATTCTAATAATTAATGTTGCGTGAGCGAACTAATAATTAGCTGGTTTAATCCATAAATATAAAAGATTCGTAGAAAGTAACCATCGAAAAATTAAATTTATTATTAGATAAAGTATATTTAATTAAGGATAAGATATTTAAAATAAGAGAAACTGTTATCCTAAATTCTTTTAAAAGACTATGATTAAAGCAACTGAACAGGAAGGGTAAAAAATATTAAATTATGATTGGGAGAAGATCTTTCTGGCTATTTCTATAGATAAAGGCTTCACTATGTAATCAGTAATAAGGGGATATTCCCTGGCTTTGGACTTATCGTCTGAGCTATCTGAAGAGGACAGAATGTAAATTTTAGCTTTTTGGGTAACTTTTTCAGGGTACTTTGAATAGGCTTCTACAAATTCAAATCCGTTTATCGGAGGCATGTTTATATCTACTAAAATATGAGTGGGCCATTCTTCGCCGTCTTCAATTATTTTATTTAAATAATTCAGCGCTTCAATACCAGACGACTTGTAAGTTACCTTGACGGACGAATTTTCTTTGTGGATTATTTTGGAATGAATTATAAAATCCACTTCGTCATCATCTATTATCAGTACTGAATTCATTGCCATAAAATGTACACCTTGTTAGTTATTAATTTAATTAGACTTGTTAACCTTATCAAATTAAAAATCCATTTTCCCAGTTTTGTAGAATTTAAAATCCATGGATCTGTAGCTTTAGTAACAGCCCGTGGCGAGACTAATAAATAACGCTTTGTTAAAAGTCGAAGATCGACTTAATGCTTTTATAATTAATGGTAAAATTTCTCTAATTCATTCCTAAATGTGTTTTGAAGCTAAATTGCACATATTGTGTGTTTTTTTAGGCTTGAAGTTCAGGGTTTGGACTTCTGATAATGCTACGACAGTCTTTACCCATCTCCCTTAAATTACTTATATTAAATGTTTAGGAATCATTTTAATCATCACATACTTACTTAGCACTTAGCATATTACTGAATTAACACATTCTTAAGCCCCAACTCAACCTATGGTTTGAAACACAGGATGTTGCAATACCACAATACTCCTGCCTTCTACTTTTATCTGATCTTCTGCTTTGTATATTCCTCTGCTTTCATCTATCCTGTCTTCGCTGGTATCTAAAATCTTTGTCCATCCATTTCCGTATTTCATCGGAGGAAGCTTATAGTTAAGAAATTCAAAATGTCCGTTAAAGATTACATAAAAACTATCGTCAGCTATCTGTTCACCCTTTGTACCCGTCGTATGTATACCCTTTCCATTTAAAAATACCCCCAGGGATTTTGCAAAATCCTGTGCCCAATGTTCCTCGCTCATCTCATTTCCTTCAGGCAGAAACCAGGCAATATCTTCTAGTCCCACTCCTTTTATGGGTCTTCCTTTAAACCATTTCCTCCTGCAAAAAACAGGGTGTGCCTTTATCAGGTGAATCAATTTTCTTGTAAATTCCAATAGATCATTATCTGCTTTCCCCCAGTTTATCCAGGATATTTCATTGTCCTGGCAATAGGCATTATTATTTCCGTTTTGAGTTCTGCCAAGTTCGTCCCCGGCTACAATCATAGGCACGCCCTGTGAAAGGAATAAGGTGGTCAGAAAATTACGCTTTTGCTTGCCCCTCAAATGGTTGACCATCGGATCTTCTGTGGGGCCTTCCACTCCGCAATTCCACGAACGGTTATGACTTTCGCCGTCCATATTATTTTCCCCGTTCTCACTGTTATGTTTTTCATTGTAAGAGACAAGGTCATGAAGGGTGAAGCCGTCGTGGGCAGTTATAAAATTGATGCTCGCTGTGGGCCTTCTGTAGTCATCACTATACAGGTCAGGGCTTCCGGTAAACCGCATGGCAAATTCAGCAAGCATACTTTCCGAACCTCTCCAGTAATCCCGAATACAATCCCTGTATTTTCCATTCCATTCGGCCCATCCGGGAGGAAAATTTCCTACCTGATACCCTCCTTCGCCTACATCCCACGGTTCGGCTATAAGCTTTACCTGGGAAATGGTGGGATCCTGATGAATAATGTCAAAAAACGCGCTTAACCGGTTTACCTCATGAAGCTCCCGGGCAAGCGTAGAAGCAAGGTCAAACCGAAAACCATCTACATGCATATCAAGAATCCAATACCTCAGACTGTCCATCATCAACCTTAATACATTTGGCAAATTAGCATTCAATGTATTTCCAGTACCCGTGTAATCCATATAATATTGTTTTTCTTCGGCAAGCCGGTAATAGGACGCATTGTCAATCCCACGAAAAGAAAGCGTTGGCCCTAAATGATTTCCCTCGCCGGTATGGTTATATACCACATCAAGAATCACCTCAATGCCAGCCTTGTGCAGGGCTTTCACCATCTGCTTAAACTCTCTTACCTGCTCTCCCAATACTCCGCTGGCAGAATACCGTACGTCAGGAGCAAAAAATCCTATAGAATTGTAGCCCCAATAATTGGTGAGGCCTTTATCCAGCAGGTAACGGTCAGTTACAAAATGGTGAACGGGCATTAACTCTACTGCCGTAATGCCTAATTTTTTCAGATAATCAATGGTTATGGAATGTGCCAGACCGGCATAAGTACCCCTCATTTCTTCAGGAATATCCGGATGAAGCTTCGTAAACCCTTTTACGTGCGTTTCATAAATTACCGATTTGTGGTAAGGAACCTTAGGAGCTGAGTCATTCTCCCAATCAAAGTTATGATCTATTACTACAGATTTTGGAATATATGGTGCGCTGTCGCTCTCGCTAAAACTTAAATCCTTGTCGGGATGCCCTAACTCATAACCAAATAAGGAATCATGCCATTGAATAGTGCCGGAGATAGCCTTCGCATATGGATCAATTAATAATTTATTGGGGTTGAAGCGATGGCCATTATTCGGCTCATAAGGACCATGTACACGGTATCCATATAGCTGACCAGGCTTTAGTTCCGGGATGTAAATGTGCCAAACCTGGTGATCCCTTTCATAAATTTTTATCCTTGCTGATTCTGTTGATTCCTCAGGACCATCAAACAAACAAAGCTCCACTCCCGTAGCATTGTCTGCAAATATTGCAAAATTTACACCCTTTCCATCCCATATAGCTCCTAAAGGGTACGGACTACCTGGATAACTAGTCATATGCATAGTTTGATAAGAATTTGAAATTTATTCCGCCTTATGGTTTATTCGGTTTACACTTTCTACGGGATGGCAAAGGAAGAGTTGGAAGCCGGAAGAAAGGGAATTGGGAATAAAGATTATTATAACAATACCTGACTTCGTACTTTCATTTTTATACTTCCTGCCAGAAAATCCGTTTCGACTCACTAGAAAAACAAAATAAAATAGAAACTATGCATGAAATCATTCAGTGGGGTGGAATAGCCATTATTATTATTTTCGTTTATATTGAAACAGGTTTCTTGGTTGGTCTCATTGTTCCTGGTGGCGAAACGTTGCTTTTTTCAGCCGGTTTGCTCACAGCTGTTCAAACCTTGAACTTCCCTTTATGGCTGCTTATTCCTTTGCTTATTATAGCCGGTTTTTCCGGAGATTGTACTGGCTATTGGTTGGGGAAAAAGCTTGGAAGCAGATTACACAAAAAAAAAGACACCCTGCTCTTTAAAAGAAAACACCTGGAAAAAGCTGAAGATTTTTACCGAAAACACAAAAAGACAGCTTTAATAATCGGGCGTTTCCTTCCCATTATCCGAACTTTTAATCCATTAATTTCAGGAAGCAGTAAAATGGATCTAAAACAATTTATTCCCTATACCGCTATCGGTACCCTATTATACATCACCACACTGGTGTTGGCAGGATACCTTCTCGGAAGTATTTTCCCCTCTCTGGGGTCGTATGTGGAATATATTTTTCTGGGAGTAGCAGTAACAGTGATTATTGTTATGATATATAATCTGAGGAAAACCGTAGGTTGAAAAACTACTGTTGTGTTGAACAAATAGCTTTATTAGTCATTCCAAAAGATTATCTTTACGGCCAATAACGTTGATGATAAATTCCTTATGTCTGATAACAAATCGTGCCCTAGTTGTAAATCACCCTATGCTTACTCTACAGGTGATCTAATGATGTGCCCTGAATGTGGCCATGAATGGGACCCGGCTGAAATAGCAGAAGAGGGAGACCTTTTGGTAAAAGATTCAAATGGGAATGTGCTAAAGGATGGTGATACAGTGATTGTAATTAAAGACTTGCCTGTTAAAGGAGCCCCAAAATCAATTAAATCAGGCACTAAAGTCAAAAACATCAGGTTAACTGAGGGAGATCATAACATTGATTGTAAAATTGACGGCTTTGGTGCTATGTCGTTGAAATCCGAGTTTGTGAGAAAGGCCTAAAACAAGTAAGCCTAAAATATCAATATCATCTATAAATAAGAATTTTAAAACTTCTTCGGCCTGATATTATCTTTGGTTTTGCTGCAATTTCATAATAATTAACCCCCGTGCGCCGATGTCAGTGTCCTCACTAACATCTTACTTTACCCCTAAGAATTGGTTCAACCTGCCATTAGTTCGAGAAATAATTTCTCAGCTTGACAATGCTGAACTTTGATTTTATATGATTTGGTGACCGGCTATGATGGCTTTACTTAGGAAAACGATTAATTGCCTGTTAGTTTAAGCTCTTTTTATCTCTACTTGATCCTTCATTTTTTCCCTTATTTAAAGAGTATGCCCTCCGGGTTGAATTTAAGCATAACCTAGGTTGAGCAGCGGAGTCAGATTTTAAGACTTTATCGAGACAGAAAAAAAATATTTAAAAAAAATCTACCACCGAAAACAAGCTTCGGTACCTCCTTCTAGCTTTGTTTTATCGATCGATAAAAATTTATTAATACAATGAAAAAGAGAAACTTAACAATGTATGCCGATCTCAGAGACCGGGCAGAAACAGTCGTGGCAGGAAGACTTAAAATGACCTGGTATAACAATCAATTAACACCAATTAAAGTAAATCAATTTTCAAACTTAAACTAACAATTAAAATGGCTATCAAATATTATTTACAACCAAATCCGATTACTTCTGGTCCTAATGACCAATCAGCAAGAATTCTTGCAAACAATGTATATGACAGCGAAAGCATCATCAGGAAAATGTTGCAGCGCGGTACTGGTTCTTCCGAGTCCGACATGCGCGCCATATTGCACCTTTTCTTTAATGTTGTTACGGACGAAGTAGCAGAAGGGAATAACGTCAATCTGCCTATTGCAAACTTTAAGCCCGGTATTACCGGACTGTTCCAATCCAAAACAGATGTCTTTGACTACAGCAGGCATGCCGTGAAAGCCAATGTTTCCAACGGACTGTTGCTGACTCAAAAAATGCAATCCGCAATTTTAGAGAGGACAAGCCAACCTTTACCTACACCTGTAATCCTTGAATTTACGGATATCAATTCAGGTATCTCCAACAGCAGGATTACACCGGGAGGCATTGGAATGATCATCGGCGAGGAACTTAAGTTCGATCCTGAAAATGCAAATGAAGGCATCTTCTTTGTAAATGGCACTACCACAAAAGTAGATGTGATTGCTTCACGTACGGAGGGAAAACTGATGTTCAGCATCCCTCAGCTTCCAGCGGGAAACTACACCATTGAAGTGCGAAGGGCATACAAAACCACTTCGGTAATAAGAACAGGAGCTTTAGCAGATATACTCCAGGTCTCGTAAAAGTCTCAGATTAGAAAAACAAGCAGCCGGGTTCTAAAGATCCGGCTGTTTTTTTTGTTAAAATCTGGCTGCAGAAATTTGAAAATTGTGCAGCCAAATCTTGAAAAGTTGGCTGCATGATTATAAAAATCTTGCAGCCAACTTTTTTTTTCCTGCAGCCAAGTCTTTCTTACTTAGCTGCAAGGTTATTTTCTCCTTCGGGCTAAATTATTTTGACATTGCAGCAAGATTTTGTTGATGGTAATAATGGATATTTTGGATTGAGTGCCAGAAAAAGGAAAATGACAAATAGGGTAGCGTTAGGAGAGCTTTACCCGACAGAAGACATTGGAGTATTCCAAACCAGACAATTGAAAATAAAGCTATTAACCTAAAAATTATATAGACAATCTAATAATCACTTTTTCCCACTCCCATATCTCTCCAGCCCTTTCTCAAAAAGCTCCTTCACTTTTTCTCTTACACTTTGTGGCTCCAGGACTTCTACATCCGGGGTGAAGCCCATCAGTAGAGAAATAAACTCGTAATTGGGGACTATATGCACGGAGATCCGCAACTCCTTTTCATTGTCCACCAGGATCTTTTGTGACTTGTGCAGGTATTGGGTTTTGATATAGTTGCCCTGCTGTGGCGAAAACGAAAGAATGATGTTTTCGGCAGGCGCCTGCGCATAGGAAATACCGATGATGTTTTTGAAGAATTCATCAGGATTGGAAATTGGATTAGGCTTATACTCTCCCTCAAAGTGACTCACATTTTTCATCCTGTCCAGTGCAAGGGGAAAAATAAGTTTTTTACTATCAGGCCTGCCTATCACATACCAACGCTGTTTGTATTGTTTCAGGAAATAAGGATGGAAGTTATGCTCCTTGAGCTCCTTGCCGAAAGGATTGTAATGGATGGTAACAGGTTGTTCGTCATTGATTGCTTTGATTAGCGGTGCCATGTGCTGCAGCCCTTCCTGAAAGGCGGCTTCTTCAAAGTGGATGAAGGGATAACTTTCTTTCTTGTCTCCCTTACGAAGGTCCTTTACCGTATTGCCAAGCTTATCTACAATTTCTTCCATTTCTGAAAAGAAGTTCATGCCCTTGAACTGTTGCAGGATGTGACTGGCAATCTCCAGCAGCTTCACCTGGTCCTGGGTAATGGGAAGCTTGTTGATGGAATAATCAGGATCAGTATAATAATGACCTTTATTGATCCAGCAATAAGCAATGGGAGCATAAAAACCCAGCTGACTGTCTTCCCTCATTGCCTTGAAGTCATTTTCAATGGTTCGCTTGGTGACTTTGATATCATGATCGGCAAGTTTTTCCAAAAGCTCTTCTATGGTGAAATACTTCTGCCCGGGTGAGGAGAAACACCGGTCAATGATATGGTACCTGATATACGTTTGTTTACCTGAGGACATTTAAGCTTTTTCTATGCAAAAAAGTAAAAAGGGTTGGGAAAAGCAAGAATGTAACTTTTAGCTTTTACTTTTTTCAACTCTATCAATTGATAAAATAAGGCTAACAAGATAATTTATTTGATTGCTTTAAGAAAAAATTGAAGGTTCAATAAAATTTCCCCTCAATTGCTGAGGGCTGGCATCTATTTTGGCTTTTCTTGATTTATACTATTAATGTCTACGAAAAATAGGCAAAGTGATTTTGGCTGGCTAAAACATTTTGAGTAGCGATTATTGTAAACATTATCGTACTGGTACAAAAAATTTATATGATCTACCTTAAAAGATGCCTTGCCTCTGCTTTCTTATTTTTTCTTTTTGCTTGCCAACAGGAGGATGTTTTGGAGGGATTTGATAAAAAAAAGTTATTTGCAGAACCTACTGCTGAAGAAATTAATAAAGTAAAAGAAGAATGGCTTAAAAGAGATTTATCCCCTTTAGATTTTAAAGTAGAACAAACCCACAAAATAATTAGCGATTCTATTTTGCTTAAAATCATTTCTTTTCGGTTAATGGGTATGAAACAATATGCCGGAGTAATGCTACCCATTACAACAAAACCTTTACCAATACAGCTATATGTCTATGGTTTTGCATTGGATAATACGGTTACATATCAAAATCTGACTATAGAAAAATCAAATTCAGAAACGAGCACCCTGCCTTTTGTATATGTTGTTCCAGCCTTAAGAGGACAATCTTTGTCATTAACTATTAATGGTACAGAATATACCAGTCCAAAATCAGAAGGAACAAGAAATGATGCTTTTGATGGAGCTACAGATGATGCAATTGCTTGCTTAAATGCTGTAACGGCTAATTTTAGTGAAGTGGATCCAGACAAGGTTTTTGTAAGAGGTGGGAGCAGAGGAGGAACCGTGGCCCTGTTAATGGCGGAACGGGATAAAAGAGTAAAGTTATCGGTTGGAATTGCATTTCCTACAGATCTTATCGAGCTTACTTCTACTCATCAGAATGATCCTACTTATAAATTCCAATTCCTGGATGCTTTAATAGATGGAACTTCTTCTGTTGAAGAAACACGAATAAAAATGATTGCCGGCTCTCCTCTGTATTTTTATAATCAGCTCCCCAAAACTCAAATGCATTTCGGAGATCAAGACGACATTACCCCTGCTAAACAAGGCAAGAAGCTCTTTGATCAAATGAAAGAATCAGACTTGGAACAAAATATCGAATTTTTTATATACAAAAAAAGAAGCCATCATAATATTGGGCTCGACAATCTTGAAATGGAAAATAGAATCCGGAAGTTTTTTGAACAGATTTGAAAATAGACAATGAAGGGTTCTAGTATTTCCCTTTTTTACCTTGATTCGTTGAGCACACATCAAATATTTAATCCTTAAAAATTATTACGATTCAAACAATTAATGGTCAAATAAGTTTTGTTTTAATGAATTATGTCTTTAATTAGTATCTGCATATCATTATCTATTTCATTTTTCTGACATTTTTTTTAACTGACATGCCAATAAATAATCCTTTCCTTAATTATCATCTTTATTATGAGGTTTAAAATTACTCTTCAACGAACGAGTGGAAGGTTTCTGCCTATCAATTACCAATACGAGCTTTCTTCCGCTATTTACAAGATTATTGAAAAAGCAGACAGTTCATTTGCCGGATTTCTACATTCCGAAGGTTATAAAGAAGGGTACAAAAAATTTAAACTCTTTACTTTTTCACAGTTGGATCTCCGGCCTTTTAAGCTTCAAAAAGAATATCAGCGGATTGAATTGTTGGGAGAAAGTGTAAGCTTTATCATCAGTTTTATGATAGATAAGGCTGCTGAAAGCTTTATAAAAGGTTTGTTCATAAACCAGGAGATGCAGTTGGGAGATGCCATAAGCAGAATAGCATTTACTGTAAAATCTGTGGAAAGCCTTGCTGTTCCTAATTTTAAACAATGCATGCAGTATAAGGCCTTATCTCCCTTATGCCTTACGACCAAAAGACCTGAATCCAAGTATGCTCAATATTTATCGCCTGTGGATGGAGAATACAAAGAATTTTTGATAAGAAACTTGATCTCAAAATATACAGCGCATTCAATAGCGATATCAGATGGGTTGATTGAAAGCCAAGTGAATGGTGCAACGATGGATTTTAAATTATTAAATGAGCCGCAAAGGAAGAAGATAACCATAAAAGCGCTTACCTCTCAACAAACGGAAGTGGTCGGCTATCTTTTTGATTTTGAGCTAACCGCTCCGGTGGGGTTGCACGAGGTTGGGTATTATTCAGGATTTGGGGAGAAGAATAGTATGGGGTTTGGGTGTGGAGAGGTCATTCAGATTTAGTTGTTAAAAACAACCCTCCAAGGGTTTAAAACCCTTGGAGGGTTTGGCGAATAAAATGTGATATTATGAACTACTTTTTCTTTTCAGATTTTGATTTAAAGTTTTTGAAGACTTCTTCTCTTGAAACGGGTTTCGCATTTTTCTTTAGATCTTCCCAAACTTCATTAGGATCTCGGTTTTCGAAGGGATTGTTAAAGTCTGGAGGAAGTGGGTGTTTTTTGTTTGCTGCCATAGAAATTATTTTAAAGAATTATATCAATACAGAAGTACAGTTAAAATTTCGTAAACCTTACATTTATTTATATCAAGTTATAACCTTGCTGTCTTAATGGAAATTTATTTAAAGTCATCCTATAAATGCGAATACATATAAAAACAACCTCAAACAGCAAACCTGTTCCTTTTGATCACCTTCCTAGTTTAGTAGGAGCCTTACATAAATGGATTGGCGTGAATGAAATTCATGATAAAACCTCATTATATTCTTTTTCTTGGCTTAAAGGAGGAAAGGGTTCTGAAAAAGGATTAAACTTTAGGAACGGCGCTCATTTTTTCATAAGCGTATATCATGAAGATCTTTGTAAAAAACTAATTAAGGGCATATTAATTGATCCCCTAATTAATTATGGACTAAAAGTTATTGATATCACAATTCAACAAGATCCTGAATTTTCATCCGAAGAAAAAGTTTTTTGCAGCTAGTCCGATTTTTATTAAAAGGAGTGTGGGAGAAAAAGAGAAACATTATCTTTTTGATGATGAAGGGGCAGATCAGTTATTAACCGAAACACTTTGTACAAAGTTAAAAACTGCCGGACTTGAAGATACTTCACTACAAATTTTATTCGATAGAAGTTATCCTCTTGCTAAACGAAAAAAAGTCACCTATAAAGGCATTGGCAATATAACAAGTATTTGTCCTGTAATAATTAAAGGGAAGCCTGAAACTATTGCATTTGCCTGGAATGTCGGTTTAGGAAATTCAACTGGAATCGGATTAGGTTCATTAATAGAAAGCTTATGAATTATTATGTAGTTAAATACTCGGGACCATTTGGATTTATAAAACCGTGGACTGCAGTAAGAGATAGCGAGACTTTTAGTCAGCAGTTTTTGACACCTTCAATTTTAGAAGGCATAGAGAAAAAGCTTTTTCCTGACCTTCTAGGGGAAAGCTATATGGGAAAAATTTTAAAAATAAAACGATATAGGCTTAACTATCAGGGAATCGACATTCAACAGGAGAAAACTTGGTCAAAAGGTGGAATACTGGTTTATAAAGACAAAGGGCAATACAAAACTAATTTGGGTATTCTCAACAGGGGTGTGATGCTCAATCCAAATTTATATTTAGCATTTGTAAATAAGGATGAAGCTAATGTTGCCTTAACTCAAACTATTTGTTTGTGTCGTAATGAAGATCTATTATTTCCGGAATTTGTATCAAAAATGAATGAATTTGAATTTGATGAAATAAACGGTTTCGAATTATTTTTTGCCGATTCTTCAAATGGTTTTAAGGTAGGTCATAATCGCTTTGATAACGCCTCAGAGATGTTTGGAGAATTAAAGGTTTTTGGAAGTCCTATTAGAAGTTAAGCCATGGAGTCCCTGAATGAAATACTTGCTAAAAGCAAAAATTACGGCAATTTAACCTTATTAGATCATACTCGACATGTCACTCAAGCAATTGAATTATTTGCACAAAAATATGCTTTCGATTTTAATATTGAGATAGCCAGAAAAGGAGCCATACTACATGATTTAGGAAAGGCACATCCTTACTTTCAAAGAAAAATTCAAAACATCAACGCTAAAACGTTAAAGGAAAAGAGAGAATTAGAATACGTTCATCGTCATGAAATTTCATCGCTGGCATTTCTTCCATGCTTTTCAGCGGTAGACTGGAATGATTTAATTGATTTAGTTATAGGACATCATAAATCTATTCAAAATGATCCAGGAGGAAGAGGAATTATTGATCTTGTCGAAAGAGATAGGAATTTCATTGAAAACCATCTGAAGGATTGGGATGATTGGAGCAGTTATGCAATTCAAATTTTGCAAGCTTTTGAATTACCTGTTAAAAGAATAAGTAAAGACGAGGCTAGAAAAGCTTTAAACTATGTAGCCCTTTATTGTGAAAGAAAAAAGCATGGATTTTCACCCTTACGAGGTTTGCTTAAATCAGCGGATCATTTTGCATCCGCTTTTATGGATAGAACGGAG
>Ga0196965_1001030_pt1 | contig 11965 bp, 7 predicted proteins | sample S1_20metaG_FD_148668 | JGI IMG/M metagenome (GOLD analysis project Ga0196965, IMG submission 148668) | Soil microbial communities from Anza Borrego desert, Southern California, United States - S1_20 | ecosystem: Environmental > Terrestrial > Soil > Desert | place: USA: California | collected... | reverse complement strand
CATATGGAAGAAATTGATCTTTGCTGGAAGATTCACAGGGCTGGACAGAAAGTGATGTATTGCGGACACAGTACGGTGTATCACCTGGGCGCAGGAACCCTTAATTATTTAAATCCGCGAAAGACCTATCTTAACTTTCGCAACGGGTTGTTTCTGGTTTACAGGCATTTCAGCAGCCTTGATCTTTTGGTGAAATTTCCTGTACGTATCGGTCTTGACTGGCTTGCAGGCCTGGTATTTCTGCTGAAAGGACAACACGAACATGCGAAAGCTGTTCTCGATGCCCACGCTGATTTTCTTAAACATTTGAACCGCGAGCGTCAAAAAAGACGGGCGCTTCACCGGGACTTTCCCCGTTACGACGACAATATGATTTATAAGGGAAGTATTGTATTTGATTTTTTTATCCTGAAGAAAAGACAATCTAAAGGCTAAAGTGTTAATAGTCCCAGATGGGATTTCGCTTCCTGAGGTGTTTCCTCATGTTCATGATAAACGCCAAAGAAAGATAGATCAGAACAGGCGACCCGAACGTTATAAACGACGTGTAGATAAAAAATAATCGGATACTGGAAGTGGACATTCCCAACTTTTCACCCAGGCGGGTACAGACCCCAAAGGCATAAACTTCAAAAAAATGCTGAATGTGATCAATTAAATGGTTCATAATAACTGTTTTTAATAAACTTTCGACTACCGAAATAGTTATTTCATCGACCCTAAATCCGACTCACAAATATTACGACCAAGCGTGCTACTTTCAATCGGTACTTATCTTATTTTTTTGACTATAATTGCAAAAAAACACACATAAGTATAGTTTTGCAAACCTGTTCAAAAACAATTTATAAACCACAATTCCAATGAGAAAAGTATTGTACTCATTTTTAGTCTTGGCAATCATGACCCTCGCGGGCTGTACATTGCCCAAGATGGTAAAAATGGCGAAGGACCAACAAGTTACGGTTACTCCCAATCCCCTTGAAGTTCATAAAGACACTGTGACCTTTGACCTTGCGGCAAACTTACCGGTAAAAATGCTGAAGAAAGGAACCGTGTACACGGTGAATACCTTCTACAAATACGGCGACCAAGAAGTTGCGCTTGATCCAATCCCTTTCAAAGCAGAGGATTATCCGAATGCTTCAACTGAACAACCACGTGTTACGAAAAGTTTCAGTTTTGCATATCAGCCTGCGATGAAGACCGGAACCCTTCAGGTTGAAGGATCTGCGTCAAAAGGAGAAAAATCAAAAACAACTGAACGCCTTCCTGTAGCTACTGGTATCATCACCACGTCTAAGCTGGTTAAGCCTGTTTATTTTGCTGCATACGCAGATCATGGCTATAACAACCAGGAAGAACTTGAGCCAGTAATTATTCCTGATTTCATCTTCGAACAAGGTCGTTCTGTCCTCAGAACTTCTGAAGTAAGAAGCAACAAAGGCAAAGAATTAGACGCTTTCATCGCTTCTAAAAACGCTACTCGCACAGTAACGATTACAGGTACTCACTCTCCTGAAGGTGCTGAACGTATCAACGCTCAATTATCCCCTGATCGTGCTGCTGCCATTGAAGCTTACTACCGCAAGCAGATGAAAAAATACGACTACCAGGGCATGGCTGATTCTATCAATTTCATACTGAAGCCTGTTATCCAAGACTGGACTGGTTTCAAAGCTGAACTTGAAAAATATGAAGGTCTTAGCTCAGAGGAGAAAGCAGAATACCTGAACATCATTAATTCAGGTGGATCTTTTGAAGATCAGGAAAAACAAATGAAACGTTTGAATACTTACTCAAAAGTGTTTAAAAATGTTTACCCTAAATTAAGAACTGCTAAAACTGAAATCCTTGTTGTAAAAGAGAAAAAGACTGATGCTGAGATCTCAGTATTAGCAAAACAAATCACACAAGGTCAGAACCCTGATACACTTTCTTTTGAAGAATTGATGTACTCAGCAACGCTTACGCCTGCACTGGAAGAAAAAGCTGCCATCTACGAAGCTGCTACTAAAAAAGGCTCTAACTGGAATGCACATAACAATCTTGGCGCAGTGTATATCGCGCAGGCAATCGAAAATCCTTCTAACGCAGCAGAACTTGCTGATAAAGCGCAGGCTCAACTTGAACTTGCTGCACGTATCCAGGATGCACCGGAAATTCATGCAAACCTTGCTTCTGTTGAGATGATCAAAGGAAACCCCTATGGCGCTTACGATCATGCAAGCCAGGCTGTAGGCGGACTTCAGGGTGACAATGTTGCTGGTGTTAATGGCGTAAAAGGCGCTGCAGAAATTTTCAAAGCTGATTATGCTGCTGCTGTTCAGTCTACTTCTAGTGCAACAGATAACGCTGACAACCTGTTTAACAAAGGTCTTGCTCAACTTCTTAACAAAGATTATCAAAACGCTTTAACATCATTCAATGATGCGATCAGCAAAAATAGTAGCCTTGCTGTCGCTCATTACGGCGCCGCAGTTGCAAGTGCACGTTTAGATAATGCTGATGATGTTGTAAAACATATTACCAATGCAGTTCAGGCTGACGCTTCATTGAAAGAGGCAGCCCTTGGCGACCTTGAGTTCACCAAATTCGCTGCAACAGAAACGTTCAGAAACGCGTTGAAATAAAACACTCATTGGAACTTTCTCTGAAAACCCTCGCTTACGGCGGGGGTTTTTGTTTTTATATTGAACGGCTCGAAAACGCGTGTGTGTTTTTTTTGGCTAATCACCGTTCCGGTACTATTTTTACGCGATTTCAATAACGATTATGAGAACTATCCAGTTTAGAGAAGCCCTGCGCGAGGCGATGAATGAAGAAATGCGCCGAGATCCCAGCATTGTGCTCATGGGCGAAGAAGTTGCTGAATATAATGGTGCTTACAAGGTTAGCCAGGGAATGCTGGATGAGTTTGGAGCAGAACGTATCCTGGATACCCCTATCTCTGAACTAGGCTTTGCTGGAATCGGTGTAGGAGCAGCCGCAAACGGCCTGCGTCCCATCATCGAATTCATGACATTCAACTTTTCGCTGGTGGCTATTGACCAGATTATCAATGGTGCTGCAAAAATGCTTTCCATGTCAGGCGGACAATATAATGTACCTATCGTTTTCCGCGGCCCTACCGGTAACGCAGGACAATTGGGTGCTCAACACTCCCAAAACTTTGAGAACTGGTTCGCCAATACACCCGGATTAAAAGTAGTTGTTCCTTCTAATCCTTACGATGCAAAGGGTCTGTTAAAGAGTTCGATTCGCGACAACGACCCTGTGATCTACATGGAATCCGAATTGATGTATGGTGATAAGGGCGAAGTTCCTGAAGAAGAATATCTCATTCCAATCGGTGTAGCAGACATAAAGAAAGCCGGATCAGATGTAACCATCGTGTCGTTCGGAAAAATCATGAAGGTAGCCCTGGCCGCTGCCGCTGAACTGGAAAAAGATGGCATTTCTGCTGAAGTTATTGATCTCCGATCAGTTCGACCAATAGATTACGCATCTGTTGTGGAATCTGTTAAAAAAACAAACCGGTTAGTGATCGTTGAAGAGGCCTGGCCATTATCATCAATTGCAACCGAAATCACCTATCACGTGCAAAAGCATGCTTTCGATTACCTCGATGCACCAATTCAACGTGTTAACAGTTTCGATGTACCCCTACCCTATGCGCCTACATTGATCCGCTATCCTGCCAAACGTAGAAAAAACGATTAAAGCGGTGAAAGCGGTCTTGTATCGGGATTAATAGTTCAAGGTCCACGGTTCAAAGTTCAAGGTTGGAGATCTCAAAGAACATGAGATTTCGAAAGGTTTGAAGTCTGATGTTTGAGGTTTGAGGTTTGAGGTTGGTTTTCGATAAACGTAATGGTTATCCAAAACCAGTAAGTTAATACCAAACAAACTCGGGCTCGTAGCTCAAGGCTCGTAGCTGACTCGCAACTCATTAAGTATCGAAATCGCCTTGCAGCTTAAAGCCTGCACCTTGTAGCTTATCGTAAACGAAAAAGTTCCGAATCCCGACGTTCGAGGTTGGTTTATCGATAAACGTAATGGTTATCAAAAACCAGTAAGTTAATACCAAACAAACTCGAAGCTCGTAGCTCAAGGCTCGAAGCTGACTCGCAAACTCATTAAGTATCGAAATCGCCTTGCAGCTTAAAGCCTGCACCTTGTAGCTTATCGTAAACGAAAAAGTTCACGAATCCCAACGTTCGAGGTTGGTTTTCGATAAACGTAATGGTTATCGAAAACCAGTAAAACTCGAAGCTCGTAGCTCAAGGCTCGAAGCTAGTTCGAAAACTCATCAAGCATTGAAATCCCCTTGAAGCTTAAAGCCTGCAGCTTACAGCTTATCGCAAACACATAAGTCAACGAAATCACATAAAAATTTTTCCGCTGCATTCTCCAAAGCCGATGCGTACATTTTCATTCCTGGCGCAGGCACGCATGGTAACTGTGTCTCCGTCATGTAAAAAGTAACGTGTGGTTCCGTTTGGCATTCGGATGGCTCTTTCTCCATTCCACGAAAGTTCCAGCATCGAACCATATGAGCCGGGTGATGGGCCGCTGATCGTGCCGGAAGCATAAAGATCACCGGTTTCAATGTTACAACCATTGACGGTATGGTGGGCGAGCTGTTGATTGATATTCCAGTATAGGTATTTATAATTGGAACGACACACTACGGTTTCAGTGTCATCTTCAGGTCGAATACAAACTTCCAGGTCAACATCGAAATGTTTTGGACCCTGCACCTGCAAGTAGGGTAAAACCGGATCCTGAATTGGTCCGTTCGTTCGAAATGGTTCGAGAGCATCCATGGTGACTACCCACGGCGAAATGGTAGACGCAAAATTTTTTCCAAGGAACGGTCCTAAAGGAGCATACTCCCACTGCTGAATATCGCGAGCAGACCAATCGTTAAATAAAACAAATCCAATAATATAATCTTCGGCTTTCGACACCGGTATGCTTTCACCCAACAATGTTTTTCCACATGTGATGAATGCGACTTCCAATTCGAAATCAAGTTTCTTGGTAGCACCAAACAGGGGAACATTACTGTCGGGAAGTTTTATTTGTCCACTTGGACGATGGATTGGTGTTCCTGAAACAACAATGGAAGAAGCGCGGCCATGATAAGCTACTGGCAAATGTTTCCAGTTTGGAAGTAATGCATTTTTCGGATCCCTGAACATAGATCCGACATTGGTCGCATGTTCTTCACTGCTGTAGAAGTCGGTGTAGTTATAGACTTTCAGGGGCATCAGCATCTCTACGTGATCTCTGTCAATCAACCCATTTTTTCTGAACGACTCATTTTGTTGCAAGGTATCATTCCCCTCGCGCAATAAGTCCATCACGCGCAAGCGAACCTCCCTCACTTTTTGTTTCCCAAGTGAAAAAAAATTATTCAGGGTAGGTTCATAAAAAATTTTTGATGGCAATTCCAATCCGTCAAGGAAACCGTTGTCTTGCAGAAAAGACAGATCAACAACATAATTACCAATGGCAACACCTCCCCGAACTGTATTCGATTTAAAAATACCAAAGGGCAAATTCTGGATAGGAAAATCTGAATCGGCATTAACGGCAATCCAACTCTTACGCGGAAGATTTTTCATGTGCATCTTAATTACCTATTCTTTACGACAGGAAGTTAACGTGTTTTAGGTTCTTTCTCTATTTTTATTGCTGAAAACCAAGAGCACGAAATGAAAACCTGAAATGTGTAACTTCGGTTCTTATGCTATCCATTATTTAAAAACACCATGCCTCATTCGTTTCCTGCCGATTTTGAAAACCACATGAAGAATCAATTGAACGATTCGTGGAACGATTTTGTCGAGGCACACAATCGCGTATCACCTGTTAGCATCCGGTTAAATCCTTTAAAGCATCAACAAGACGATTCTAATCTACGTATCCCCTGGACAACCGATGGACGTTATTTAAAAGATCGTCCGCTATTTACATTAGACCCAACACTCCATGCCGGCGCCTATTATGTGCAAGAGGCAAGCTCTATGTTTTTGGAACAGGCACTGAAGCAGACTGTTGCGTTAGGTGAACCGCTTCGTGTACTTGACCTTTGTGCCGCTCCGGGTGGTAAGTCAACTCATGTAGCCAGCCTGCTAAACCAGGAAAGCATATTGGTTTCCAATGAAGTCATTCGTTCGCGGGTGAATGTGTTGGCTGAAAATTTACAAAAGTGGGGAAGCAACAATGTTATCGTAACCAATAACGATGCATCAGATTTTCAAGCGTTACCAGGTGCATTCGATGTTATTATCCTGGATGCGCCATGCTCGGGAGAAGGCTTGTTCCGAAAAGATGCCAACGCCATGACAGAATGGTCATCGGATAATGTACAGCTATGTGCTGCGCGACAAAAAAGAATTCTTGCTGATATCTGGCCGGCACTTAAAGGAGGTGGCATCCTTATCTACAGTACATGCACTTACAATCCAATTGAAAACGAGTACAACCTGCAATGGTTAAGTGAAAATCACCCGGTTGAGTTTATCCCGTTAAAACTGCAGCCGGATTGGGGAATTGAAGAAGTTCAACAATCTCCTGTAAAAGGTTATCGCTTTTATCCACACAACGTAGCGGGTGAGGGATTTTTTCTTTCTGTCATTCGAAAATCGGAACCAGAAGTGCTAACCCATACACGAAGTGCACGGCCGGTCTTCGCAACACCAAGCCGGAAGATCACAGACCAGGTACGGGAATGGATTTTAAATTCTGAGAACAAAACTTTTATCCAACGGGAAAATACGATTCAGTTTTTTCCTTCACAATACGCGGGTTTTATCGAACAGATCGCAAGACAATTCAGAATTCATTATGCAGGAACGTTTCTCGGAACGGTGAAGCATGAAAAAATAATTCCCGAACATGCCCTTGCCCTGTCTGTTGAACTTAATAAAAAGTTTTTTAATACTGTTGAACTATCCCGGGAAGACGCAATACATTACCTCCGCAAAGACGCGTTAAATCCAACGACAAACCATCGCGGTTTTGCGCTTGCAACTTATCAGCATCTACCACTGGGATGGATGAATCTTCTTCCCGGAAGAATGAATAACCTTTACCCGCAGGAGTGGCGCATCAGGATGAGCATCTGATAAAATGTGAATACATAATCCAATGTCGTTTACTCAAGCTTCCGTCAACCTTCTCCTTCGGAGAGGGCAGGGCGAGGCAAAAAACAAACAAGCTTAAGTAAACGACATTGATATAAAAATCACATTACATTTAATAAAGTAATATCTCTACCACACCATCAGGCACAGCTACGCCGCTGAAAAATATTCCAACACAAAAAACTTTTTCGTCAAAATTGGATTTCACTATGGCGAGGGGTAGCGAACTTACAGAGAGAACAGAAAATCCAATGGAAAAAATGATCAGCATGACCAATACCACAACCGATGAATTAAAGCCGAAAATTCCGGCGGTACTTAACGCCGTGATTGCTGCACCAAACCAGAATGAACGTTTCATTCCATAAAGGTTTACCACGTTGCTGAAAGGCAAAGCAAGTATGCCCGAAACAACCAAAATTCCAACGAGCACGATTTTACTGCTATAATGTTGCAGCATACCCGAAAGCTTAAGTTGCAATACCTCCGGAAAAAGATTAAAAAGAAACGTCGTCGCTAATCCCAACACAACGCCCAGAATAAATATATATCCATAAGAAGAGCGTGTAGAATTAAACACAATTGGTGAATCAGGAGCAGCATCTTCTCTTCCATTGTTTTTAGAGAACAGGCTCATGGCGTTTTTCTTCATTGAATATCCTGAAAGAAATACCAGCACCCCTCCTGTGATAAAAGTGACCGGTGCACCTAGAAAATCAATGACATCAATAATAACAGGCTCAAGCGCATAGAGCAAATTTGCCGTGATCGTAAGCACCGCCATGGCCTTCGGTAGTTTATCAACCGGAAAGAAGGTTTCTATGGTGGATAAGGCGGGGCTTGTAAATATACTCATGGCAATCAACCATAGGATGATTAATACTGGCAATATCCATTTAAAGATCTCTCCAGGATTACCTAACAACGTAAAGGCTACTGCCATAAATACCATGGCGGCAAAGCTGATGCCTGAACTGATAATCGGAAGCCGGGTTCCGCTCTTAAACCGATACCGGTCACCAAGCTTCCCCGCAATCAAAGGTGTTATGGAAAGGATGATCGCCTGGGAAACAATGATAAGAAAAGTAAACTCGGTGAACTTAAACTGAACCAGTAATTTAGGTTGGTATTGCTGGTACGCAATCCATCCAATAATAATTGATGCATACAATGCGGTTAAGCTCCACATTTGCTTCCACCTGATAAAGGTTTCCTGTTGATCAATGGCTATAGATGACATACGATTTTTTATCCGTGTTAGGTTAGGACTAAAGAAATTTACGAAGTCTGCCGCCCGATTTGATCTTGATGTATGATAAATTCGGTTTTAAGCTCATTTTCTTTATTTTTGCGGCCTCTTTACACTTCTTCACATGTCTTTATCAACAAAATATAATCCCTCGGAAGTCGAACATAAATGGTATCAGTACTGGACGACCCAGGGATTTTTTCATGCTACGCCCACGCCTGACAAAGAACCTTATACCATTGTTATTCCTCCGCCAAACGTAACCGGTGTGCTTCACATGGGGCATATGCTGAATAACACCATTCAGGATGTACTGGTAAGGAAGGCACGTATGGAAGGGAAAGAAGCCTGCTGGGTTCCGGGCACAGATCACGCTTCAATTGCGACGGAAGCGAAAGTAGTGGCTATGCTTCGTGAGCGCGGCATTAAAAAGTCTGACCTTTCGCGTGAGGAATTTTTAAAGTATGCCTGGGAGTGGAAAGAAAAATATGGTGGCATCATCCTCGAACAATTAAAAAAGCTTGGTGCTTCGTGCGACTGGGAACGGACGAAATTCACCATGGATGACGATTATTATGATGCCGTTATCGATATCTTCATTGATCTTCATAAAAAAGGATATATCTACCGTGGATTGCGGATGGTTAACTGGGATCCGGCTGGAAAAACGGCCTTGTCTGACGACGAAGTAATCCATCGGGATGTACAATCAAAACTGTACTACATCAACTACGCCATCGAAGGAAGTGACGAACATATTACCATTGCTACGGTTCGCCCGGAAACGATCGTGGCGGACAGTGCCATCTGTGTTAATCCTGATGATGAACGATACAAACACCTCAAAGGAAAAAAAGCGATCATTCCCTTGATCAACCGTGCCATACCGATCATTGAGGATGATTACGTAACCATGGATTTCGGAACAGGTTGTTTAAAGGTAACACCTGCTCACGACATGAACGATTACGAATTGGGAAAGAAACACAATCTCCCGGTAATCGACATCCTGCATGAAGATGGCACGCTCAATGAAAAGGCTGCGCTCTTCATCGGCGAAGATCGTTTTATTGCCCGTAAAAAAATCGCGAAAGAACTGGAAGCAAAAGGAGTGCTCGCTAAGGTTGAAGATTACAATAGTAATGTTGGTTTCTCTGAGCGCACGGATGCTGTGATCGAACCACGTTTATCACTGCAATGGTTTTTGAAGATGGATACCATCACAAAACCTGCACTGGAACATGTGATGAATGATGACATCCAACTTATTCCGGCAAAATTTAAAAACACCTACCATCATTGGATGGCAAATGTCCGCGACTGGTGTATCTCGCGTCAGTTATGGTGGGGACATAGAATACCAGCATGGTATGATGAAGAAGGGAACTATGTTGTTGCCAAAACCGAAACAGATGCGAAGGCTATTCATAAGAACCAATATCCGAATGCAAAATCCACAAACCTCTTTCAGGATGCGGATGTGATGGATACCTGGTTCTCCAGCTGGCTATGGCCGATGGCGGTTTTCGATACAAGTATATTCAAGGATGGCAATAAGGGTAATCAGGACCTAAATTATTTTTATCCAACCAACGACCTGGTTACTGCTCCGGAGATACTTTTCTTTTGGGTTGCCCGGATGATTATCGCTGGATATGAATACCGTGGAGAAAAGCCATTCAAGAATGTTTACCTCACGGGTATTGTTCGCGATAAGCAAGGAAGAAAAATGTCTAAATCACTGGGTAATTCTCCTGACCCGTTAGATCTTATTGCAAACTTTGGAGCTGATGCCGTGCGTACTGGAATGCTCTTTAGCTCTCCTGCCGGAAATGACTTGCTGTATGATGAAAAGCTCATCGAACAAGGAAGAAATTTTGCCAATAAAATCTGGAATGCTTTCCGCCTGGTGAAAGGATGGACCAATACATCGATTGATCAGCCCGTAGAAAACAAAGTTGCCATTCACTGGTTTCAATCCCGGATGAATGAATCGTTACGGGAGTTGAACGATCACTTTAGTAAATTCCGGATGTCGGATGCGCTGATGACGATCTATAAACTGATCTGGGATGATTTCTGTTCGTGGTACCTGGAAATCATTAAGCCGGAATTCGGCAAGCCGATCGATGAAGATACCTATACAGCAACGGTAAAGTTTTTTGAAACGCTATTAAGGGCGCTGCATCCTTTCATGCCCTTCATTACTGAAGAACTCTGGCACGAACTACAGGAAAGAACCGATCGTGATTGTATCCTGGTTGCTTCATGGCCTGTGCCTGAGAAATCGGACAAGAAAGTTCTTACAGAATCAGCTGTGGCTTTTGAAATCATTACAGAAATAAGAAATACGCGGAACACGAAAAACCTTTCACCGAAAGAAGCACTTAAATTACTGGTGAAAGAGGAGGAGCACACTTCTTTGAAATCCTTCTGGCCGATTGTAAAAAAACTTTCGAATTTAAGTGAAGTTTCGTTCGTCAGTCAGGCTCCTGATGTGAATTGCGCTTCCTTCATCGTTCGTTCAACGGAATTTTTCATTCCCATGGAAGGGAGAATTGATGCAGAAAAAGAACGGGAAGCCTTGCAAAAAGAATTAGTGTATCTAAAGGGCTTTATTACCGCGATCGACAAAAAACTTTTAAATGAGAAGTTTGTAAGCAGTGCTCCTCCTCAGGTGGTTGAAATGGAAAGAAAAAAGAAAGCGGATGCGCAAGCAAAAATCAAAACCATCGAAGAAAGTTTAGCACGGTTGTGATCCACAGCTTAACGTTATTGTAACTGTCGATGCATTAACGTTAAGCCCATCCCTAAAATCTTGCGGCTCCCATCAGGAGATCAATATTTTTATACTTTAATCCGAACTTGCGGGCTACATACTCATTGGTTAGTCCGCCTTTGTAGGTGTACACGCCTTTCATAAACCACTTGTGCGAAAAGATCATCGCTTCAACACCACCTTCTTCTGCGGCGCGTAAGATGGTGGGTGTGAAAATATTGCTCAATGCATTGGTTGCTGTGTGTGCTACCCGTGAAGCAACATTCGGAACACAATAATGGATCACGCTATGTTTACGGAAAATCGGTTTACTCAGTGTAGTAATCTCTGATGTTTCAATACATCCCCCCTGATCGATGCTAAGGTCTATGATAAGTGAATCAGGACGCATCTGTGTTACCATTTCTTCACTGATCACATGACGCGCTCTTCCTTTTTCTGCCCGCAACGCGCCGATAACAACATCCGCTGATTTAAGTGTTTCACTCAACGTGAGTGTATCAATGGTTGATGTATAAACAAGCTGACCAAGTAGGTGTTTGATCCTTCTCAGCTTGTAAATATGATTATCATAAATCTGAACATCAGCACCCATTCCCAGGGCTGCCCTGGCTGCATATTCTGCAACTGTGCCTGCGCCGATAATAATGACTTTGGTGGGCGGTACACCCGTGATACCCCCAAGAATAACACCTTTACCATTGTTGGCAGTACTCAAATATTCAGCAGCAATCAACATCACTGTGCTTCCTGCGATTTCACTCATGGCACGCACAATCG
>Ga0196965_1001029_pt1 | contig 11973 bp, 4 predicted proteins | sample S1_20metaG_FD_148668 | JGI IMG/M metagenome (GOLD analysis project Ga0196965, IMG submission 148668) | Soil microbial communities from Anza Borrego desert, Southern California, United States - S1_20 | ecosystem: Environmental > Terrestrial > Soil > Desert | place: USA: California | collected... | reverse complement strand
GGCTTGCCGGGTTGTGATACCAGGCAGGTTCCTGTTTGTTGGCTGTTACCTCTTGGCCCAGGGCGGCTTGCACACCTCTTTTAAATGTCGGAATTAAAAACGCACGATAATTTTTATTTAACTTTAACTTCCGTGGAGAGATAATCCTCGATATTACTTTTTCGGATGAATTTTGTATTAATTCTGAATAACCATCCAAGACTGTACTGCTTACTGCCGAATCACCTGCGTTTGTAATATCAGTATTTACCTGTATGTGCGCCCATGCCCATATTTCTTTTTCAGATGGAATGATTTTAGAGAGATTACCAGTGTTGTTAAGTTTGAACCGTGCCGGGAGACCTTCAGATACAGGTGTGAGTATAGCATACTCTTCTTCCTCCAGGGTTACAAGAGTCAGCCAGGGCCTTAACCGTTTAGCATGATTACCATCCTCATCGGCAGGTGCGGCATGGGTGAATCTCCATGGAAAATCAGGTGAATAAAATTCAATAAAAGGCACGAAGGTAGGGCTGAAATTTACATCACCCGGTATAGGAGCTCTTTTAATAATTACTTTTTCATTTATACCGGTAATTTCACCCGGCCCCGCCAGTGTCACCGGCAGGTTATGTTTGGGATTGGTTGTATCCCCATTTAAATATACCTGTGCTGTAAATTCAACTAAAGGACTTCCGCTTGAATCGGAAACTCCTAACAGGTCATTTTTGGTTATCGTATTAGAGAATCCTTCTCTTATATACGAGATGAAATTATAATATGCAGAGTTACTCATATTGTTATGCAATTAAATAGCTAACTCATAATCAGGTATTACTATATAATCACCTGCTTGTGTTATTCCGTCTTTTATTAAATATTTTAATGCTTGTGATGCTTCGTTTTCTGTATCATACTCTGTTGAATCATAAAGATCAAAAGTATTGGTATTTACGATAATAAATTTTTCATTACTGACTGAATATGAATTTGTAGGGGAAAATGCAATTGCAGCGTTAGAAAAAGGGGATAATTCTGATAAACTAGACGAATTATTCCATTGACTGTTATTAAATACTTCATTACTTTCTTCTGCTACTGCGGCAATGTGATTAGCATCATTTTCCGTAGAATCAATATATATTTCCTGCAATTTTAAATTTTTCCTACGGATATAACTAAAATCATAGGGACTAAGCAAATCATCCGGTAATTGTGTGGTTACTCCTGACTTATATGACTCAAACGATGGGGTTTTTAGAAAACTTTGTGCTTTTGCGTTGCTGTCATTTGAATTACTAAGGCTGAAAAATTCACCGGGTGCAAATTGATCTTTCAAATCTTCGAGAAACAATGGGATTTTTACTGAAGTCACATCACAGTCTGAAGCGGAATCACAGCATAATGTAACTCCCGTAATTTCAAACCTATCCTTTCCATCAATTTGATTTTGACCTATTACTTTTCTGTTACCATATTTATCTATCGCTACTCCTAACGGTACAATACGCTGGTTAAAAGTTAATAAAGAGCCTGGCAGATACATCAAATCAGAATTGGCAACCTCACGGAAGTTGATCAGGGTACTATCATCTTGTTCATATATCAGTTCCCAGTTTTTCTTTTCTTTTATAGCATTTTCAAAAAGGCTATAAACATTTACTGCCGGCGGCTCATCATCAGCTTTTCTTTCGCCCCAGGTTTTATCAAAATCAATTTCAAAATCAATAAATAATACTTCAAATTTACCAACTCCTTTCGCATGCCAGTTATTCGGGCCACTTAAGTCAAATTTAATGTCTATGCCCATTAAATTTTTCCTGAATACTTTAATGGAAACCGATGCATGCAATCCTACCTGAAAGCTGAAACTGGGTTTAAAATAAATCAGAGCGTCGAATTGAAGCAATCCATTAATTGAAAATTCTGAGAATCCTGCATATAGCTCTACTTTTGTTCCAAACTGCACAGTGTTGGATGTCACAGCAAAATAAGCCTCTGATTTAAGCTTGAAATTATTTGTATCTATTAGAGTAATAGACAGCCTGCGTACCGGATGTTTAATTTCCATTTCGGCAGGAACAGTATAATTGGGGTGAAAGCCACCTACAGAAATTAAAAAACCTCCTTTATCTCCCCAAAACACCCTGGCAACCATATCACCTGATAGAGAAAAAGTTAATAAGGTTGAATCAAAAATACTGGCATCAAATTTTATAAACTTCTTGGGGATGTTAATCTCACCAAAAAATGCAACCTGCAGTTTTAATAAAGCTTTTTCGACGCTGGGGAGTAACGACCTTAAAACCCCTGCAATACCAATATTGAACGGATTAATTTGGATTATAAGGGCAAGTTCAAGTGAAATAAGTGTTGGAGTTCCCCAGCCTATTTCAGCCATTGGGCCAAAAACAAAGCTGCCTTCCGCTGACGGGAAATAACTCTCAAGCTGGCTAATAATAGTTGGTGCGTTTTCGCTGGGCTTGTTTGGAAACATCACTTTGGCCATACTTCCATCCCGCACTCCAGCAGAAATGCTGTCTGGATTCATAATCCGATGCAAGCCAAGAACACCTCCTACTTTGCCTAGGGTAAAACCCAAACCCAGTTGAATTGCCGGATCAAACTTAACACTGATAAGAGCCAGCAAACTGAAACCTTTTTTACCGCCAGGCAACTTAGTAAGCAATATTCCGATTGCAGCGAGGGAAAGCTTAGTAAAAGCTAAATCGAGGGCACCCGAATAACGGCCATTTTCTGAATCAAAATCAAGGAAACCACCACCGGTAACCGCCCCGCCTTCTACTTTAATCCCAATACCAGTTGGAGGCAACAAAGCCAACCGGGCATTGGCATCACCTAAATTTCCTCCACCCTCAGGGAAAGTAATTTCAGTTGTAAACCCAAGCCCATTTACAGTAGCTTTAACAACACCAATATTTAATGTTGCACCAATAAGACTGGTATTAATATCAAGTTCTCCATTTTGCTTTTTAGCAACAATTTTTATACTGTCAATTTTAACTGCCGGGTCATTGTCTGAATTCCTATTAATGGGAATGACTATTTGAAGGCCGTTCTTGTCATTTCCAGTAACTGAGAAACCACTCTTCCAACCGATACCTACGTCAAATTCAAGAGTATTGTCAGATTGATAAAGAAGATGTCTTACTACAACGGAATTAGGAATGAATTTTTGAACAAATGGATTATCTGATTTTATTAAGCCTTTTCCAGCAAAACCAAAAATTGATATATCATTTTTTCTGCCAAGAGTTAGCCCATTTAGAATAATAGTTACTGCATTATTGTCAATAATAGGTTGTCCACCAGGAACTGTTGCATTAATTAAAAGCCCGTCATCAATAGTTACTGCTATTCGTACAGCTGTTTCTCTAATAGTTAAGGTACCTATAATACAACTTGAAACTACTTCTCCCTTAGAAAACTCAATACTAAAAGAATCCAGTGCAATTGCTAAATCACTATTAAATTTATAATTTAATAAGCCTGAAGGAGCCGCTGGAGTGCTTATAGCACCTGTTGTTTTATCAACTTTGTAATAATGAGAGAAGTTTACAGGGTTAGGAGAAATGGGGGTGTCTCTAATATATACATCTTTGGTTCCATCAAAAGGAATAACTACTTCAGTATTATTTGGTCCTTCTACTGTTATTTTAGATTCAGACTGATTAACATGAATTTTATTTACAGTGCTGACCTCAAAATTAGCCAGGTTTTCAAAAGGATAATTAGCAATGCTGAATTTTCCTGAAATCCCATCCTCTGTCCCAATGATAAGGTCATTTGCTATTAGTTTATTTGTTTGCCCATTTTTGACCCAGTTATTTGGAAGAGTTATTTCACAGGATTCAACATAAATACCTTTGAAACTGGTTGCCCTGCCGTCCTGGTCAATTTCAGGAATATTTCTATCATTCCTGAGGTCAAACTTAAGGTTTTTAATGTTGGCTATAAGGCCTGTTTTACCCAACATTACAGGTGTTTCAGTTGATATACTTGAAACATTTTCGAAATCCAGACCAGATTCAGTGCTATAAATTAATGATTCTGCATTGAAAACAAGTTTAGCTTTTGTTTCCTCGTCCTCAATAATTTCGCCATTAGCATCAATTGGCAATAAAAGTGTCCTAGGGAATGCCAAGGCGAGTTTAATATCACTAATTGTAGCAGTAATTTTGGGCAGGAAAAGATCGATAATATCATTAATTGATATGTCACCTAAAACCGTTTTAAAAACGCCAAAAAGGCTAGTGAAACTTTGTTCAACATCGTTTTGGACCAGGATTAAGTTATCAAAAATATACTCATAAATATTCAGCCCATTATTTGCAAAGTATTCCCATAAGTCATAGGGATTAACACTTTGTCCATCACTATTTACTGGGTAAGTTATCTCAGGATAAGCTGTATCTCTGTTTGTGTTATAATAGTCTACAAAATTTTCATAAGCTTGCTCATCACTACCATAAAAGTATTCTACGGCACTCGTTAAAAAGTCAGCCGGGCTAAACTGAACAATTTCTCGAAACAAGTTAAAATAATCTTCAGGCATTTCAAGTTCCTGCAGATTTATACCTCTAATAAACTTAAGAATAGGGATATTGTATTGAAATGAAAGCTGAATTTCTGAAGTGTCATTCGTAACACCAGGATTAACAATAAGTTCGAATCCACTTTCACCTCCAAAAAGATTTAACCCAAGCTCGCGGGTCACTATAATGATATTATAGTGTTGAGTGTCACCAAGCGCACTTGTTTCAGCATAATAAGCCCTATAAAACAGCTTATTTAATATATTTGTTATTGTTGTTTTTAAAGGCTCCGGTATTTTTTCGGTGTTTATTATTTGATTGACGGATGGATAAAAAGGTTGTGGCATATTTTATAGCTTTTGATAGTTTATACATAATTAACTTTATGGATTGATAAGTACTTCTTTTTTTATTAGTGTCCCTTTATCATACTGTTCTTTTATCAGAATTGTATTTTTTCTTTTTGTGGTTAACGCCATTGAATTAGAGTTAGTTTTATTTTCTATAATTTCAAAATAGCTCCATGTCCCGTCCTTAACACCATTCAAATAATTTCCAGTGCCGTATAGTAAGGGCTCAATATCTTCTCTGCCAGCCTGGCGGTTTGTTTTTCCTTTGTAAATGGTTGTATTTAACGGAGTACTAAACTCTTCCCATACCCCTGTCTTGAAGTGGTTTTTAACATTACCTTTTTCAAAATTGAATATTCCTTTAGTCGTTTCTGTGATTACAGAATCAACTTTTTCAATATTTCCATTCTCCTCGTCAAAATATTTAACGAAGTGCCCATTATCATTAATAGTATAAATATCAGAATTAAAATAGTTGTAATATTCAAACTCGGGGCTGATGCGAAAGTTTTTGATATAAATCTCAAAATCACTCGATATATAATAATATCTATTGTAGCTATATGTGGTTTTCATTATGCTTTCAACATTCTGAATTTTGAAAATAGATAATGAATCAATTTTATTTCCCGACTTGTCAAATATTACCAGCGAAAAGTCAGTATTACCTGATGCGGCTCTTTCACCTATCAACAGTACATAATAGCACTGTGCCTGCTTAAGTAAAAATTTACCTTTATGAGGAGTTTGCTCTTCTAAACGTTCTAAAAATTTGGAGGCAGAATCGTTTTTAATATCCTGGGGTAACGCCCAAAGTATACCATGTTTACGAAAATTGAAAAAAAATTCATTTTTTAATCCTAACGGAACGTTAATAGTTGACAAAAGTTTTATCTGATTTTTGAAGCTATCATTATCTTGCTGATTACATATTTCAGTTGTAGGTTTATTGGCTTGTGCCGTATCTGTATTATTTTTCTGCTTAGTTTGGGGATTCGAGCATCCAGCAAGTAGTACGGCACCAAATAAAACTGTTTTTATTATTTTCATAATTTTAATATTCGATTACTATATCGGTTTTTACGCTTCCGTTGTTTGCTAATCCGCAGTGCAAGTGACTATTATGAAGTCGGTTATGAGATGTATGATCTGTACCTAGGGTAAAGTATCGCTCTTCTTCTCCATTAACAGTAACAGTTATATTGTGATGATCATTGCCTATAATTCTTTGCGTAAAACCGTATCTTTTAAATGCAAGAATGATTTTTTTTTGCCTTAGCCTATTGGCCGCGCTGAAATTATTCCCAGTTAAATTTGGAAGATAGGCAGTATCAACACTTTTTCCATTGTTGTGTGATACGCTTGGGTGGCACGAACCATCAATATTTGCCATTCCATTGCAAACTATATCAGTATAATTGTGTTCACCCAACACACCTATAAAACCTGCAAAATTTGCCGGATCACAATATCTCCTGAGCGTATCATTATAGGTGAACCTAATGTTTGTAACAAAGTTGTCATTTAAGGTATCTGTATATGTGTATTGTAAGCCATTGTTGTTGTTTGAGGGCATCTCAAGCAAATCTACCATTTGATTTCCGGCGGCACGATATTGCCTCCAGCCTAAGGCTCCAAAATCGTTGAGTCTCCCCCAAGAAAGCACCATATAGGAAGGATCTGGCGCAACCCCATTTGGATAAACCCTGTGTTCCCTACACCAGCCTTCCCCATTTTGTCGTTGATGGTCGGCACCCCAATATTGATCATAAATTGTAGTTGCTCCCTGAGGGAAATAACCATTTAAACTGGCGGGATTACCCGGCACAACAGGTAGAGGAATGGTAATAGGATGATCCTCGTCGTCACCAAGTCCTCTAGACAATCCTCTTATTTTTAAAACGTTATAAGTTCCCAATTGATGTTCTCTTCCATTCTTGTCATAATAAAAATATTGTGCACGGGCAGGATCTTTTAGTTTAGTTTCAGTAACTCGTGCGTCGGCATAATATGTGCGGAATCTTTTTACTCTTGCACGTAGTTTTGCCCTTCTGCCGTTGTCATTTAAAAAAGTATTATCAAAGACAGGTTGTGCACACGTCACTCTTATGTAGAGCTCAGCATCAGAAAAATCGTTATTGGTGAAAAGTGCATTCATCCAATTGTTAAATGTATTAGAGCCAATTTGGTTTAGCTTTATTCTTGCAACAGCAAAACCATTTGTAACAGTTCCATTTACACTATTGTCAGATACAAAGGTCGCTCCCTGTGTATGCCGATATATGCCTATTACACTATCGACAGCCCCTAATAACGCAGTATGTTCACGTACTTCAAATGTCAACGTAGTGCCGTTTATTAAATGCGGACATTCAGCCACTAAATAAATTTCATCACCAATATAATGCTTATCAATCTTTTTATATATGGGTATCTGTGCAGTACCAGTATTTTGTGCAAAGTATGCAACGGTTACAGTTTGTGCTGTGGTTACTCTTAAATTTGTATTAGCGTTATTATTGTTGATAGTAACGACTAAATCCAAGACATCAGTCCATGTAAGTCCTGAATCCACACTTGCCTGGTAATGTGCTAATGTATCAATTACGATTGGAATAACCATTCTTCGCGCTGTAACTGCAAAATTTGCGTTATTATATATTTGTATGCCTCCAGCCTGTGATGTTGGAAAAGTAGTATCCTCAACTTTCACACTTATAGTGTTTGGGTTACTGTCAATATAGCCTAATGTTTCAATACATAAATTTATGGTTCGGTTATAGCCGGTTGAAGTTATTGTTTGTCCACCTGCATTTTCCCAATATACCCTGGTTATCTCTTTAGTGGCTTTTACGGTAACCCTCACAGCCGGTGAAGTGTCTACATTTCCATTCCTTTCAGGATTGCCTCTGAAAGGCTCAATAACTATTGTTTTACTATCCAGCCATTTTGAAAACTTCAGGAAAAGCTGGTTAACTGTGTTTACAGCTTGGTTGCCAGGCGAAGTTTCAAATAACTTCTGATCAGCAAACATATAGGCAAATGATTCAAAATAGGCCTTGTATTGGCTAACATTGGTAATACCGGTAAAATCTTCATTTACATCGTTGCCTTCAACTTTATTATTAATAATAATATAGCGGGCATCTGGAGCAACGGCACCGTTCATGGGATCTCCTTCTACCCAAATTGCCCAGCCAATTTTCTTTTTTTCATCTTCAATATGTTCATAATCAGGATTAGTATATTCATCTACTCTAAATTCTATTTCTTCTCCGGGTTCAACTTCAATAGGATTTGTAACAACATTTTGTTCTACTCCTCCTACATATGCTTTTGTGTGCCCATTTTGAGGAAAAACTCTTCCATTATTAAAGTCCGTTTCTGCCGGAGATATAATGTTTTGATAATCAATAATGCTGGTTGATATAATCATAATAGTATTTTGTTTAGTTATATAATCTATCGGAAGCTAAAAACTCAATATTTGTAATATATTCATAAGCTTCTACAGTATTGTTAACTGTATTTTCCCTTAAGCCCGTAAGTACAAAAACATTTATACTAAAATTTTGTGAATCAACATCCAGGTAATTTGTGTTAGCAATGCTTAAGTATATTTTATAGGGATTACTTGCACCAAAATGAGTATCCTTTAACGTTTGTAGTGTTGTATATTGGGCATTAGTAATAGATATAATATTAATATTTGTAAAGTCAAAATTTTTTAATTTATTATCCTCTATAAGTGTTTCCGCAGGAACTTCAAAACGGAAAAAGGGCCGTGGTATATTTCTGCTAGTATGGGTTGAGATTTTTAGTCTATCCTGCACAATAATTTTGTCAAAATTTTCAAGAAAAGGTTTGTTGTTAAAAAACTGTGACGTTATTAATGGAATTACGGCGTTATCGTTTGGTTCATTTAACGCATATATTACTGGGTAACTTACAAAGGCTTTATAATTTGCATCAGTGGCCAGGCCTATATTAGTTACAAACTGTGTTTGGTTAATATGTTCTTTGTCAACAAAATTAACTTGTTCGAAGATTTTTATATTGGAAACTGGCGTTGCAGAGGCTGCAAAAGGTAAATTAACATTAAATATAGGAAATAAATTATCAAGTACTGAACGACGCCTCCTTAATGATTTACCCATTAGTGAGTTATTTTCTTCAGCACTGTCAGCTCTTTTGATATAGTGAATCTGATAATAATTACTAATAATATTACCCGCATTATTTTTTATACATGATAGACTCTCATGCATATATGTAAAATTATTTGTGTCATTCAAATTTGTGGAACTAAATTTCTTATAGGTGTCTGTTTCAGGCGCATTTGGTTTTATCAGCGCCTTTTTTAAATAAACAGTTGGTTGTAAATTGTCACCTTGTGGAAAAGCCAACTTAATTAATTTGTCTGTGTTGCCAGAAGTGAATTCGACATCATTTGGGTTAGCCGGGTCATCGTTTATCATTAATAATGGCCATCCGTTTGCCCGATAATAATTAACATCTACCAAAGTATTCGTTGCGTCTAAACTCCATTTTATTGTATCACTATAGTTCTCGTAATAGTTAAATGAGTCATAATACTCATTTCTTATATCTAGATATAATTTGTTTTTGGATAAATGCTTTTTTATAATATTATCATAAAGATAATCCAGCTCAGTGTTATCTTTAAACTCAAATGAACTACCATTATATACACTAAAACCAGTTTGGCATAGTGCTCCGTAAAAGGCAGCACTATCCATAAATGCTAACACTTCTTCTTTATCGTGTTTGTGCCTGAAGGTTTGTGCTGCTGTTGGGTTAGCTGGTAAAGTATGTGTTAAAATGGTGTCAATTTGTAATACATGTTCAAACTTTAACTGAAATCCTATTTTTTCAAATACAATCATTATCCCAATTTTTCCGGAAATATTAAAATCTCCCAAATAATCTTGTTCCTTAACTGATACCAAAGTTATATCCTGGTTATAAAAAATGCTATCTATTGTATCGGCAAGTACTATGTTGGCTGGTTGAATGTACCCTAAAGCTTCTGAGGCGTCGACAGTGACATCGGTTCCACCAGTTAATTGATTAAAGGTAGTTCGGTCTGCTTGAATCTTTGATGTTAAATCAGTATTCTTTTCGGATGTAGGTTTTATAATTTTTGTAGCTATATTCATTATTGATGTTTCATCAATACCTTTATAAATTATATAGTCTATTTTAGGCAATCCAAGATCAGAAGGTTGGCTATCAGGTTTCAATACCAGATTTAAAGTATTTGTAACACCTGAAGCTGATTGAACCATTATTCTTCCAGAGGTTACGGCAAATGCTTTTAAAGCCGCTGCTGAAGTAAAAAGGTTATTAACTCTGAATCTATTGGCGTCAATAGCACCAAATCCTTCTCCTGCCACTTGATCATTTAGTTTGATGGATTGATGTTCAGTAAAAAAACAGTATCCCATGTTGTTATATTTTTTATTTTTAAATTATGCAATATGAAACGAATCTATCAGGTTTAGTAATACACATTAAACCTGTTTCAATAAGACAATTCTGTAATATTTATTATTAGTTATGCACAGGCAATTAATAGATTAATTAAAAATTTTATTTAGTTCTTTTTTATTTCATGACGATTAATTTGACAGTGATTATTTTCCAATCATACGAATTGTAATTGGGAAAAGTTGTTTTTTGTGCAAACTTTTCGACAAAAAAGTTTTCAACATTTCAAACAATGATGTTGAATCTAAGTGTTAATAGGGGAATGAGTGGATCTGTTATCTAATCTCAGACAAGTAATTTGACCATACGGGCTCCTATTTGAATAAGTTCTTTACCCTTCTCAAAAAAATCATGCACGGATAATAGCTGAAGCTTCTTTAATTGCATTCGGGTACAAAGGGATAGGTTTTAAGAACACTTTTCTTCAGGTAGTAGCTAAAATCCTGGGATTAAAGCTTATGCCTAACCAATATCTGCTTCCAGAGTAGTATACCTTTATTTGAATGCTATAAGGGAGAGATGCTGAAGGTAGGTGCCAGCGTAATGGAGTTTATGTTTCACGATTGTGTAGTACAATCGATATGAGTCAATCTCGCCTAGTCCTTTAAGTCATGTTTTATAGCTTTTAAGAATTAGGTAACGCTTTTACAATACAAATTACAATGACAAATCGTTAACTATATCGCAAAACATATGTTGTAAAGCCCTTACTAAATTATATGGTCCAACATTCATAGTATGCTGATACATGTCGAGTGGTTGTTATTCCCCATAACCTTGTACATACAGTTTATACCAGTGAAATTGGTTGCTTTCTTCAGCAACACCGCCATAATAATAACCTTGCATTGCAGGTTTTTTTAAAGTGCAGGCAGCTCAAAGGAGCAGATTTCAAACTTTATGTTTAACGATTTGTCGAAAATTAATAAGTTATAAAAAGCTCTTACTACTTCAACTTTCCCAAATATACCGAAACCCCGGCCCCTGCGAACCAATATATAGGATCGAACTGCATAATCCCTCCAGAGGCATCCAGTTGCTAGCGGTTGGCGAGCTGATAAGTGTAACCCCCTATTATACCCTGCTCAGCTATGTGGCAAGGAGAGAAAAAGAGGTAATGCTCAGCAAAAACGGCTTTGCGCTCGCTTATATCGTAACTGAGGCAGTTGCCAAACATATAGCGCTGCTGGGCACCGTAATTTTCAGCAAGTACGCCCGTATTATTGGTGTATTCAAACCGACCAAACGCTTTCTGGATCACCAGAAAGGCGTCAATACCGTAATAGTTTTTATTATTTACCAATTTATTTATGGAGCCTTTTACGGTAGTAATTACAGAAATACCGGGCATTTTATCCGTTTCTTTCCACAAATTAATTTTGGTGCCTAAACCATGAACAAATATGTTGTTGCGCTCGTAATTCTGAATAAGAGAAGGACTGTAAAGTGCATAATCATAAATATACCGTATTTCAAATCTGTCAGAAAAGCTTTTGCGAAGGGTTACAGACGGTAATCTATCCTGTTCTCGGTGCAAATTAAAATAATCGTACCCAAAAGAATTGTTGGGTATAATA
>Ga0196965_1001028_pt1 | contig 11978 bp, 12 predicted proteins | sample S1_20metaG_FD_148668 | JGI IMG/M metagenome (GOLD analysis project Ga0196965, IMG submission 148668) | Soil microbial communities from Anza Borrego desert, Southern California, United States - S1_20 | ecosystem: Environmental > Terrestrial > Soil > Desert | place: USA: California | collected... | reverse complement strand
AAACTGTCATAATATTTAACTAACAGTTTCCAGGGAACAATCATCGCGTGATCCGGCTGCCATGAAAGATAAACGGGCTTGTCAAAAGGTAGAGCTCTGTGATAAAGCCATTGCTTTATCTCTTTTTCATTTCCATTCAGGATTCTCGCCTTGTCAATTGTCCGAAAGAAGTCCTTTTTGAATGGAACGTCTTTATGTAGCCCAGTCTCCGAAATGTAGTCCCACAAATATTTTGCAGCTTCTTTGTCAAGAGGACGTAACTGGTTCAGATGTTCGTCAGGAATTTTGTCGTACATCTCGTCAGTAAATCTCCACTTCAGTCCAAAGTCCGTCATTGGAACTGTATGGGTGTCAATATTCGTAAAGTCCACTTTCATTTACATCACTTATGTCGGGAACGCTTGCCGCTAACGTTTGTGTATGAAACGTGGCTGGGCTTTCGAAGTGCTGTCCTATCCCACGTGACCAAACGTAATTTGAAAAACTAAACTACAATTTTACCCTGAACCCAGCCATGTTTTATACACTTTGTTAGCGGCAGTTTAGTCAGTCAGTCCGGAATTACTGAAAATAGTCCAAGAAGATCTACGATACTCACCAATAGACCTATAAGTCCGAGTGACATCAGTAGTCCTGGAATAAATTGAAACCATGTTCGAGCAAAAGTCACACATTCTTGTGGGTTACTCGGATTATAAATTACTGACACTCGTTGTCCAACTGATCTTGGTGGATTTGTTCCAATGTCCAGTTGTTTTGTTATTGTCTCACCCTTGTCAGTTTTGAATTCAATTACTGCGTAAAACGTCCCAGTCTCATCAGCCACCGGGTCAATGGATTCGAATAATCGCAAGTCGCTGGGGGTGTACTTGTTCCTCACCACCATTGCTTCTGACTTCTTCCATTTTTTATAAAAACGTCTCCCGTGTCTCCAAAGAATCAGTCCGATTGTCAACGCTACTAATGATAGAAATATGATTTGTCTAGTCCACATTTTACTCTACTCTGTCACCCGGCCAAATTGCCGCTAACGTGCTAGTGTTTATGCAGTGCGGGCCAGTCGGGACTTAGGAATGAAATGACTAAGGCCGACAACTCCACACTGTTCCACGTACCTACACGAATTTAAGATTTTATTTTCAGATTCTATCCCGCGTGCCCGCATTGCTTAAACACGTTGTTGTGTGCTGGCGTTGATTTCGTCTGTTGATTTAACCGTCACTATTGGCGATCACGTCCACCGTGAATAAAAGGCCGAAGATGTTTTCCTACGAAGCGCAACGATGTCGCGCTTGATGAAAAATTTTGAGCGCGTCCGGCTTTGACTTGCCCGTCAACCGTTTAATGAAACACAATGATCACCGAAAGTTATTCGAAGCCATCAACCCGAGCGGCTGTAGATGAGATGAATGAAGAAGTATGTAACACGGCCGACGAGAATTTTTCAGAACGCTTGCACACAACGTTTGGCTATGACCAGTGGCGGGATTTCGAAGCGCGTCATTGTCCCACGTGACCAAACGTAATTTGAAAAATAAAATGCAATTTTAAACTAAGCCCCGCCATTGGTTATAGCTTTTGTTGTGGCTCGTTTTTATTTCACGTCCCATTTTTCTATGTAAGCCATTAGTCCACCGTCAACTTTGCTGCCTACATATCCGATGTCTTTAACATAGTAGTTGAGATAGGTCTGAAGCTTTTCGTTGTCCCGGTTACCTACTTGTTCTGCTTTGATAATTAAACAGTCCTTAAACGTTTTTGTCGGTGTCTTGAAGGTCGCTGCTATGTCAGTGATTGTGTATTTCCATGCTTTGTCGGCACTTGTCCACGAGTCTCCAGTTTTAGGCTGTCCCGGAACATCAACACTCTCAAGTTTTGATTTTGTGTCCAAGTAGAAGGTTGTCCCAGCGTTGTCAACCCGGAAATAAGATAGGTCCGTGTCACCCCACGAATATGTCCTTAAACTCTTAAAGTAGTCCTTGCCTTCATGTGTGAGTTTTCCGTCAACTATTTCGTCAGTAAATGAATTGTCCCCCATTTTAAAAAACCATTTATTTCCAACGGTCTTGGGAGAATAGTTCTGTGCTGTCAACATGATTGGAATTAGGAAAATAATCACTCCGAATACTTTTTTCATAGGTCTACTCTGTCCAAATAAAAATGAGCCACAACGTTTATGTATAAGCCGTGGCGCTGAGCAAAAATAAAAAAATGCTCCTCCTTATCAGCGCCATGGATTATACATTTTGTTGTAGGTTGCCAGCCCTTACACTAAACTTTTAAGATTCGGTTTTTAAATTCTGTATTTCGTTTAGTTGTCTCAATTCAGCAACAAAATTTAAGAACTTAAGTCGCGCTGAACACTCCGGGCAATATTTATCTTTCACAACTTCTGGATGATCAATTTGTCTTACAAAGTTGAAGTCACCGAGACCAATTCTTTTGTCGTTCTTAAATCCAAAATATTCTGATTTGTAAGATCCAAAGTCTACGGCACAGAAGTTACACAACGTCAATCTGAGTCCTTGGTAGATTTCATAAGTTGTGTAGGTGTGTTGTCCTTCTTGCAAATGTTCTATCTCTGTCGGCACATTCCAACCACAGTCGTCACATGGAGCACAGTCACGTACCTCCAATTCACTAAAACATATCGGACACTGTTCCATTGTGTTTTTATTCGAAGCCCAAATTGTCCAGGGCTGGTTACCTACAACGTTTATGTATAAGCCGTGGCGCTGAGCAAAAATAAAAAAATGTCCTCCTTATCAGCGCCATGGATTATACATTTTGTTGGTGGCTGTTGCAATCACCTCACTTGTTCGTTAGCAATCTTTAATGTCTTTTTATCCAAGTCCGTCAGCAATTCTTTCTTCTTCACAGTCCCATATGTCTTGATTGACTCTTTAAACTTCTTGTCTTTAAATTCTTGTCTTGCTTTTCTTATTATCTCCAAGTCAAAACTGTCCGTATACTCGGTCTGGCGCCTCTTATTCTCTGTCTCAGTTGTCTCCTTTTGAATTTTAGCAATTCTCTTTAGCTCTTTACAGTTTCCTTCAAAGAAGTCCGCTTTGATTAGCTCAAAGTCCGCAAGTATATGTCGAAATGATTCTAGCTTGTCGTCCGATTGAAAGTCGGGGAATTTCATCTTGTCCCAATGTCCTAGTTGCTTTAAATAGAAGTCGTGTCCAACGGCAAAGTCACCACATTGGTAGTACAATTCGCCAATTGAAAATCTGTAACCTATTACAAATTTCTTGTCCCCGTTCTTATATGTCGCGGTTGTGAAGTGTCCGCCTGAACCTTTTCCATTCTCGTAATTGTCCAACGTGAACCCATGTCTTGTCAAGAATGGTTCAAGTAGTCTGAGTCCGTTAGTTAATTCTGGTAATGGGGTCATATCTTTTTTGCAATTGCCACCAACGTGAGTGCATAAGCAGTGGCGGGTTTAGGAGGGCTTGAAAATGTAGCGCAGCGAAATGTCAAGCCCGACCTGCACGTCACTGTCCCACGGCACCGAACGTTGTTTGAAAACTAAAGCTACAAATTTACACCAAAACCCGCCATTGATTATGCACATTGTTGGGCGTTCGTTGCCGTCACCGTCTGAATATAAAATAACCGGTCTTTGCTTTGTTGTCGATTAAAATATAAAAGTCGCCTTGTTGAAAGTTTATTGTCCCTTTTTGTAAAAGTTCATCGTTGTCTGGAAACCAGCTTGGTCTTGCTGGTCTGTTTATAGTCTTGATTTCGGAAATTATTTCTTCGATTTCTATTTGTCTTGCTATTGTGTCCGTTCTGATTTCATTTTCAAATTCAAATCGTCCAAAAACACGATTTATGTCCAAGTTGTGAGTTTCTCGAATGTCTTTTGAATCTGTTGGAATAGATTTTGGAATCCAACCATTTTCAAGGTATCCGCTCTTTAATAACTCGTCATAGGTTTTAAACTTTGATTCAAAGTTGTCGCTACAAGAACTTAATTGTCCCAGTAGAAAAATTATTATAGATATGAAAGTTAGTCGTCTCATCTGTTGTCGTGTCCGTAGGCAATGACGCCCAACGTTTATGTTTATGCAGTTGCGGATCTAGGAGGGTTTATAAATGAAGCGCAGCGGAATGTTAAACCCGACCTGCTGGGAAATTGTCCCACGTGACCGACTTACATTTTGAAACACAAACCACAATTTAACTCTTCACCCCGCAATTGCATAAACATTTTGTTGGCAGTTGGCCGCCTAGTCGTCATCCTTCTTGAAATCCGGTCTTCCCTTTAAAATTCTTAAGTCCACCGTTTAGCAACACATACAATGTCCCGGAAACAAAACTTGATAAAAAAATTGCCGTCAACAAGTCAAATACTTTGTCGTCATTCCTCATTGTCGGAACCCAAAATAATATTGTCGGAATATGCAGCGCTAAGCCAAAAATGAATTTATGTCCCGTCTTTCTCCAACGAACATAATGTTTGAGTCCGAAATAGATAGCTGTCTGAAGGATAAGATTAATAACGATAAAACCACTTATCATTCTCAGTGAGAAAAAAATAGTCATCAAAAGGCCGTCAAGTCCAACTTGTCCAAACGAACCCGAAAGAACAATATATAAGAACATGAAAGAAAAGTCCTTGATGATTACGTGTATCGGATAAAATCTCATTCGTCAATTCTCAGTTGTCGGTCTGTCCCGCGGCTTGCTGCCAACGTTTATGTTTATGCAGTTGCTGGTCTAGGAGGGTTTATAAATGAAGCGTAGCGGAATGTTAAACCCGACCTGCTGCGAAATTGTCCCCCGTTACCGAGCTACATTTGAGACACAAACTACAATTTAACTCTTCACCCCGCAATTGCATAAACATTTTGTTGTGTGTAGTGCGGCCTTACCGCCTCTTTGTTAATAGAGTTTTGTCGGATAGTCTTTAAGAAAACCCCATTCCTTGTCGGCATACGAATGAATTTCTATGTCAAGGTCGGGGTTGTCTCTCTTTACTTTTTCAATTCCTTTTTCATAGTCAGCCGAGTCCGATATGAAGTAATAGTAATGTCGTTTACCAGCAAATGTTTCGATTAGAAAAATGATTCCTTTGTCTTTTGTGTCAAATATGTTGCACATCTGTCCATCAAACTCGAATAGTGACTCGTTATAGTCTGATTCAGGAAGTCCGTTACTCTTAACCTCCTTTAAGTTGTGTGTCACATGCAAGACGTTTGGAAATTTGTCCCTATAGATAAAAATATCTTGATAGTCGGGCTTTCTTAAGTAAAGAGGGAACCCTTCGTATTCAATCTTTTTTGTCAACCATTTTTGTTCCATGATTCTTTCGAAGGATAAATTTGTCCGGTCGCATTACACACAACGTACTTGTGTTTATGCAGTGCGGGCCAGTCGGGACTTAGGAATGAAATGACTAAGGCCCGACAACTCCACACTGTCCCACGTACCCACACGAATTTAAGATTTTATTTTCAGATTTTATCCCGCGTGCCCGCATTGCTTAAACACGTTGTTGTGTGCTGGCGTTGATTTCGTGTGTTGATTTAACTGTCACTATTGGCGATCACGTCCACCATGAATAAAAGGCCGAAGAAGTTTTCCTACGAAGTGCAACGATGTCGCGCGTGATGAAAGTTTTAGAGCGCGTCCGGCGTTGGCTTGCCCGTCAACCGTTTAACGAACCGCAATGATCACCGAAAGTTTTCGAAGCCATCAACCCGTGCGGCTGATGATGAGATGAACGAAGAAGTATGTAACACGGCCGACGAGAATTTTTCAGAACGCTTGCACACAACGTACTTGTGTTTATGCAGTGCGGGCCAGTCGGACTTAGGAATGAAATGACTAAGGCCCGACAACTCCACGCTGTTCCACGTACCCACACGAATTTAAGATTTTATTTTCAGATTTTATCCCGCGTGCCCGCATTGCTTAAACACGTTGTTGTGTGCTGGCGTTGATTTCGTCTGTTGATTTAACTGTCACTATTGGCGATCACGTCCACCATGAATAAAAGGCCGAAGAAGTTTTCCTACGAAGTGCAACGATGTCGCGCGTGATGAAAGTTTTTGTGCGCGTCCGGCGTTGACTTGCCGTCAACCGTTTAATGAAACGCTATGATCACCGAAAGTTATTCGAAGCCTTAAACCGGTGCGGCTGCAGATGAAATGAATGAAGAAGTATGTAACACGGCCGACGAGAATTTTTCAGAACGCTTGCACACAACGTTTATGTATGAAACGTGGCTGGGTTTCAAAGCTGTGTCCTGTCCCACGCGACCGGGCGAATTAAGAAAACCATACTGCAAATTTACACTGGGCTCCAGCCATGTTTTATACATTTTGTTGGCTGCCGTAAATTTATCTCCGCACTTCATAGATAATGTCCTCGTCCATTTTTAATAAAGTGTCAGGTGTCAACTCGCTTAGCTTTAGTTTAATCCTGTCTTTTAATTTTATCCTTTCATCTTCGAGTCCTCCTTTGTACCAATGAAGAAGAAGTCCAAGCTGTTGAATTTTTGTCTCAGTGAATACTTTGTTTATGTAGTCGATCCAGTTTGCGATGTCAACATGAACTCCGTGAACTATTCGGTCATACTTTATTTTATCTTTCTCAATTGTCTTTTCTCTGTCAGTCAACCAGCGTTTAATTTTTGTCTCACTCCATCCCTTTTTCTTCAACTTGTCAACTTCTCGTTTCTCAGTACGTGTCGTGTCGGGCGTGTTTATCCTAGAGACTAAACCTAGTTGAGTTCCACAATCGCAAGTGCTTGTTCTTTTAACCAAGTAGTCCTCATCGGACTTCAATTGTGCCTTTACAAATTCGTTGTCACACTTAACAAATGTAATTGCGTTGTCGTGCCCTATTTTATTAAGCTCGTCCAGTGATACCTTGCTATCAATCAGTCCCGTTATAAAGTGACACATCTCTCGTCAAAATTTATGGCAGCCAACGTTCGCATATAAAGGGTGCCGGCAGACCAAATTAATAATTAAACATCAAACTCTGCCGGCATGATTTATATGCATTGTTGTAGGTAGTTTTGTTATCCCACACTTAATAGAACAACTTGATTGTCTCCAGTCAATTGATCTAAACTGTCTCTCAGAGCTTTAATTCCTTCAATTTCAGCTTTCGCTAATTCAGGATCTTCGTTTTCTGAAAAGTCCTTATTAAATGCAATTAATTCGTCAGTGCTAAATTTGTCGGGAGTCAACTTGTCAAGGTACGCTTGTCGATGATCATATGTTAAAATGATTGTCGAATTCTGTCGCCTCTCAACAATAGAGTTTGCAATGTCGTCATATTTACTTTTTAACAAGTCGATTCCCTTGTTCTCCACGAGAAATATCAATAAGTCAGCGAAGACGTATCCAGAGTATTCAAAGTCCCTCAGTTTTTTTGAGTTTGCATTCAAATAGTCCCAATAGGTGTCTATCGTTTTTTTGCTGAAAAGCTTCTTTTCAATTTTTACTTCAGCATTGTCCCGAAGTTCGTTCAACTTGGATGTTTCAATAAGTCTGAAGTCGGCTATGGCTGACATGGGCTTGTGTGGTTTTTAATTCTTTGGTTTAGTATGGAGTCACTGTCCAACAAAATTGCCTACAACGTGCTAGTGTTTATGCAGTGCGGGCCAGTCGGGACTTAGGAATGAAATGACTAAGGCCCGACAACTCCACACTGTCCCACGTACCCACACGAATTTAAGATTTTATTTTCAGATTCTACCCCGCGTTCCCGCATTGCTTAAACACGTTGTTGTGTGCTGGCGTTGATTTCGTCTGTTGATTTAACCGTCACCGTCGGCGATCACGTCCACCGTGAATAAAAGGCCGAAGAAGTTTTCTTACGAAGAGCAACAATGTCGCGCGTGATGAAAGTGTTTGTGCGCGTCTGGCGTTGGCTTGCCGTCAACCGTTTAATGAAACGCAATGATCACCGAAAGTTATTCGAAGCAACCCGTGCGGCTGTAGATGAGATGAACGAAGAAGTTTGTAACACGGCCGACGAGAATTTGTTCAGAACGCTTGCACACAACGGTCAGTATATAAAGCGTATGCGGTCTAGAAACCAAGTCGTTATCAAGCGTTGGTGAATAAATTTACTTGCAGAAATTGTGATAGCAAAATGAACCCGCATATGATTTATATACCCGTGTTGGCAGCAGTACACTTCTCATTTTTCAGGGAATCCAAGCTTGGTCCATAGTTCTTCAAATGTGTATTTTCCGATATCTATAACCTGTCCTGTTCTGTCAATGTATCCATTTTTAACACATTTAATTGAATAGTGATTACAACCCTCTTCAGTATGACTTGTGTCCCAAGGAATTTTTTTGCAGTTCTCGCCAATTATTGCGTAGTCGTTGTTAAAAGCAGTCACTTGTTCAAATCTAGGACTAATTACGACTTTACCCTTCTCGTCCGCAAAACCTATTTTCTGTCTTTCATCAACAATTCTTATTCTATTAAAATTAAGTTCGTCTGGCGATGGTTCTCCTTCACTCGTATTGTAAACCTGAAATAGAAAGTTTTCGTTAAAGTCTATAGCCCACCAGCCTTTTCTGTCCTTTGGTGCAACAACTAGAAAGTTCTCAACTGTGTCATCAAAGCACACCAAGTAATTATCCGGATTAAGTTTAAGAATCGTGTCATTTTTCGAGTTGATTACGGAGTATAGGTAATTGTTCCCAGAAGTGGCACTAAGGACTACGAACTTATCAGACTGGAAAATTTCCTTATCAGAACAAGAAAATAATATTATTACTCCTAACATGATCAGTAGCTCTTTCATATTGTAAAAGTGGAAATGTATTGCTGCCAACTACTGGATATATGCACCACTCAGATATATATGCACCTTCAGGTGCTTATATATTGAATTTGGCGGGCCAGTAGGACTGTAAAGTTAACCATTTACCCACAATCACACATCCAGGTCGTCCAACGGACTCACAATACTTGAAAACCCCGCCCGCGTAACATACGCATAAAGCTCCGTTGTCCTGCTCGAATTATGCCCCAGCAATGCCTGGATGTATCGAAGATCTGTTCCCCGCTCCAATAAATGAGTCGCGAAACTGTGGCGCAGTGAATGAACCGTCGCGTCTTTCTTGATTCCTGCCCGCTCCATTGCGAGCTTGAAAACTTTCTGAACAGTCGACTCGCCATACTGCTCTCCATCCGCTCCCTCAAAAACCCATTTCTTTGGTTGATACTCCTTATAATATGTCTCCAATACCCGCACCAGCTTCTTCGACAGAACCGTGTTCCGGTCTTTGTTGCCCTTCGCTCTTCGAATATCAATCTGGTTCAACGAAAGATCAATGTCCTTAAGCCTGAGATTGATGGCTTCACTTCGGCGCAAGCCCGCAGAATAGATCAGTAGTAGCATGTCCGGTGTTTGAGGTTTACACATGCATTGAGTAGTTGTTCAACTTCCTCTTTGCTGAAAACAACCGGAAGCTTCTTCTCTTTCATTGGACGTTCAAACGCGTATCGCATCCGGTCATCACCACTAACTTTCTCGTAATAGAACTTGATGGCATTGATCACCACGTTCTGCGTTGAGATGGATACATTCCGCTTCTTTATTAAGTGCTGCATGTATGCCCTGATCTCCGCCTCACCGAGCGCATCAATAGCCTTGTCCGGGTAGTACCGTAAAAAGGAAACAAGCTGCGAACAGTAATGCGAATCGTTGCCCCGCTATAACGCTTTCGCGTAAGTAGATCAATGTAGTCCGCCGGACATTCGATATCGACATTGACAAGCCACGATGGAGGGTTCCCCAGTTCATCAATCACAACAGCATGGTCGTGCACCGCTTTGCGCAGCTCGTCTACCAGTGATGGCCACGGTATCACCACCCAGCCACTGCAACTTTTGCTGAAACGAACGTCTGCGACCTGTCGAGTCATCTTTTGGATCTTGAAGTCCTTTTTAAAGAATATTCCGGTCTTCCATACACCGTAATGCTCAATGGGCTCGACAATAATAACAGGAAGTGAGTCCGCTGTCGCGGCATTGGATTGAGTCATGGGTCTTAGTTGTCGGACTAAAATATGACTTACCACGTAAAATCTCAAATCACTATTCTGCGTGCGGTGTCTTGCACGCGTCGTTGCCGGCTTCGAATAGCAAAAAGTTCCGTATAAGATGACGCCTTCTCTCGTTCAAACTACCGAAAGTGCCATGTAAAGTGAGCGGCTCCCTCAGTAGAACTACCGAAAGTGACATATAAAGCGAAGGCTTCCCCACTTCAGACTGCCGAAAGTGCTATATAATGTCAGCTCTCCTTTGATTCAGGCTGCCGAAAGGGTTCATTAAAGTGGGCTCTTCCACAGTGCAGGTTAACAAAAGAGCTGTATAATACGAGGTGTTCCCTTATGCGGATCAGCCAAAGTGCCACATAAGGCGAGCTATTACCCTGTGCGGATTGTGAGTACATCCTATAACACGGATCCCTGCCAACCTTAAACCTCAAACCTTAAACCCTAAACAACCTCAAACCTTTTCCTTTATCTTAAACGGAAACTATTCATTCATCGCCTGTCATGTTCAAGCAACGGTTTTAATAGTCGCTTCAACGCTTACTTCTTGTTTTCAAGACGTTCGTATGAAACCTGCATACAGCCGCTCCGTTAAAATAAGTATAACTAAAAACAAAAGTTATGAAATCTACAATCCAACAACAGGTCGCAGCCTTCGACAAGGTCTTGGGCTTTTGCGGCACCCTCGGCTCCCGTTATCAGCCGATTAAGGAATCTATCAACCCCTCCGGTCTCCAGGAGACGCTTCTACGGGCGAAGCAGTCGATGGAACTGGTAAACGTATGGTGGGAGGCTAACACCTCAGCGATTAGCGAACGATCGCGCGTCCACCGTCAACTGCCAGTGTTGACAACTCGCGTAGTGAATAGCCTGGCTCTCGCGGGTGCTCCATCACAACTTATCGAGGATGTGATGAACATCAAGCGCAGGTTCTACTACCAAAAGCCAGAGAAGAATGGCACGAAGCAGGCCGAACCAAATGTTTCTGGAAAAGGGAATCCTGCTGCGCAGCTGAGTTACCTTTCGATGGCCGAGCTGTTTGAGAAGTTCTTGCAATTGGTGAAAAGCTTTCGGGCGTACGCATCGAATGAAACCGATCTTACCATTGAAAGCCTTCAGCAACACCTTGCTTTGTTAAAACGGTTGTCTGACAACGTACGTGCAACCGAGATCCAGCTTGCTGTTGCAAGAAGCAATCGCAATGAAATCATCAGAGCCATGATGAAAGAAGCTGGTGACGTGAAGCGCTACATCCGTGCAGCATTTGGCCACGCAAGTGAAGAATTCAGATTTGTCACTAAAATCAAGTTTCACTAAACACTGATCAAATGCAATTACCAGTTTGAATCCCTCGTTGACATCGTCAGCGGGGGTTCTTTTTTTACATCCGCCCTTTATTTGCCGAAGATCAAATCCATTTACTGATAAAATCATCACCCGTCAATCGCATATCAGTATTATTTTTCCTTTTAGCAACGAGGCAATTGCCGCGGGTTATGAAACACCGCATTTCGATCCGTGCGAATCCTGAGCCCGGCCTGTGCGCACGAGAGCAGCGCGCGAAGGATCTTCTCGACCGGTCATCACAGCGACACATTCGGTTTCCCCATCCTCAATCGTCAACGCCCGATGCATTCACTTCTAAAATCAAAAACCGCTAATCGACAATCGTTTATTAGCATTTGCTTTGGCCACAAGGCCCCAAAACACTAATCGCCTTACGTCGCGCAGCATTTCGATCCGTGCGAATCCTGAGCCTGGCCTGTGCGCACGAGAGCAGCGCGCGAAGGATCTTCTCGGCCTTGTCATTACAGCGACACATTCGGTGTCCCCGTCCTCAATCGTCAACGCCCGATGCATTCACTTCTAAAATCAAAAAATCGTTAGTCGTCAATTGTATATCAGCATTTGTATTTCACGAAGTCGAATGCGCGGT
>Ga0196965_1001027_pt1 | contig 12007 bp, 9 predicted proteins | sample S1_20metaG_FD_148668 | JGI IMG/M metagenome (GOLD analysis project Ga0196965, IMG submission 148668) | Soil microbial communities from Anza Borrego desert, Southern California, United States - S1_20 | ecosystem: Environmental > Terrestrial > Soil > Desert | place: USA: California | collected... | reverse complement strand
GCGGAGGGGCTGGCCACGCCGCTACCGGCGGCGACGCTCGCCACGCCCGTGCCGTGACCGTTGTCGTCGCCCGTGCCGCTGCCCGTGAAGTTAACGGCGGTGAGGATGCGCGACTTGTTTTTGTTCTTGGCGAAGTCGGCGTGGGTGGTGCTGATGCCGCTGTCCATGATGGCGATAGTCACGCCCTTGCCGGTGAGTTTCGGCGTGCGCGACAAACCCGCCGCGATTTCCGTCGCGCCCACGGTGTCGCGCGCCAGGCTCATTTGTGATTTGAACACGCGGTCGGAGGAGATGTAGGCCACGTCCTCGCGCGCCGCGAGGCTGGAGAGCGAACCGACCGGCACTTCAGCGATGATCGTGTTGAGCGTTTCGTAGCTCTGGCTGATCTGGCCTTGCGAGGAAGCGATTGCATCCTGCTGTGCGGCGGACGGGCGACCCTTCGTCTGGACGACGACGCGCACGAGAGGCTCGACACCCGTGCCTTCGGCCTCGGAACCGCCGCCAGTGTTGGTTGAGGTGGTCGTGCCGTCGCCGCCGGGCGTACCGGACTGAAGCAGTTCGGGGGCAATTTTCGTGGTGGAGACGACTTGCGCAGTCGCTGCGTGAGCTTTGCCGGAGGCAACGGTCAGGGGGAGCAGTGAGACCAGAACGAGGGCGCTGGCATTGAGGCAAGCTGTGATACGACGCAACATAATATTTTCCCTTCTTTTTGTCTGCACTGTGGGGTGCTCGGTGGGAACGAGCGGGGCAGTGTAGACAACCCTTCAATTTTCAATTTTTAGACCGCTGACAGGTCTAATGCCATGCGCGTGAGGAACACCGGCATCAGGCCAAAGAGTGAAGGCCGCGTTTACTCTCGGCCCTTTCCCTGTCAACGATCACTCTTCCTTATTACAAGACTCATGCCACTCGCCGCCCCCATCCGTTTAGCCCCTTAACTACAGAAATAATGAGACTTACCACCCACAAGCGACACTCCTGAAAAAACCGCCCAAAACCCATTAAAATGGATACAGCGTATCCACCTTTTTCCCCGCCATAGCCCCGGAGCCTGCTTTCAAAGGCAAATACAGGAAAATTAGCCAATCAAGGAAAGTGGTTATCAGGTATACACTGGTTACCCGGTATACACAGGGGAGGCTTTGCCTCATAACCCTCTCTTGATCCAAAAGTGCTTAAGGTTGATCCAAAAGTCTTAGGAGTGTTTCGGCTTCGCGGGAAGTTTGGCGGGTAGGTTTAGATCATCGTCGGCCAGCGCATCTATCGAAATCCCGGCCAGCCTTGCGTAGCGCAGTAGCACTAACAGGCTTGGCTCTCGCTCACCAAGTTCAAACTTCGAGACGTGCTTCGCGTCAATCAAATTCACAGCTTCAAGCCGCTTGACGAGTTCGCCTTGTGAGAGGCCAAAAGCATCTCTAATCGTGCGGAGTTTTTCGCCCAAGCGTTCAGGCTTCACACGGGGCTTTCTTCCCATCAGGCGCGGCCTCCTGATAGGACTTTGCAACTACCGACAAATGTCGGTATCATGCTTTCGCGCTCAACTGTCGCCGTGAGTAAGAACCTCTCAACTCGAACGGCGATGCTCATCACTCGGCAGAGGTTGAGGTTGAGCTACGCATGACCGTCACTAATTTTCAACATGAACGCGCGGCATCATACCAGACCGCGCCGGAGTTCGTCTTGCCTCTGCCTAGTGGGCGTCAACTGGCAGAGGCACGCGGGGCTTGGGCATAAGGACTGACAAGCCCCGCGCCTTATACATATCTATGCCTCACATTCTCCTAGTCGAAGATCATAAGGTTGTCGCGCAAGCCATCACAGAGACGTTGGAAGATGAGGGCTGGCGCGTGACGCTCTGTGGCGACGGTGCGGTCGCTCTGTTAAAGCTGGCGAGTAAGACTAACTTTAACCTCTTGCTATGCGACAACCACTTACCTAGCGTGAGCGGCCTTGAGTTAGTGCGCTATGTGCGAACGTTGCCCCATCGCAAACAGACGCCGATCATCATGTTTTCCGCGAGTGAATGTAGCAGGGATGCGAGGCGCGCGGGCGTGAATGAGTTCCTACGGAAGCCTCAAGATATAGGTAGGATAGTTGAGACTGTCGCGCGCTTGCTTAGGTAGAACCCTCTAAGTATGTTGATAACATTACCCGTCTTATGCACGCAACAACAAGCAAAACGGTATTGTTAAAAAATTATAAACGTAGATTCTAAAGAACTTAGGCGCGTTTCACGGGTGAGAATTTTGTTGACAAATGAAAGGCTTTCGTGTAATATCCTCTCAGCGACCGGCCTTGCCCTAATGGCAAAAGCTGGCCGCTACAAAGTCGCCCGCTTGTAGCGGGCGCAATTTTTACTTCTAATCCGACCCCTAACCTAACAGTGAACGATTCCCATTTTGTGCGGGTCTCTGCTTGATGCTTGTAAATGGCAAAGCGGGCGCGTAGCATCAAACAGCTTATCAACGTTGAACTTCTTAAGACTCCCCACTGGGTAAAGTTTACGATATAGGGCATGCGAGATTAGATCGCTAATTTGGATGAAGTAAGAAGATTCCGAACTTCGCATAATGGGGTCTTCGATCAGATTGTTAAGGGGCGTTGAATACGCCCCTCCGAAGTGACTCCCCGCGAAATGATGTACCCTCACCTTACGCAGTAATCGCCGCACCCTTACCTCATTAGTTTGGTCTGCGAATATAAGCCCAGAACTGCCGCCGCATGTCTTTTGAAGATAGTAGCTATATCTTTCCAACAGCCTTTCCCAAACTAAATTTTGAATCCCCTCTGGCGTCGGCGTATATGAATACTTGGGGTACTCTTTATCCAAGCTAGCGTTCAAAATGCGCGCACGCGGCATAATCTGGCAGACCTGCTCTAGCGTCTCACGATAAAGAGCTACACGCTTACTTCGCTTTCCGATACGCTTAATAGGCGTAGATCGGCGCGTGTTGATTAGCTCCACTCCGTGCAATTCCTCCCGCACAGGAAAGCCATACTTACTTTTCAGATAGCGACGGTGATTTAGAAAGGCCGTGAGGTAGTTTCGCCATTCGTCAGCGGGAATAACAAAACCGCTGACAATGTAGTGAGGACTCGACCGCCGATGCGGTGGCTGCGTAGTATCATACACGCCGGGATCGCCCGACTCATCTACATACATGAAGTACATAACGAGTGAGAATAGGTAGGATGCGGGAACGTTAAGAGGACTTAAGCCGTTTTATTGCTCGGTTCTTTAGACCATCGTGCTTCTGCCGCTTTCTTCGCTATTGCTGCCCTTTCTTGTGGAGTTAGTTTCTCTGCACGAGCCTTGCCGCCTTTCAAGCCGCCCAATCTGCCCGCATACTTAGGTGATAATTTTCCATTCGCCTTTATCATTCCACTATCCTAGCACAAATGCTCAAGCATTAAAACACTAATTTTCTAGCATTTAAGTGAGAATTGTCTTGACATATAAATGCTCAAGCATTAAGATACCCGTGTTCAATAGTTAGGGCGTTACCACCGCCAAGTGATAACGCCCTTTGAAAACCAAACGCGATTGCTCACGTCTAGTCTCGACAACTTCATTGTGAGCCAATCCCCAACGAAAGGCAAGGCTAAAACAATGAACATCCGAGAGCAAAAAGGTAAAGAGATTGCCAACCGCATAACCATCGTTCAAGACGGCAACCTCTGGCTCGTCCCTTCACAATCAGGCCGTGGTAAATACAGAGTTAATACCGACAAGCAGACTTGCTCTTGCCCCGATTATGACTTTCGCCGTCAGAAGTGCAAACACATCTTCGCCGTCGAAGAGACGATAGAGCGCACCAAAACTGTAGTTGTCGAAGATGGTAAAACGACTGTTACTGAGACTGTGAAAGTCACCCGCAAGACTTACAAGCAGGAATGGCCTGCCTACAATCAAGCGCAGACTCAAGAGAAGCGGCTGTTTCAATACTTGCTCCGTCAGTTGTGCGAAGGCGTGGGAGAGCCAGCGCAGACGAACGGCAGACCGCGCTTGCCTATCGAAGATATGCTCTTTGCGATGGCCTTCAAGGTTTACTCTACGGTGTCCGGTCGCCGCTTCATCTCTGACCTGTCGGACGCGCACGGCAAAGGCTACCTCTCCAAGCTGCCCGCCTATAACTCTATCTTCCGTTACTTTGAAGATGAGATGTTGACTCCGCATCTGCAAATGCTGATTGAAGAGAGTAGCTTGCCGCTCGCGTCTATTGAGCAAGACTTCGCCGTTGACTCGTCGGGCTTATCAACTTGCCGCTTCGTTCAATGGATGCACGCTAAATACTCCGATCCGCACCTTATCGAAAAGAAAGACTGGATCAAAGTACATATCATGTGCGGAGTGAAAACCAACGTTATCACGGCAGTTGAAATCACAGATCGCTATGTGAACGATTGCCCCATCTTGAAGCCTCTGGTTGAAGCCACACGCCGCAACTTCGTCATGCAGGAAGTGAGCGCGGATAAGGCTTATCTGTCGAGCGGGAATCTGGCGACGATCATTAACAATCAGGCGATGCCGTACATCCCTTTCAAGTCTAACAGTCGCCCTAACGACAAACGGCAAAGCGGGCTGTGGAATCGCATGTTTCATTTCTACAGCTACAATCAAGAACGGTTTATGAAGTCCTACCATAAGCGCAGCAACGTCGAAACCACCTTTCACATGATCAAGTCTAAGTTCGGGGATGCGTTGCGGAGTCGGACTAAGACGGCGCAGATCAATGAGGCGTTATGCAAGGTGCTCTGTCACAACATCTGTTGCCTGATTCAGAGTATGTTTGAGTTAGGGTTGAAACCGAAATTTTGGAGTGAAGCGGCATGAACTTATCGAAAAGTACGGCTATTTTCGCAATAAATAGCCGTACTTTTCATCCAAATTATTGTATTGGTAATGCTTATTAATAGATTGACTTGTACTCACACTGTACGTACAATGAGATAGCAGAAAGTGAAAAGTAAGTACTTACTTACCTTAGCTTTCTTGCGAGAGTTAATCGTTATTGTTCTCCCTGTTATTTGAGACAGGAGAAAAGCCGTAATCGCAAGGCGGATGCGGCTTTTGTTGTCTCCCAATAAGGACGACGATAGACATGGTAGTTTTGTTGCCGATTAACTTAATGTCTATTGGGAGCATCTAAAATTCTAGGATATAGACATTGCCCTTCAGCCTTTGCGTGGCAGCAAGATGAAGGGCAGAGTCGCTTGCGCTGCTACTGGATAGGTTCCGGTAGGAAGCTGCGCTTTTGTGTATCTAAACTCTAACTCTGTTTAGTGGAGTTCTTAATTATGTCAACCGTGCTGGAATACAGCTACGAGGAAAATACTCGTCACCTTGACGACAGCGAAGCACTTGAAAAATACAAGCGCGAGAAAGCTGTAAATCCTGATGCCTTGATCGTTCTTGACGATCTGCGTTGCGGTCATTGGGAAGTTGAGGTGTATAAAACCCCCCAAGAAAAAGAAAACTTTCTCCGCAAAAGACTGGCAGAACTTTGGGATGATTTCTTTTCCCCGTTCAAGAAATGAGCGAAGAAAACGCAAAAGATAGATCGTCGGAAGGCTCGTCCTCGAAAGGGGATGAGCCTTCAGCGTTATCCGTGCCTGAATCACAAGTTGAGGCCAAGTTAGAGGAAATTATCGAAGCAGTTCCCGCCCCACGACGGGATGAGTTTCGGCACAGCGTTCGAGAGTTTATGGGTTTTGTCGAAAGTTCGGGGCCGAAAATTGACCCCGAAGTGGCAAGAATCCTAGCCGCTAGCAACGATAAAGATAACGAGAACAAGTTTAAGTATTTAACCCAAAAGCAGGAACTTGAAGCCGAAGAAAGTAAACGAGAGCACCAGTTTAAAATTGCGCGCCACAGTTCTCTAGTCAAGATGCTCTGGCCTGTGCTTATTGCAGTTATAGTCTTAGTGCTTGGCTGCATCGGAGCGGGAATATATTTAGCCGCAACGGGGCATGAGACGCTAGGCTTTTCTATTCTATCCGCTACAATCACCGCCTTATTTGCATATCTAGGTGGACTAGGTACGCCCTACCTCTTCAAAGATAAATAGCCCCTGTTCTAGTCTGCCCCAAAAGTCCACTACTTGATCCAAAAGTGCTTAAGGTTTTAGGGGTTATGAGGCAAAGCCCACAGGGGAGGCTTTGCCTCAAAACCCCCTAAAGTTTAAGCAGTTTTGGATCAAGTAGGAAAGTTTTGGGGCAAGTTATACGGGGCTTGCCCTGAAAAGTCCATCTCGCGGCTTTGCCCAACGATTCACTTTTGCCCAACGGGAGGTAAGTCTGCCCAACAGAACGAGGACTATTGACACCCTCCCCGCCCCGGTATATCGTTCCAGCGTTCCCCGGTGCGCCCATGGCCTCTCAACCTCAACAGCCCTAGGCTACTCACAACGTAAGGAGAATATCATGCTGAAACGACTCTCACGCAAACTCATCACACTGTCCGTGCTCGTCGTCGCTCTGGCGACTATATCGTCCGCCCCCGCCTCGTCTTCCAATAACCGGGGGTACTGTGTTGAGGTTCCCATATGCAGCGGTGATTATAGCTGCTGTAGCGGCTACTGGTGCTGCGACAACTGGGGTAACTGTTCGTGTGGTTGAGTTGCACGGAAGAGCCTGAACTAAGAGAAAAGATTCTGCAACGGGAAAGGGCGGCGGGACTCAACCCGCCGCCCTTCCTCTTCCGCCGCGCTTCCGCCTTACGCCGCTTCACTCCAAAACTTCGGCTTCAAATTCAACTCGAACATGGATTGAATCAGGCAACAGATGTTGTGACACAGCACCAACGAAGGTTGCCGAATAATTAAGAGTGTTTCGGCTTGGCAGGAAGTTTAGCGGGTAGTTTCAGATCGTCGTTTGCCAGCGTATCGAGACAGACGCCCGCCAGTTGCGCGTACTTCAAGAGGATAGGCAAAGGCGGCTCGCGCTCACCTGATTCGTAGCCGGATACGTTGCTTTGGTAAATCACGCCTTCAAGTCCTAATCGCCTGATTAGCTCGTTCTGTGAAAGCCCTAATGCGTCGCGGATATGCCGCAACTTCTCCGCAAGACGGGCAGACCTCAAGCGCGCAGCCCTTCCCATTAGAAGCCCTCTCCTAATGAAAAAGTCTTGCCGCTAATCCTAAATTGGATTAGGATGCTTTCGCGCTCAACTGTCGCCGTGAGTAAGAACCTCTCAACTCGAACGGCGATGCTCACTACTCTTTAGAGGTTGAGGTTGAGCTACGCATGACCGTCACTAATTTTCAACATGAACGCGCGGCATCATAGCAGACCGCGCCGGAGTTCGTCTTGCCTCTGCTTGGTCGGCGTCACAGGCAGGGGCGCGCGGGGCTTGGGCAGAAGGACGGACAAGCCCCGCGATCTTTACCGTATGCCTCATATCCTTCTAGTCGAAGATCATAAAGTCGTCGCGCAAGCCATCACCGAGACGTTGGAAGATGAAGGCTGGCGCGTCACGCTCTGCGGTGACGGCGCGGTCGCGCTGCTCAAACTGGCGAGCGAGACGAGTTATAGCCTCTTGCTGTGTGACTACAACCTGCCGAGCGTCAACGGCCTTGAGTTGGTGCGCTATGTGCGCACACTGGCGCATCGCAAGAAGATGCCGATCATTATGTTTTCCGCGAGTGAATGTAGCAGGGATGCGAGGTGGGCGGGCGTGAATGAGTTCTTACGGAAGCCGCAGGATATAGGGAAAATCGTTGTGACGGTCAGGCGATTGCTGACGGTGGGCGGCGGAGTGTAAGGCAGTGCTGCGGCGTCTATGCGCTGGCGGCGTTGAGCGAGTAGCGTTGAAGTTTGAGGTAGAGGCCGCGACGGGTGAGTCCGAGTTCGCGTGCGGCGCGGGAGATGTTGCCTTTGTGGCGGCGCAGGGCATCGGCGATCATGCGGCGTTCGAGTTCGGCCATCGCGTCGGCGAGGGTGGTGTGGGGGCCGGAGAGCGTGATGGGGTTCGCGCCGAACGGGCTGACCTCAGCCGGGAGCGAGATGGGCGCGGAGATGCGTTTGAGTTCGGGCGAGAGATGGTCGGGCGTGATGAGTGTGCCGTCTTCGGCGCGGGCGACGATGCGCTGGATTTCGTTGCACAACTGGCGGACGTTGCCCGGCCAGTCGCAGACCATCAGGAGATCAATCGTCTGCGGCGTGATCTGGATGTCGCGCCGGTTGAACTTCGCGGAGTAGTGATTGATGTAGTAGTTAACGATGGTCGGAATCTCGGAGCGTCGTTCGCACAGCGGGGGGACGCGCAGGCGGATGACGTTGAGACGGTAATACAAATCCTCTCGGAAGCGTCCTTCGGCGACCATCTTTTCGAGGTCGCTGTTGGTGGCGGCGATGATGCGCACGTCCACCTTCGTCGGTCGCTGCTCGCCGAGCGGTTGAATCTCGCCCTCTTGCAGAAAGCGCAAAAGTTTCGGCTGCACGTCGAGCGGGAGGTCGCCGATTTCGTCTAGGAAGAGCGTGCCGCCCGCAGCCGAACGGATGACGCCCGGCGAATCCGACACCGCGCCCGTGAACGCTCCGCGCCGGTAGCCGAACAGGTAAGCGTCCGACAACTCTTTCGGCACAGCCGTGCAGTTGAAGGGGACGAACACTTTGGAGCGGCGGGATGAGAGCGCGTGGATGGCGCGGGCGACGAGTTCTTTGCCCGTGCCCGATTCGCCCGTCACCAACACCGTCACGTCGGACGAACGGATTTTGTGTACTTCTTCGACCAGCCGCGTCATCGCCGGTGAAGAGTGGATGAAGCCGGGCATGAGACCCGTGTTGGTGTAGGTGTTTTGTTCCTGCACCCCGCGACCGGAACTGACGCGTGCGCGCAGGGCGCAGACATTCATGCCGAGTTCAACGACGCGGAGCAGGGAATCAATCGGCAGCCCGCCGGAGAGGGTGGCCGCAGAGCGCGGCTCGACGTAGAGCAGCGCGGGCGCGGCGTTCGTCGGGCGGAGCATGATGACGGTCGAGTCGTGTTCGAGCGCGATCTTTTCGCGTTCGGCGTCGTTCTTCGCCATGCAGAGCGAGTTCGCCAACTCTGCGTTCGCTTCGCTCGCGCCGCCGTGCGAGACGACGACCTTGATCGTGCCCTCTTCGTCGAGTTCCGTGATAAACACGCGACGCGCCTTCGTCTCCTGATCAAGGACGGCGGCGAGTTCGCGCAGGAGCAGTTCGCGTGAAGCGACGGCTTCGGCAAGGCGCAGCGTCAGCAGTTGCGCGAAGGCCGAAGTCTCCTGCCGCTGCTCGGTCGAGTTGACCTCGATGTTGGCGAGGGCGTCTTCGGTGCGGGCGATGTCTATCTGCGCGCCGAGTTCGCGGAAGGTGTGCAGCGCGCGGGAGAAGTGTTCGGCGGCGCGTTCGGGCTGGACAGTCTCGTAGCCGCAGCCGAGGCCGTAGAGCGCGAGCGCGGTGCGGTAGCGGTCGCCGAGGATTGAGTAGATCGAGACGCTGCGGCCAAAGTGATGAATGGCGAGCGTCGAGTCGGATTGCGCGAGGGCGAGCAAGCCCTGAATGCGCTGCGCCTCGCCCGCGACGGCCATGTCGGCGGCGGAGTCGTTCGTCTGCTCCGTAACTTTTTGCAGTTCGGCGGCGCACGCGTGCGGGTCGTCGCAGCGCAGGTGGACTTCTGCGAGCAGCAGGCGCGAATCGCAGACGGCCTGCCGATCCCCGATGCGCTCCGCGAGCGAGAGCGCCTGCGTGCTTTCGTCCAGCGCGCGCTCGGATTCTCCCATCGCCAGATGACAGCGCGCCAGCGTGCGCAACACCTGACATGCGTACCATTTGTTGCTGTGATCGTCCAAGAGCCGGACGGCGCGTTGGAGGCACTCCTGCGCTTTCAGCAGGTTGCCGCGCAACATCTGTAACTCGCCGAGCGAGTCGAGAATGATCGAGACTTTGCCCTTCGCGCCCTGCTCGTCGAGTTCCGATGCCAACGCCAGAGCGCGTTCTAGAACAACCTGCGCGCGCGTCCAGTCGCCGACGAGAATGAGATTGATGCCGAGATTGTTGTAGCCGTCGGCGGCGCTGGTTTTCTGATCCGTGCGCTCGTAGTAATCAATCGCCTTTTCGAGATAACGGATGCCATCCTTGGGGCGTTTGAGAAACCAACACGCGCCGGCCATGGTGGCGTAAATCTTGCCCAGCAGAAAGGGCGCAGGACGGTCGCCGACGAGTTTCAAAGCCTGCTCGTAATTTTCCAGCGACTCCTCGTAAGCTCCCTCAAAAATACATCCGAGGGCGAGACCGCGATAGGATTCGGCCATCCCGCGCCAGTCGCCGGTATTGCGATAATGGCTGAGCGCGCGTTGCGAATTGTCGCGCGCAATCGAGTACTCGTTGATCTGGCGATAGACGCGCGCGAGCGCGACGTAGATTGCGCCCAGTTGCGCGCCGCTGCCATTGTCGGTCGCTTCGCGCAACACGCCGTTCAGGATGGCGATGGCCTTCGGGTGATCGCCCGTGTAGCTGTAGGCGAGGCCGAGTTGAACGCGGAGCAGGATGGAGATTTCCGTATCCAGATTGGCGCGCGCCTGCGTGTCTTCGTACATTTGCAGGGCGGCGAGGGCGTCGGTGTGGCGTCCCTGCGTTTCCAGCGAGAGGGAGAGCATGCAGCGCGCCTGCGCCAGCAATTCTTCGTCGGCGCGGGCATCTTTGATGATCCGGCGCAGGTGCGCTTCGGCCTTCGTGGCCTGACCCCCATCGAGGAGTTCGCGCGTCGCTTCGATCTCCGCCGAGAGGGATGCGTGTGCGGCGTCAACGCGCTCGCGCACGCGCCGCCGCGCGTCGGACAAATTGACGACGCCCGCGGCCTTCGCTGGCTTCTCCGGTGCGCTGACGTCGTTTGGGGAGAGAGTATTCATGAATTACGGGCGCAACAAGTGCGAGGAGAGCCGTCGGCCACTCAAGTTTTGCTGTCGGTTAAAACGGAGTCGGGTGGAAAGGAACCTGTTTCAGCGTTCGAGCTACACTCTCGAAAACAGTCCTAAAGGCTTGTACATTCCAGAATTTAGCAGACAAAGGGGAAGGTGACAAGGGGAAAAAGGTGAATGCCGCGCGGTCAATCTCCAACGGGGAAAAACCGCTTGAGCCGTTCGCCACAGACCGCCCAACATTAACCTTCCTCCACGGGCGCGAGCCGCCTTTTTTTGTGGCGAGGGCTTTGAGGTTTAAGTTAAAGTAACGCACTGAGCAATTTAATTTGAAGCACGACGGCGGCGACGGCGGCGTCCGGGCATTGACATGCGACGAAGGGCGCGTAAAGCTTTCTTGCCTGTCGCTGCTTCGGGCGCGTGCCGGTTGAGAAATGGGCGATGAACTGATTCCGAAAAGCCGCGCTTCAGGTCGCCCGCGCGACGCCGCAAGGGAGTTTCCGATGGCTACTGTGTCAGCCCCGCCGAAACGAAAGTTAGGCCCTTTCAAGAGCTGGTTATACAAAGGCGTCGAGGAGATGGAGGGGCCGCACGAGCGCGAGGGGCAGCATCACACGCACCCGTGGTGGAAGGTGATGTGCCTGACGGGCGTTGACTACTTTTCCACGCTCGGCTACCAACCCGGCATCGCTTTTCTCGCCGCCGGTGCGCTCGCACCCATTGCTACGCTCGTGCTCGTGGTGCTGACGCTCTTCGGCGCGCTGCCGATGTATAACCGCGTCGCCGCCGAAAGCCCGCACGGCGATGGCTCGATCTCGATGCTGGAGAATTTGCTCTCGCGCTGGAAGGGCAAACTCTTCGTCCTCTGCCTGCTCGGCTTCGCCGCCACGAGTTTCATCATCACCATCACGCTCTCGGCTGCCGACGCCGCCGTCCACATCATAGACAACCCTTACGTACCGCAGTTTTTTCACCACCATCAGGTCGCCGTGACGCTCTTCCTGATCGCCGCGCTCGGGGCGGTCTTCCTCAAAGGGTTCAAGGAGGCCATCGGGATCGCGGTCGTGATCGTCGTCGCTTACATCCTGCTCAACGTGGTCGTGCTGTCCATCGGGTTTTACAAACTG
>Ga0196965_1001026_pt1 | contig 12010 bp, 11 predicted proteins | sample S1_20metaG_FD_148668 | JGI IMG/M metagenome (GOLD analysis project Ga0196965, IMG submission 148668) | Soil microbial communities from Anza Borrego desert, Southern California, United States - S1_20 | ecosystem: Environmental > Terrestrial > Soil > Desert | place: USA: California | collected... | reverse complement strand
CGGTCAAAGGCTTCATGGTATTTCAATTGGGAATGGAGCGCAAAAGCATCCTGTGCTTCACGACTGATGTTCCATTGGCTGGCCACATTCTCGGCCGTTTCGCCCATGTTGAACGGGTGATATAAAGCGGCAAGCTTTTCATTTGTAAATCTCCAGCCGAGGGTTGTGTCGTACATCTCCACCTGGCGTGAAAACGGCGTGGTGGCTTTCGCCATCACAAAGGGAGCGCGGCTCATGCTTTCAACACCGCCGGCGATATAAACCGCGCCCTCTTCTGATTGTATGGCCCGCGCACTGTCCATGATCGCCTGCAGCCCGGAAGCGCAGAGACGATTGACCGTTACGCCGCCGACTTCGACAGGCAGGCCCGCGAGGAGGGCTGCCATGCGGGCTACATTCCGGTTGTCTTCTCCTGCCTGGTTTGCCGCGCCAAAAATTACATCCTCTATGAGCGCGGCCGTGATCTGTGTATTGCGCTGTAATAATTCCCGGATAACATGGGCTGCCAGGTCGTCCGGGCGGGTAGCGGCAAGCGATCCGCCATATTTGCCGACAGGTGTCCGCAGAATATCAATTATGTAAGCACGCTTCATAGTTTTCAAAGGCACCCCATAACGGAGTATTTTTATTTGCGTTTTATCCCCGCAGGATTGCCCAGGGAAGAAATCAGATGGTGGATTTTTTTACTTTTGCCCACAAGTTAAACCAACACACACATGTGGCAAAGAATTCAAACTGTATTTCTGCTGGTCCTCATAGTCAGTCTCATTGCCTCGATTTTTCTGCCCATCTGGGAAGTGCGCAACAGCGAAGGTAAAACGCACGTGCTGTATGCTTTGCACTATTCACAAAAGTCTCCGGGCGAAGGAAGCCCGGCAATGGCGCCATCGTATTTACCTTATTCACTGACCGGTTTTTTTATTGTTGCCGCCATTACGATTGCTTTGATCGAAATCGGGAAGTATAAGAACAGGATGCTCCAGATGAAACTGGGCGCGCTGAATTCGCTGTTCATTGCCGGCGCCATGGTGTGCGCGTTTTATTTTGCGAACGGCTTAAGATCGGGTCTCGGAGGAGTATTTGGTTTTGGCCTGTGGCTTCCTGGGCTGGCGGTGGTCTGCAACCTGGTTGCCAACCAGTTCATCCGACGGGATGAAAGGATCGTTCGCGATTCGCAACGGCTGCGATAATTCCCCTTTCGGCCGCTCTTTTCCAGGTTGATTCGCTAAATTTAGAATCCTACTAAAAGTCAACCTCATGAAAAGACCATTCCGACTATTGATGCTGCTGTGCATTATAGGCAATGCCTGTACGCCTGAAAAAAAAGCCGAAGAACGTGCTTCGCTCGTGCCGCTGGAGGATTTTTTCAAGGATCCCGAAAGAGCTGCCTACCGGATATCGCCCGATGGCGAGCGGATTATCTTCAGAGCACCTTACCAGGGACGTATGAACGTCTTCGTTCAGAAGCTGGGCGATACGACCGCGACGCCCATCACCCGTGAAACCGAGCGCAGCCTCTACGACGCCTTTTGGGAAAGTAATGACCGCATTATTTTCGTGAAAGATGTCGGTGGCGATGAGAACACGCATATCCTTTCCGTGAAACCGGATGGGTCCGATCTGAAGGATCACACACCATTCGAAAAAGTTCAGTCCTCGGTCGTCGACATCCTCGAAGATCGCCCGGACGAAATCCTGATCCAGCACAACAAAAGAAATCCGCAGGTATTCGATGTATTTCTCCTGAACCTTGCCACCGGAGAAATGAAGCTCGTCGCTGAAAACCCGGGCAATATCACAAGCTGGATCACCGATCATGACGGAACCATCCGCGCGGCCACTTCATCGGACGGTGTGAACACAAGCCTGCTTTATCGCGCCACCGCGAAAGATCCCTTTAAGACTGTCGTCACCACGAATTTCCGCGAGACGCTGACACCGGCATTGTTTACGTTCGACAATAAAAAACTTTACTGTCTGTCCAATCTAAACCGCGACAAGATCGCGCTGGTAGAGTTCGATCCGCTTACCGCTAAAGAAACCAGCGTGTTGTACGAAAGCCCCGAAGCCGATCTTACCGGCGTTGACTATTCCCGCAAAAGAAAAGTGCTGACAATTGCGCATTACGAAACCGACAAAGCGCAGAAACATTTCCTGGACCCGGAGACGGAAGCCATCCATAAAAAAATCCAGTCGCATATTCCTGCCTACGAGTTTACGGTCACGCGCCAAAGCAAAAACGAAGACAAGCTGCTCGCCTATGTCGGCAGTGACCGCTATTTTGGCGGTTACTACTACTATGATGTGGACGCTGACAAGATCACGAAGCTGGGCGACTTCAAGCCGTGGCTGAAGGAAGATAACATGGCGTCGATGAAACCGGTGTCTTATACTTCACGCGATGGCATGACCATTCATGGCTATCTTACTCTTCCGAAGGGGGTTGAGGCCAAAAATCTTCCCGTCGTCGTTAATCCACATGGTGGGCCCTGGGCGCGGGACAGCTGGGGCTTTAATCCGGAAGTACAATTCCTGGCCAACCGCGGTTATGCGGTATTGCAGATGAACTTCCGCGGTTCTACCGGGTATGGAAAAAAGTTCTGGGAATCCTCCTTCAAGCAATGGGGGCGAACCATGCAGGATGATATTTCCGACGGCGTGAAATGGCTCGTTAAGGAGGGCATCGCAGATTCGACACGGGTCGCTATTTACGGCGGCAGTTATGGCGGATATGCAACACTCGCCGGTGTTACGCTGACGCCCGAATTGTATAGCTGTGCTGTTGACTACGTCGGGGTGGCCAATATATTCACCTTTATGAACAGCATTCCGCCGTACTGGGAGCCTTACCGGAAAATGCTCTATGAAATGGTGGGCGATCCCAGGACCGACAGCCTGATGCTGGCCGAAGTATCGCCGGTTTTTCACGCGGATAAGATCAAGGTGCCGTTGCTGGTCGCGCAGGGGGCAAACGACCCGCGCGTAAAAAAGGCGGAGTCGGACCAGATGGTATCGGCGTTGCGCAACCGGGGCGTTACGGTCGATTATATTGTCAAAGACAACGAGGGGCATGGATTTTACAACCAGGAGAACCAGCTCGAATTCTATGGTGCGATGGAGAAATTTTTTGAAAAGCACCTTCGCCGCGAGGCCGTTGAAAAACAGAATATGTAGTACAAAATCAACTTTCTGAAGATCCCGGTTACAGCAACGTGCCGGGATTTTTTATTTAACCGGCAGTGAAACAAAAGTGATCCTGTAGCAGTATAACACTGTTCATAACCAACACCAGTATGCACAAATTCTTTTTATGCGTGGCTATCGCGATGACGGGCGCGACGGCAGCTTTTTCGCAGGAGTATCGCGTCGTGACAACCGTCGAATCAATCGTTCCGGCCGGGCTTGGACGCTCGCGGATGGTAGACCATCAGAAGGCCGAAGATTACAAACCGCTTACCACCGCGCGGGTCGATGGGAAAAAATCAGACCAGGGTGACATCAAGCGGGGCGATGTGAAAATCGAGCAATTCGAAGAAACCAAACTGTTGAACTTTTACAGTGCTGCCGGAATAAATTTCCAGAACATTTCTTCAAATGATGCTGTGGTGTCATCCAAGCTTACGGAGATGGCCAAGGAAGGATGGGAATTGGTCTTTGTTACCAGTGGCGTTGAAAGTGACGCGGGTGAAACGGATGGTAACGGGATCTTTATTACCCGTTACGTGTTCAAGCGCTGAACAAAACTGTCGATCAGATTCGTCATTGCAACCAGGAAGTCCGCGTACCCAGGCGGACTTCCTGTATGTTAGAACTTCACAGTTAAGAACAGAACTGCCGGAACACTGAATTGCAGCCGTTTTGTTTTGTCCGATGTTTCTGTATGGTCGGTGCGTGTGACCGGAAAGGTATTCCCTGTATTGGGATCGAATTCCATCGTCGTGATGGTGCTGTTCACCGCAAAGGAGTTTTTCACCCGCCTGAAGTAGTACGTCGCTTCCGTGCCTAGCATTATTCTGTCGGTGATCTTGAAGTTAAGGGATAAGCGAGGTCCCAGTCCGAACCCTTTTGCCGTGCTGATGGTCTCGATGTTCGACTTGTTGAATTCCGAATCATTGATGTTTACGGTCACATTTTTGTCTTTGTCAATGATGATATCGGCGCCAAAGCCCACCATCCATCTCTTTCCCAGTGATGATTTTTTCTCATAACCGACCCGCAGGGAAAAATCGTTGATTTCGGTCTCACGACGGGAAATTGCGTCGCCATCGCTGGTCTCATTAAAGTTATATCCCAGTCCGATGCTGAGGCCGCTTCCCGTGCGCCTGGAAGTGACAGCATAGGTGAGCAGATATGGATTGTCAATGGCCGGGTTCGAATTGCTGAAATTCAGTATCTGCTTGATCAGTTGGTTGGCCTGGATGCCAATATAATGATCAGACTTCGGGCCAATAGAGTCGTCCTGTCCATAAGCGAGTACACAGAAACATGAAGCGACAATGGCCGCAACAAATCTTTTGGACATGCTATCGCGCCTTAAAAGGATTGGAGAACTTTGGATCAGTGATCATATGCGTGTCGGTCAGGGTGTTCAGAAACGCAATGATAGCCGTCTTATCGTCTTCAGGAATGTGCATATTCAAGGGTTCGCCCGTTGCAGAACGCAATCTTGGGTCGAGGTTCGGATGGTCTTCAATGCCCTCACTATAGTGGTCCATTACCGCTTCCAGCGTACTGAACCGGCCATCGTGCATGTAAGGGGCGGTCAGCATCACATTCCGCAATGAAGGGATCTTAAACTTGCCAGCATCCGAACGGTGTCCGGTGGTGTTTTCCAGTCCGTTGTCGGCGTAATTATCCTCCAGCCCGATGTTGGAAAAAGTGCCGGCGAAAATATACCCGGATGGATTCTGAACCTGGTGGCACGCATTGCAATCGTACGTTCCGATAAACAGGGCCTTCCCTTTTTCTTCCAGCGCCGTCAGCTTCTCGCCCTGAAAATTATGCCGGTCGAATTTGGTGTTGGTAGATGTAATGGATGCAAGGAACGAACTCAACCCTTCAGCAATACCCGCGGAAGTTACCTCCTCTGTTCCATAGGCGTTCTTAAAGAGATCGCGGTAGTATGGAACTACCGATAGTTTCCTGGCCAGCACCTCGGGATCGGAAATTCCCATTTCAATGTGGTTAACAATGGGACGCATCACCATCTGCCGGAGATTGTTTTCGCGCCCGTCCCAGAAAAGCGATGCCGGGATGCCGAACGAAGAAACGGCCAGATTCTGAATCGGCATTGAATTCCGGGTAGTCAGCCGGTTCTCGAAGCCCTTGCTTAAGGCTGTATTGTCCGAAAAGGCGAGTACTTGTTTGTGGCAGGTCGCGCACGAAACGGAGTTGTTAACCGACAACTGGGGATCATAAAACAGTACCCTGCCTAATGTAGGAATATGATCATTGAACTGGCCATAATCCAGCGGTTGTCCAGGAAGTTCCAGATACGCGGTTTGCAATTCCGGATCATCGTTTTTACAGGCGTTGCAAAAAAGAGCCAGCATCAGCAGGCTCAGAAGAAGGGTCCTTGTTTTCATACAGCTTGGATAGGGATACTCAAGTTAAGTAAAAATAAATATGTGACAACATGTCATAAACAATTTATTTGGAACAACTTTTGGGTTTCAGCGGAAGTTGTAACCAATTAAATCCTATGGCAGAAGTACAAGAGAAAGGGACCATTTCAATCCACACCGAGAATATTTTTCCCATCATCAAGAAATTCCTGTACTCCGATCACGAGATCTTTTTGCGGGAACTGGTGAGCAATGCCGTCGACGCGACACAGAAACTGAAGAAACTCGCATCTATGGGCGAATTCAGCGAAGAGCTCGGCGACCTGACCATATCGGTAAGTTTTGACAAGGAGAAAAAGACCATCACCGTCAGTGACCGGGGATTGGGGATGACCGGTGAGGAAATCAAAAAATACATTAACCAGATCGCTTTTTCGGGCGCTGCCGAGTTCGTTGAAAGGTTCAAGGACAAAGGCGACGCAAAGGATATTATCGGAAAGTTCGGACTCGGGTTTTATTCGGCGTTCATGGTAGCCGACCAGGTTGAGATCGTTTCCAGATCCTATAAGGTTTCAGAAGACGATGCGGTTCAGTGGGAATGCGACGGATCAACCGAATTTGAACTTCGGCCAGCCAAAAAAGCAGACCGCGGTACCGACGTCATTCTGCACATCAATGCAGACTCAGAAGAATTCCTGGATGAGTATCGCCTGAAGGGTATCCTGGAAAAATATTGCAAGTTCCTGCCGGTTCCCATTCGTTTCGGAACGGAAGAGGACTCCGTTGAAGACGGCGTTGACCACGACGGGAAACCGAAATACAAGACCGTTACCAGCGACCGGATCATCAATAACCCGTCGCCGCTGTGGGCAAAATCGCCCAACGAATTAAAAGATGAGGACTATCTCGGATTCTACAAAGAACTGTACCCGTTCTCGGAAGATCCTCTTTTCTGGATTCACCTTAATGTAGACTATCCGTTCAACCTTACGGGTATCCTTTACTTTCCGAAGGTCAAAAACGATTTCGAGCTGCAGCGGAACAAAATTCAGTTGTACAGCCGGCAGGTATTCATCACGGATGAAGTAAAAGACGTCGTACCGGATTTTCTGATGTTGCTGCACGGGGTGATCGATTCGCCGGACATTCCGCTGAACGTATCACGGAGCTATCTTCAGAGCGACGCCAGCGTGAAGAAGATCAGCCAGCACATTACCAAAAAAGTCGCCGACAAGCTGCAGGAGTTGTTCCGCAAAGACCGGAAAGACTTTGAAAAGAAATGGGATGATATCAGCATCTTCGTGAAGTATGGCATTATCAGCGACGACAAATTTTACGACAAGGCGAAGGACTTCACGTTGCTGAAAAATGTGGATAGCCAATACTTTACCTTGCCCGATTACCTTGAAAAAGTGAAACCGGCGCAGACCGATAAGGACGGCCAGCTCGTTTATCTCTATACGTCCAGCCCCGGCAAGCAGGACAGCTTTATTCAGGCAGCGAAAAACAAGGGATTCGATGTGCTGCTTTTCGACGGCGTGCTCGATAGTCATTTCATCAATACGCTGGAGCAAAAGCTGGAGAAAACACAATTGAAGCGCGTGGACAGCGACACGGCGGATAAGCTTATCCCCAAAGATGAAAAACTCGAAAGCGTTCTCAGTCAGCCGGAGCAGGACCAGGTGAAGGAAGTATTTGAAAAATCCATCAACAACAAAACGTTCAGCGTGACGGTAGAATCTTTGTCACCGGATGACCTCCCGGTGGTGATCACAATGAGTGAATTCATGCGCCGTATGAAAGATATGGCCAAGATGGGTGGTGGCGGGTATAGTTTCATGGGTGCCATGCCTGACAACTACGCGGTGGCCGTGAACGGCAATCATGCCATTGTCCAGAAAATCCTGAAAGCCGAGACGGAAGAACAGAAAGCAAAGCTTGCCAAACAGGCTTTCGACCTCGCGCTGCTGTCGCAGAATATGCTGACCGGTGCAGATCTCACCAGTTTTATCAGGCGCAGCGTCGAACTGGTGTCGTAACACCGTGATTTTGACAGGACCTGGGAACGGCAATTTTTCAGCCTGTTCTCAGGTCTTTTTTTTTGAATGCCAGTGGATCAGAACATGTTCATATGGCGTTTTCACTTCATCCATCAGCGTGGATAGACGTCGCCCAGTGTCCCTTTTATGTCTGAAATAATTTGAAAAAGCCGTCCTTTGCCTGAGCCCTGGCGACTGCAACGGTCCGCCGACAAGAAAGCAAACGGAGGCTATACAGTTAAAATATTCTTTGCGGCTATCTGCGGCTCTGCGACTTCGCGGAAAAAAGCGATTCGCGAAAAACATCTTTATGAAGGCTCCCACCGATCAGGACCACGCCCTGGTTTACACGAAAGCTGAATACTAAATTTTTTCTAATTTCGTTACTTGTTAATTCGGGTTTGACTATGCGTTTACCGGTTTTGATTTTTATGATGCTCCTGATGTCCCGCGCCACCATGGCACAGGAGGAACCGAACGAACCGAAGGACCAACAGTTTACCATCGATACCCCGGTGAGCCTTGACTTCGAAAAAGAGGAGGAACCGGTCGATACGAAAAAGAAGAAGAAGGTAAAGAAACGGGTGTACTACGGCATCAAAACCAGGAAAGGTTTTACCCGTCGCGGTGCCGGAGAACGCGTGACGTACGAGATCTTTTATTTTTTGAAGAAATCCGAGACACCGAAGACATTTGTCAGGGACATCTACTGGTACGACTTCAAACGCCGCGAAGTCCGGAAAACGAGCCTGGCATCGTTTAAGCCGGAGAATGGCGTACTGCTGCATGGCCCCTATGAAAAGCGACAGGGTGAGGTAATCCTCGAAAAGGGAATTTATTATAAGGGCACAAAACATGGCCGATGGTTATCGTATAACCGCGACAGCGTGCTGACGAACAAGGAAAAATATTTTCGCGGGTGGCCAAGGGAGTCGCTGGTAAGCTACTACGACCCGATGGAACGCAAGCGAATGAAGGAAATGACACCGATCGAGTACGGGGAAAAAGAGGGATACTACTACTTTTTTCATGACAACGGTACCCTTGGTGTGCAGGGTGAATACAAATGGGATCAGAAGGTTGGGGACTGGACCGAGTACTATCCCAATGGAAAAAGGAAAAAGATTTTGTCATACCCTAAAGAGCCGTTCGACAAAGAAGTGAAGCCCTACATCAAGGCAGAGTGGAACGAGAAAGGCAAGGAGATCTACCGGAATAATAAAATGGCCGCGCGGTGACGAGGCCGCGAATCTCAGTTGATGGCATCCTCGAAATGCTCGATCTCAGGTTCCCCGGAATTTCCGGCCAGCTTCACCGAAACAACATCAAACCGCACATGACCCAGCCAGTTGTTTGAGAAAATGTATTCTTCGGCGGCGTCGTAGATCCTGCGCGCCTGAAGCGCCGTTACAAATTCTTCCGGCTGGCCGAACGAAACAGAGCTTCGGGTTTTTACCTCCACAAAAATAATCCAGTTGTCGCGCCTGATTATCAGATCAATCTCTGCGTGCTTGTATCGGTAATTCCGGGCAACGATTTCAAATCCCTTTTTCGTCAGGAATTCTGCAGCAAGACTTTCGCCCCGGCTGCCGGTTTTGATTTTATCGCTCACAATTATGTAATACCTTTGCCCATCGAATTTACAAGACTATGTCTACTACCAAAAAATACAACGAAGGGTTTACCAGACAACTGGCAGATGCATTGAAGATCGGTCAGGCACTGGATCTCGACCGGCCGGGAAGTGATATCCGGAATATTGTTATCGCCGGCATGGGCGGCTCCGGCATTGGCGCTAACCTTGTAGAATCGCTTACCTTCGGACGGATACCCATACCCATTACCGTTTGCAAAAGCTACAACATCCCGCAGTTTGTAAGTCCGCATACATTATTCATCGCCAGTTCCTATAGCGGAAATACAGAAGAGACCGTCGCTGCGTTGAACAAAGCGCTGTTAAAACGGGCGCAGGTTATCGCAGTCGCTTCCGGCGGAAAACTTCTCGAAATCTGTAAGGAATATAATTTAGTATACATTCAGCTGCCCTCGGGTTCGGAAAGTCCTCGCGCCATGCTTTCGTACAGCATGATCGCGCTGTTGTACGTGCTTTACCATACCAACCTGATCGGCGCTGCTTTCATAAAGGAAACGGAAAACGCCATTGAATTCCTGGATCGTGGAGAAAAAGGCATCCAGTCGGAGGCAGAACTGATCGCCAAAAAACTGAAGGGCAAGCTGCCGGTAATTTATTGTGATAACCGGCTCTACGCCATGGCGCTTCGTTTCCAGCAGCAGCTTAACGAAAACTCGAAGCAGCTCGCCCATGTCAATACCTTCCCGGAAATGAATCACAATGAACTGGTGGGATGGAGATTTCCGGAAAACCTGATGGCCATGCTTCAGCCGATCTACCTTTATTCGGATCACGACCACGAGCGCGTCGAAAAAAGGATGGAAATCTGCCGCGACATCTTCGAAAAACGGTCAAATCCGATCATCGATATTATCGGGGAAGGCGCTTCGCTACTCGAACAGTACTACTACCTGATTCACCTTACGGACTGGATCTCATACTACCTGGCCCGTGAAAACGGTGTAGAGCCCGACCCGATCGAACAGATTGTATACCTCAAGTCGGAACTCAGCAAGCTCCGATAGAACTTGTTTTCATCCTCTTTCGTTGTATCTTTAATAACAGACACACAACTATGAAAGCTCCATTAAGCGAACGCGCAAGAAAGATCCTTTCCAATCCGGAGCTCGCCAAACAAATGATGTTAGCGATCCTTGCCGAACGCCTTGCCGAACGGTCTTCCAATCCGAATGCTGACAGGCCTACCATCAAGCTGGACGGCGAAGAGCTCAGGCTCGTGCGGGTAAGAGCCCTCAGCAAAAAATAGCCGTTAACACACGCTGTTCATGAATCTGATCCTGGGTTCAATCATCTTATTCATTCTGATTTCGCCGGGCCTGATTTTCAGGTACGCCTATCTTCAAGGTACTTACGCCAAGCAAACGTTTAAAATATCGGCAGTTGACGAGATCTTCTGGGCAATCATTCCCGCCTTTATTTTCCAGCTCTCAGGAATCCTGATAACAAACCACTTCACCTCGCTGGAGGTACGGCTGGACCAGGTTTACCATGTCATCACCAGCGCACATGCGGACATTGATTTTGATGTCATCGTAAAAAGCCTGCCCGGGTTTCTGCTTTATATCCTGATCCTCATTGTCATTGCAGCATCGCTCGGCTTTACCGCCCGTTATTTCGTCCGGAAATTTCAGCTCGACCTGCGCTACCCTTTCCTTAAAGTCAATAATGAATGGTATTACCTCTTCAGTGGTGAGATCCTGGATTTCCTGGACACACCTGGAGAATCGAAGCAGGTGGAAATGATACAGGTCGATGTCATCGTCAATACCGGCGAAGGCACTATGGTGTACAGCGGCACGCTGGAGAATTATTTTCTATCGAAGGATAATGGCCTTGACAGGATCTATCTTTCTAATGTTTATCGCCGCAAAATGAAAGACGACCTAGACCCTGCAAAGCCTAATGTCGGATACCTTGAACGTTACCTTGACGAGCGCTACTATGCGATGCCGGGTGATCTTTTTGTCATCACGTATGACAAGATCATTAATATCAACATCACCTATCACGGGTGGTCGAATATTCTTACCGATGATGCCGGTCTTTTATGACAGCGATCGAAAATAAAAAAACGTCTTTCACCGACCTCGGATTAATCGATTACAAGGAAGCCTGGGATTACCAGACCGCGCTCTTCGAAAAAATACTGGCCATCAAATCCGCGAACAGGAACCTGCCGGCCGATCAGCAGGAGCCGACGGGTAATTACCTTATTTTTTGTCAGCACCCACACGTCTACACGCTAGGCAAAAGCGGCAAGGAAAGCAACCTGCTCATCGGCAAGGATGAACTTTCCGCCATTGATGCGACCTACTATCATATTAACCGGGGAGGCGATATAACGTACCATGGCCCGGGCCAGCTGGTAGTATATCCCGTGCTGGACCTCGAGAACTTTTTTACGGATATCCATAAGTATATGCGTACGCTGGAAGAATCGGTTATCCTTACCTGTTCAGCGCTGGGAATTTCCGCCGGCCGCATTCCCGGTCTTACGGGCGTTTGGGTGAATCACGACGATGAAAAAAAAGCGCGAAAAATTTGTGCACTGGGTGTAAAATCAAGCCGGTGGGTTACAATGCACGGGCTGGCCTTTAATGTCAATGCCGACCTGGGATATTTTAACCATATTGTTGCTTGCGGAATCCAGGACAAGTCCGTAACATCGGTGAGCCAGGAACGCGGTGCCGCCTGTGACCTGCCGTCCGTGGCAGCAATCCTGAAGAAAAATATTGTCGAACAGTTTGGAATGG
>Ga0196965_1001025_pt1 | contig 12013 bp, 12 predicted proteins | sample S1_20metaG_FD_148668 | JGI IMG/M metagenome (GOLD analysis project Ga0196965, IMG submission 148668) | Soil microbial communities from Anza Borrego desert, Southern California, United States - S1_20 | ecosystem: Environmental > Terrestrial > Soil > Desert | place: USA: California | collected... | reverse complement strand
GGCCCGCATGGATGTGCGGCTCTATCAGGGCACGATGACGATCAAGCAGGTTGAAGAATAGGCTTCTGTAAGGTCTTAATCATGAGCTCTGCAGCTCCCTCAAGGCCGCTTAACGTACAGACCTTATTTACGGTTCATGCGACGCTTATGGCATGAAGCGCTCAATCACCAGAAAAGATGAGATGGACCGTGCCTATGCCGGGCTGGAGCGCGAAGCTCCTGACTGGATGGCTCGCCACATCCGCTGGCTGCACAGTCCCGCTTCTCGCAAATTCCGGCTGCCCATCGGCATCCTTCTGATTGCCTGCGGCCTGGTAGGATTTTTGCCCATCATCGGCTATGAGCTCATTCCGGTCGGTCTGCTTGTCATTTCGCAGGACATCCCTTTTCTGCGCCGCCCCATGGGGAGATTTGTCCTGTGGCTTCTGGATAAATGGAAGGCCATTAAAAAATGGTGGAAGCACAAACACAGTCACCAGCACTAATGCACGTTTTGCTGCCTCGCCTGCACTTCAAAATAGTTATCCCAATATACCCGTCTGCCCCTGATCAACTGCCACAGGCTTGAGCCGAGATAGGCCGGGAAAAAGAATATCCCCCAGCGCTCGTATTGCTGCACATGCACCAGCTCATGCGCGCGTATGCATTCCAGTTCTTCCGCCGTGATGGCAATGATGATGTGGCCAAAGGTGATGGCGCGGTACGGCAGGGATCTCTCGATAGTGCCGCAATTTGCTACACTCTCGCGTAAACAGAATTCGATGGCGCCGCCGTATCTTGCCCTGCCACCTAACAGCAAAATAACAAAACCCAGTAAAAGCCCGACCAGAGAACATGGTGAGGCCCACGCGATCTTCATGAATTGCATTGCTTTATGCATTCCTGTTTGCATTTCCCAATCGCCTGCTTTCGGCATAACCATCTCGTGTACTTACCTGAAAATGGGAATGGTATAACATGGCCAATCCCATGATTCAAAGTTGAATGGAGTGATCTATGCCAACAGGAACAGTCAAACTTCACCGTGTCATGCGTTGCACGCCCGAGCACATTTACAAAGCATTTCTTGAAGCCGATGCCATCGCCAAGTGGCTCCCGCCATATGGATTCACGTGCAAGGTGCACGCCATGGATGTGCGCGTCGGCGGCAGTTTTCGGATGTCCTTCACCAATTTTACCACCGGCCACGGTCATTCATTCGGCGGCGAATACCTGGAACTGATACCCGCAGAAAAAATCCGCTATACCGACAAATTCGATGACCCGAATCTTCCCGGGGAAATGCTGACAACTATCATCTTGCGCAAAGTGCTGTGCGGGACGGAGCTGAACATCGTACAGGAAGGTATTCCAGAAGCGATTCCGGCTGAGATGTGCTATCTCGGCTGGCAGGAGTGCCTGGTTCAGCTCGCGAATCTGGTCGAACCGAATATCCCGGATTGAAATCCAGCTTCAACCGAAGCTAAATCAGGTAATCACTGTCGGCTTGCCGCGCCCGGTGCGTTCCGTGAGTTCGGAAATCTGCAGCGCGATGCCTATCATTTCCGCCAGTGCGATCTGCGCATCCAGATGATGCAGCTCGACTGCCGGCTCGTAGGCCTCGAGATAAATGCGCAATGTCGCGCCATCCGTGCCGGTGCCTGATAAGCGGAACACGATGCGCGAGCCGTCGGTAAACATGACGCGTATACCTTGCGCTGTGCTCACGCTGCCGTCGATGGGGTCGGTGTAGCTGAAATCATCACAGGCCTGCACCGCATATTTGCCGAAACGCGTGCCCGGCAAAGTTGTGAAGCTGGCGCGCAGATGCTGCATGACGCCTTGCGCCGCTTCTGTCGGCAGGGTTTCGTAATCATGACGGGAATAGACATTGCGGCCGAATTCATCCCAATGCGCCGTCAGCACTTCCTGCACGGATTGTCTTTTGGCAGCCAGGATGTTGAGCCAGAACAGAACAGCCCACAGACCGTCTTTCTCACGCACATGATCCGAGCCGGTGCCGAAGCTTTCCTCGCCGCATAGCGTCACTTTGCCGGCATCCATGAGATTGCCGAAGAATTTCCAGCCGGTAGGGGTTTCGTAACAGGGAATGCCAAGTTTCTGCGCCACCCTGTCTACCGCCGCGCTGGTCGGCATCGAACGCGCCACGCCCTTGAGTCCTTGCACATAGCCTGGCGCTACAGCTGCATTGGCAGCGATGACGGCGAGGCTGTCCGAAGGAGTGACAAAAAACTGCTTGCCCAGAATCATGTTGCGGTCGCCATCACCATCGGAGGCCGCGCCGAAATCAGGGCCGTCATCCGCATACATCAGCTCGACCAGATCGTGCGCATAAGTCAGGTTCGGGTCGGGATGGCCGTCGCCGAAATCCTCCAGAGGCTCGCAATTCAGGATGCTGTCCTCCGATGCCCCAAGCCGGTTGATGAATATCTCGCGCGCATAAGGGCCGGTGACGGCATGCATGCCGTCGAACTTCATGCGGAAGCCGCTCGCCAGCAATTGCCGGATCGCATTAAAATCGAACAGCGATTGCATCAGGTCTGCGTAATCCGCAACCGGGTCTATGACCTCGACCTGCATATCACCGAGATTTTGAACGCCCAATCTATCAAGCACGACATCGGGCACTTGCAGGATCTTGTATTCGCTGATGACGCGGCTACGGATATAGATGGCCTCGGTGATTTTCTCTGGTGCCGGGCAGCCATTGGCGTTGTTGAACTTGATGCCGAAATCGCCTTCTGGTCCGCCGGGATTGTGGCTGGCGGAGAGGATAATTCCGCCGAAGGTCTTGTACTTGCGGATGACATGCGAGGCTGCAGGCGTGGAGAGTATGCCCCCCTGCCCCACCATCACCTTGCTGAACCCGTTGGCTGCAGCCATTTTCAGTATGGTCTGTATCGCCTCGCGGTTGTAATAACGCCCATCGCCGCCCAGCACCAGCGTAGCGCCCGCAGGCGCAGCAATAGTATCGAACAGGCTCTGGACAAAGTTTTCCAGGTAATGCGGTTGTTTGAAAACGGAAACTTTCTTGCGAAGCCCGGAGGTCCCGGGGCGCTGGCCTTCATAAGGCTGAGAGGGAATGATGTGTGCGTTCATGCGGCCGACTTTAACATGCGTCAGAGGTTGACGTCAGCCGGTTAGTCTTGGATAATTGCCGCCCTTACGGGGGATTAGCTCAGCTGGTAGAGCAGCGGACTCTTAATCCGTTTGTCGACAGTTCGATCCTGTCATCCCCCACCAAGATTCAAAACAAAAAGGCCCCACAAGGGCCTTTTTACTTATCTTCGTCGGTCTCCAAATGGGGTCAACTATCCACGTTACATTCATAATACAAACGCATAGAGACTTCAAAATACGTTCCGCAAGTCTGTGATGTCGCCCATCCCACGTGGAAGCGGCTGGATATGATGCAGGATGCAATTACTCCCGAAGAGAGGGCACTAGCAGAGCAACAAGGCTTGGTGGACCTGGCTGAGATGAAGAGAAGGTGAAGCGTGGCGAGGGATAAGCTTAGGTAGAACAGCAGAGCCTTAATCCGCTTGTAGACAGTTCGATCCTGTCATTTCCTACCAAATTCTAGTAAACAAAAACGGCCCACTCAAGGTGGGCCGTATGCTTTTGTTCTCTATGGCTATCCAGTTACTCAAACGGTATTAATTAACTAATTTTGGTCATAGGCATTATCATGTTTTTTTGCTGAGCAACTCCACACCAGAGAGCATCAATACCTACCACCACCACAATGTAACCAGAGCGATATGGACACCCCGCGCTAAGTTTGTGCCATTCGTTTATATCTAAAAAAGATGGGCTGGGTATATTTTCGGGGTGCGTATGCCACTCTCCTATGTAAGTAATCTGGCCATTACTTTGTTGCCAAGCTTGTTTCGCTACCGTCGAGTGAACTTTGCGAGACCGTTGCCAGTGAGTTCTGGCTCTTATGTCATATTTGGTAGGTTCCGTGGCGGAAATTATTTCAAAATGGTCACCCCGTCGCATTCCTAATAAAATTCCACCCGCTTCAGTTTTATGCAATTCATCTTGAACGTAACGATTAAATGTCTTAATAGTCGCTTCGGACATCACCATCAAGATGCCATTGTGGGCTACTACCCATTCGTGATGGTATGGCATGCTGGGCATCCTGATTGTTTGGAGGGATCTTGATCAGGGGTAAGCAAATGGTAGTGCCTATCCAGAAGGATCGTTCTTAGTGCAGGGGATTCTTCAGCATTCATCCATTCTAAAATATGGGTTGCAGCTAATGAAGCTGCAAAAACTGCTGCCGTTGCAGGAAAGGGAACATACAAGCCTTCACATCCGTGACCAGCGATTTTCATATTGTAAGGCTCATGAGTTGCTGGATAAAGTGCATCACGCTGATGGTCTGCAAGGCAACGATAGCAAGCTTTTCCTTTCGCGCTTTGCAACATCGTTCTTGCTACAGTTCCAGAACCTTCGATCCAAGCATGCAAGATAGGTGTAAAGCAGTTCTGATTTAGTTGGGCACTCAGCCAATCACTTAACGATTGCTCTCCTGTAGCATTAACAATTAAATCAAATCCTGTAAGTGGATATGTTTTGGCATCAATAGACATCCCTTCAACGTTGGCAGTGGGGAAAGACACTTTAAGTTGTGTAGCTAAAGCTTGAGACTTTTGTTGGTGCAGAGATTCGAATCCAAGCCTATGTCGGCCAAGATTGCCCTCGGCTAAGCTCTCAGTATCCAAAATAACGAATCTACCTTCGCCAAGGCCCGCGCCGCTTTTAACTAAAAGATCAGCTAAATAACCCCCGATAGCTCCGGCTCCTATAAGTAATAATTTCATACCTATTAAATTGCGCCTACCTGGCTGGTTACGTTCCACTATATAAGCGTCATCGATTCGTACTGTATTCATAATGGTTACCCGTGTAGACCCAAGTTTTTTCCTTGCATGATTGCGAGATTTAATGGTGGTTTTTTGTTCAGGAAAGGTAATGAACCCTGAATATTTTGCAGTAGGAGAGGAAATTAAAATCAGAGCTGCAAACTTGGATTGCTCGTATAAATGCTTTAAACGTCTTAATATTTTTTTAGAACAATTTGGATCTAAATCTCTTTGCCAACTAACTAACTCATTAATAGTGGATGGGGGCCAATTAGCTGAATTAGTAAGAGGCATAGGTATGGCATCTGTCGCAATAATGCATGCCCCGAATCCATATTCAGTTATCCCACATCCTATCGCGGCAATTTTTTTGAGCGATCTTTCTCGGTCATCAGTCAAGATAATGCCACTGGTAATTTCTCCGTCTTTGTCTGTAATCGCCAAAGCGGCAGCGTATTGAGAATTAGTGTTTTTTGTATCCAGAAATACAACTCCAGATAAAGAAAACCAATATACAAAAAACTCATCTGCCAAGTCGTGAAACCGCTTCCCTTCTAAAACTTGGGATAAAACTTCTTCTGCTCTCTTAATACATGCAAGGACCTGACTTGCTGGATTAAATATATCCATGGCAATTGATCCACTGGCGGTATAACACAGTGAACCTTGGGCTCCAATATGCGGAGATATTGGCTGTAATATTTCTGGCACCTCTATAAGCCTAATAGACGGCGGTTTATCCAGCCCATTGAGCCGGAGCTGTACTTCAATTGGGCCGATACTAGTTTCCAGATATCCAGAATATTTGTAGATACCCTTTTCCCAAGGCTTGGCTTCCACAAAGCCCCGTTGGAGTAGTGCCGAATGAACGGTGCTTAAATCTTGCAAATCAACCCGCTTCCGTTCGTCCTACAAGTGGGGTTGCTGTAATAACTGGTGGAACTTCCTTTACTGTTTCGGTAGGGGTCGTAACGGTTACCAGATCAGGCCTATTGGGAAGACGATCACCAAAATCATGACAAAGCCAATTGCAAGCCGTTTGGGGATCATTGGCAGCTAATGCTGCAGCTAAGCGCCGTGTAAGCCCCTCAAAAGTCAGAGCGACCTTTTCAAGTTCATCAGCGCTGAGCCTGTCGGAAAGCTTTTCTGTAGGGTTGGCCGGATTGTAGACTCCTTTCCGTAGCTCACTAGGCAAAGACCGTAATACATCCAAAAGTGCTAAATCGTCCCGCCGCTCATTTGCCTTGAAAATGGGTGCAACTGCAGCCATTAATAGAATGGAACTCGGCCCCCCCGTGATCCAAATTTGATCGCGAAACCCTTTTATATAACGTACAACATAACGTAACTGCTCCGTCTTCAATCTACATTGATCGTTGAACCATTCCTTGACAGGCCGAGGATCGGAGTCAATCCAATCTTCTTCTCGATGGGCTAAAAGAACCTTAGTAGTTGGTAACTCATCCCAAGAATCATATTGAGCTGTTACTGCCTCTGAAAAATCTAACGCGGTTGCAGCTTTCGTCAACTTCTCAAATTCAATATCTGGGATGGCATAGAGCGGGATGTCAATATGCGATGACCGACTAATTTCAATCCGTGTACAAGTAGGTTTCCCTATGAGTTTCCAGCCGTTTTGATCTGCTAGTGGCTGTAAGACTTTTTCGACTGCTTCGAAAAAGATTGTAGTAGCTTCGCTTGGCTTCTCAATTTCTTGTATATAGCTAAGAGGCAGGTAACACCCATCGTCCAAATCCGCTTGCTGAGGATGTTGAGCAGGTGCATTCAATGTTTTGTAGGCCCATGAGCCTTGTGTAAAGAAACGTGGTGATTTGAAATCTTGACCGACTATCTCTTTTAACGTTTTGGGCAACTCAACCCGAAGTGTTTCGCGAATAAGCTTCCTTGCGGTGCTGAGTGTATCCTTTTGATTTTCGGCAAGTTCAAGATTTCTTAGGTAGCAATCATCCGTACTATTACGAAATAAACGGGTCAGATTAAGCATGAACATCTCCTTTTGCAATTTCTGCCCGAATATCAGCGAGGCTGCGGGCCGTGTGATCGAACAGGTTGTTAAATTCTGGTTTGCCAAACGCTGTTTGTGTTAGGGTGGCTGCTGAGCTTTTTAATTTTTCTGTAGCTTCTTGACTTACATCTGCTAGGCTAGGAGCGCTTTCCGGGCGTGCATCCATCGTGGGTAACCTAATTACCTTGCCTGGTAGCATGTGGTTATCTACCATGAAGGCTGACATTGCCTCTTGGGCAGAAGCCGCTAAGTCAAATACCCCCGATCCCCAATCAAGTAATCCTTGATTTAGTGGCTTACGAAGGTCCGCCAAGCGTTTGGGTGATAAGGTGCCTATAGATAGCACCCGCAAATCATCATTGCCAGTAGTGCTGTCCTCGAAAAGTGGGGGGCGAACGTGAAAGAACTTCATTGCCTCATGTACTACAACATGAGTTGGGTCATTCGCAATCAATCCACCATCTACGATTCGATATGGTCCAATTTGGTGTGCCGGAAAATATACTGGAGCAGCAGATGTGCCTAAAGCTACATCCACTAAGGACAAATCTTTATCGAAGGTTAAAGTACGATGATGATCGGTTTTAAAGAATTTTGGTAAACCTTTACCATAATCAATTGCTGGTACGATTATGGGGTGCTTCACGTCACCTAATTGTTTATTTCCAAAAAAATCATTTGTAGATAAAAGCTCGCGAAGAGGTGTTGGGTCATACCATGACGCCGTTATTTGCTCACTTTCGGACGCTAGTTCGTTCTTATGCGCTAAAAAATACTTACTCCTATTAAGCAAGCCTTGATTTTGGACTAGTGCTTGAACATGAGAGAAATCAGGTACAGGTTTGTTGAATAATCTCGGCCCTAGCTCTTCTAGTGCGACGCGCATTTTCTCTGCAGGAATTTCCAGCGCCAATCCTAAACCAATAATGCCGCCAATTGACGTTCCTGCGATCAAATCGAAACAGGTAGCAATTGGTTTTTTAATTTGCTTTTCGATTATTTCAAGGGCGTAAGCTACATGTAGCCCTCTATAGCCTCCGCCCGATAATGAAAGTGCTTGAAAACGTCGTGGAAGATTATTCCGCATCTTGAGTCCTTTATTCCCTAAGCACATAGCTATTGACTAGGTGCTTGCTTGTTTAACCTTATTTGAGTGAATGTATATATTTATGTTGGGCTAGGGAGTGAAAATTGTTCTCAAGCTCAGCTTTACATATGTGGGGATGCCAATAATAATTTCAAGGGGTTATATGCGTTGAGCAACCCAAATTATATGTCGATTTTATGAGGTGATTATGAATACACTTGAATGGCTAGGACACCACCATGAGGGCTTTGATGGCTTAGGTGAAGACGAGACCACGGCCATGATGGAGTTTACTATTTTGTGGGCATTTTTTGAGGCACATTATCTTGGTACAAATGCATCCCCACAGAAATTCGTCTCATTGGCAGAAGAGATTGTGGCTACAGATAGAATTAACATGCCTCCGATCATAGAGGCTACAAAATACTGGCGAAATCGTTACGTTGAAAACGGAATGAGTACTCATTACTTTGCAACTCTTCATTTGCGAGATAACGATAATCGCCAAATTGTAGAGGATGTGCTTTTTAGAAACGACAATACACCTATGAATTTACTTACAACTGGTCTGACGATTGTATACAGATATCGCAATAACTTATTTCACGGAATGAAGTGGGCCTACGGCTTGAAAGGGCAAAAAGGCAATTTCATGATAGCCAATAGCTTCTTAAAGAATGTAGCCGAGATGTGTGAATATAAATGCTCGCAACGACAGATTAAAGCTCACCTAACATAAAGCCGAGTATTAGACAGACTTCTGTCGCTATTACTAGCGACAGAGACCATGAGATGAAAACTCTAAATTAATGCGTGTGACTAACCATCGCCTTAACAGCTCTGCGCGCGGAATTAACTGCACGGGTGATGGGTGAATCTGCTTCTGACTTCAGCACTTCCTTGAGCCCTTGCATACGAGCACCAAGCGCCTTGGTGTCCACATCCGCTTTCTGCACCTTGGGAAGCATCTCGGTTTCTTCTTCCTCGACATGATGAATGATGTACTCAGCCAGCACTTGTACCTTGGCATCGAAGAGCTCATCGCCCGCGTCCATGGACTCAATCTGCGAAATCAAGTCTTTTGCGCTGGCGTGCTCCACGACGGCTTCCTTCAGTAAATCCTCTTCAATGGCACCGTGAATGCCGGGATAGAAAATCTCTTCTTCTATCTGGGTGTGGACTTTGAGCTCATTACAAATCTTCTCGGCAAGCTTTTCCTTGCGGGCATGGCTGCCGCCCTCTTCCGCCAGCTTTTCGTATTGCTTGAATAGCTTTTCTACGGTTCTGTGGTCTGCCTTCAGCAGGGTGATGGCGTCTTTTCTGCGGGTTGGCTTGGCGCTGGATTTTTGCATGATGTACTCCCTTTTCAAGTTGGATAATTCAACTATCTATCTGGGAACCATAAGCAAAACCCTCTGGCACATCAGTGGGTAAACGTACTTAGCTGAAACAGGGCAGTATCATTTTTCCCATTAAACTGAAGCGAATGACCGACGGATATAAATAGCAGAGCTGGCTTTGCCTGCCCAAACCTTTTGATGAATATGATCGGTATCGAACATATAAAAATGAGCTTTTATGCAAAAATTCTCATCAGAATTAACAGTTTGCTATGCCTTGAACCCAAGCCAACAAACACAAAAAATTCCGGCATAATTGGCCGAAAACATTACTCCAATCCATACCTTTAAAACTATTAAAAGACGGGCCCAATATGCTTGAAAACAACATGCCGACAGACAACGCTGCTTTGGAACTCGAAATCGCAAGCCTGTTGGTAAAAGCGTTAAACCTTGACGTCGCCCCCGCTGACATCCCGCCCGACCAGCCGCTTTACGGCAAAGGGCTGGGGCTTGATTCCATCGATATACTCGAAGTTGCGCTGGTGGTATCGAAAAAATACGGTTTACAGTTGCGCGCCGATAGCGAAAACAATCATCAGATATTCAGTTCGCTGGGCAGCCTGGCGGAATACGTAGCAGCCAAGAGAACGAAGTAGTGCGGGATTTTTTCCGCATCGCGCGCATTGGCGGCATTGCGGTTTTTGTAGTGGCTTATGCTTTGCTGGTGCACCACGTCAACGCTTCAGGCGAGGCAAGTATGCTGGGTGCAGTGCTGGCGCTGGTGCCTTTATTGCTGATTGGCGCTGCATTCATTGCACGGCCTCAATCCCGCATCGCGGGAATTCTCTTTCTGCTCACGCTTACTGTACTGGCCTGGTGGCAATGGCCTGCGCTTCAGGAACACTCCAGTCTGGTTTTCTTGCTGCAGGACTTGAGCCTGATGCTGGCATTATTCGCAACATTTGCACGTACTTTGATCCCGGGCTGTAAGCCGCTCTGCGTAGGCTTCGCAGAGGCAATACATGGCGGTAATCTGCCGCCTGCGCATGCCGAATATGCAAGGCAGGTGACAATCGCCTGGGTGATGTTTTTCGCGCTGATGGCGATTGCTTCCATTGTGTTCTTCTCTTTCTTTCCGCTTGCCGTATGGTCGTTTTTTGTGAACTTCCTCACGCTGCCGCTCGTTGCCTTGATGTTTATTGTGGAGTTTTTTGTGCGCCGCCATGTGCTGCCGGATGCGCCGCGCGTCCACATCCTCGCTGCCGTGAACGCATATAAAAACATGGCTCGAGTGAATCATTGAAGCGCCCTGAAACAATTAGCCAGACATGACCAAATATCCATTACTGACGCATGAATCGCTAAACCAGCCGATGGCCTGGTATAAACGCGAGCCTGTTTCGGTTGCCAAATTCCTGGCGGATGTCAGTCACCTGATCATGGCCATGCCTGCCGGTTCTCACGTGCTCAATGTGTGTCATGACCGCTATCACTTCACCGTGGGTTTGGCCGCCGCTATCGTCAGCGGCAAGGTGAGTTTGTTGCCGCCGACCCATACGCCGGAGATGGTGCGCCAGCTCAAGGCATTTTCCCCGGATGTGTTTTGCCTGCATGACGGCGAAAACTGCGACATGGAACTGCCTAGCGTGGCATTTCCTGAATTGCCGGTAGGCATTACACCGGAGCGCGTTGCGCAGATAAAAATCCCGTTAATCGATAGCAGGCAGCGCGTTGCCGTGCTGTTTACCTCTGGATCTACCGGTGAGCCGCTGCCCCACCCCAAGACATGGGGCAGCCTGGTGCATAACGTGCGGGCGCAGGCTGAGCGGCTGGGCATGAACAATGGAGAGAAGCTCACTATCATCGGTACCGTGCCGCCGCAGCATATGTATGGACTGGAATCCACCGTGCTGCTGCCCTTGCAGAGTGGCAATATCCTGAGCAACGAGCGGCCTTTTTACCCTGCCGATATCTGCAGTGCCATTCATGGGGCACCGACAAAGGCCATGCTGGTTTCGAGCCCGGTACATTTGCGGCTATTGCTGGATGCCGAGCTGGAACTGCCCAAAGTCGAAAAGATGCTATGCGCGACAGCGCCGCTCTCTCCGCAATTGGCGTACACGCTGGAATCACGCTTGCAATCACCGCTCATCGAAATCTATGGCAGCACAGAGACAGGCCAGATCGCATCGCGTCGTACGGCTGAGGAGATGGAATGGCTGCTGTTCCCCGATGTGAAGCTTGCACTACAGAACGAACGCATCTGGGCAAGCGGCGGGCATGTGGAAATACCCGCGCCGCTCAACGATATTATTGAAGTGACCAGCGCCACGCACTTCCTGCTGTATGGCCGCATGACCGACCTGATCAATATTGCGGGCAAGCGCAACTCACTGGTGAGCCTCAACCATCATCTGAACTCGATTCCCGGCGTACTGGATGGCGCTTTTTTCGTGCCTGAAGACGACAATATCGAGCAGGATGCGCTGGGCCATGTGACACGCCTGTGTGCCTGCGTAGTTGCCCCCGACCTTACAGCGAACGACTTGCTGACTGCGCTGCGAGCACGCATCGACCCGGTGTTTTTGCCGAGGCCATTGCTTTTCCTGGACAAGTTACCGCGCAACAGCACCGGCAAACTGACGCGTGCGGCGCTCAAGGCGCTTTTCAACGGCAGCAGCCA
>Ga0196965_1001024_pt1 | contig 12020 bp, 13 predicted proteins | sample S1_20metaG_FD_148668 | JGI IMG/M metagenome (GOLD analysis project Ga0196965, IMG submission 148668) | Soil microbial communities from Anza Borrego desert, Southern California, United States - S1_20 | ecosystem: Environmental > Terrestrial > Soil > Desert | place: USA: California | collected... | reverse complement strand
TCGGCGCGGTCATCACGCCGCGCTGGGTCCGGGGCCTGTCGATCACCGTCGACTATTACGACATCTTCGTCGACCAGGTGATCACGGCGCCGACGCCGACCGCGATCGTCAACGCCTGCTATGACGGGCCCGACTTCGCCAACAACCCGTTCTGCGACCTGTTCGATCGTTTCCCGGCGGGAACGGTCGGCGACACGGCGCAGCTGAGTGCGTTCTACATCAAGCCCGGCTTGCAGCAGACGCAGCTGAACTACGCCGGACTGGCCGCGCGCGGCGTCGACGTCGAGCTGGCCTATCGCCGGAAGTTCACGGGCGTCGGCGACCTTTCGGCTCGCTTCACGGGCACCTATGTCCTCCAGCGCGACCAGTTCCTGTTCCCGGACTTCCCCGATGTGCCGGATCAGATTCTGTACGAGACGGGCGACCCGAAGATCGCGTTCAACTTCTCGCTCGACTGGACCAGCGGCCCGTACACGATCGGCTACCAGATGCGTTACCTCGGCAAGCAGCTGATCGTCGGCAACGCAGCGGAGAATATCTTCCCGGTCCAGGGCAATCCGCTCGGCACGACGCCGGTTCCGCTGAACCCGGACTACTCGCAGTTCAACTGGTTCTCGGACGTGATGTATCACGACCTCCGGTTGGGCTTCGATGCCGGCAAGAACTTCGAGTTCTACATGGGCGTCGAGAACATCTTCGACCGCCTGCCGGAGTTCGGAAACACGGGTGTCGGCGTCGGTTCGGCGATCTTCGACAACCGCGGCCGTTACTTCTACGCCGGTGCGATCGCCAAGTTCTAGGCGACGCCAAGCCAAATTTCCTGAGGCCGGGGCTCACGCCCCGGCCTTTTTTTTGGCCTCGGCGGCGGGAAGCGGACTGACTCTGCCGCGGCTCCGGCATCACCGGCCGAAGCGGCCGGGAATCTCAGCTGAACGAGAAATCGACGGGGGCGGGCTTGATCTGGCCGTCGAAGGCATGGTCCCGATAGGGACCGTCGCGATCGACCCAGTGAAGGAAGAGATGGACCGACCAGCGGTTGGGGTTCGGAGCGGTTCGGCCGTGGCGGTGGTGGACGCCCTGATAGAGCACCGCGTCGCCGACCTTCATCGGAACGGAGGAATGAGGCGCGGAGCCGAAATCGGGCTCGACCCTGGCCGAAGGCTCGCTTCGGCTCCGTTCCACCTGCAGGTCCCAGGGCTTGCCGTCGCTGTAGCCGAGCGTCAGCGACAGGCTGTGCTCGCACGAATAGCGGTCGGAATGGACGTGGCAGACGTCCCCTTCGCGGTAGATTCGCAGATAATCGTAGGTCGGCAGCAGAGGGCGCCCGACCACATGCTCCATGATCGGGGTAAGGCCCCAGAGGAAATAGAGCATGGGCGGATAATGATGGCCGTATGCCTCGAAAGCCGGGCGCCTGAGCAACTTGGCGTGGCTCGTGACCCGGCTGAGCGGGACCGGGTCGGGGCCCATGTCGGCCTTCAGCCGCTGCAGGAAGGCCTGAGCGATCTCCGGCGGCACCAGGCCGTCGAGACGGGCGTAGCCGTCTTCATGATAGCTGCCGATGACGTTCATCGCAGCGTGGGCTAATGCCGGAACCGGCCGATCGCAAGCCGGGCGCCGTGCTTCGGCTTTTCTTGAAGCGCCGGCGCGCCTAGGACAGCGCATGGCTTCGAACGGCACGATCGGTGAGGTCGAGGCGCTCCTTCGCGCCCGCCGCTTCGACGACGCCGCGCGGCGGCTGATCGGCGCGGCCGAGGGCGGCGAGGCCGAAGCGGCGGCGGCGCTGGCGCACTGGCGGATCGCGGGCAACATCGTCCGACGCGATCTCGCCGAGGCACGCCGGCTGCTCGGCCTGGCCGGCGCCGCGGGCGATGCCGAAGCGGCCTTGCTCCATGCCTATTTCCTCGCCGCCGGAGTCGGCGGCCGCGACGATTGGGCCGGCGCCATCGCGGCGCTCGGCGCCCTCGGGCGGAGCGACCCGCGGGCGGCCGCTCAGCTTCGCCTGATCGCGGCGATGGACCTGGATGCGGACGGCTTTCCGAGGCGCCCGCCGCGGACCCGGCCGCTCAGCGCCGCTCCGCCCGCGGCCGCCGCCGACGGCTTCATGACCGAAGCCGAATGCGCCTGGCTTCGCAAGGCGGGCGAGCCGGCGCTCCAGCCGTCGCTGGTCGCCGATCCGAAGACCGGAAAGATGGTCCCGCATCCGGTGCGGTCGTCGGACGCGGCGATGTTCGGGGTCTTCGCCGAGGATCTCGTCGTCAACGCCCTCAATCGCCGGATCGCGGCGCTGAGCGGGACCCGGCTCGAGCAGGGCGAGCCGCTGCAGCTGCTGCGCTATCGCCCGGGAGGCGAGTACAAGCCGCATCTGGACGCGCTCCCGGCCGAGCCCAACCAGCGCATCCTGACCGTTCTCGTCTATCTCTCCGACGATCACGAGGGCGGCGAGACGAGCTTCCCGCGCACCGGCCTCTCCTTCCGCGGCAGGACCGGCGACGCCTTGCTGTTCCGAAACGCCGGCGAGGACGGCCGCGCCGACCCGCTGGCGCTCCATGCCGGGCTGCCGGTCACGAAAGGCACCAAATATCTCGCCTCGCGCTGGATCCGCGCCGGGCGCTTCGCCTACCCGCCGCCGCGGCCGCTGGTAGAGATTTAGCGACGGCGATCCCCTCCCTGGAAGGGAGGGTCAGGGGTGGGTAGGCGAGCGCGGCGAGGCTTCCTGCTGAGCCCGAGTTTCGGCCGCCTTCGGCGGACCCACCCCCTCCCTTGCAGGGAGGGGAGGATGGCCCAGCTGCGCCACCGCGGCCTCCTCCGCGGAATCATGCGATATCGTCCGCGAATTCCAGTTCTCGCCGTCATAGGCGAAACGGACGTGGCTGCCGCGGCGGAAGCCGGTGCCGTCCCAGGCGATCACCTGAAGCTCGATGTCGTTATTCTTGTGCGCGTGGATCCAGTTGAAGCTCTGAAGCTCGTTGTTGCGCAGCCGCCTGGAGGTGGCGGTGCCGGCCTGGATGACCAAAGCTCCGCCGGCGCGCTCGACCATCTTGCGCGCCGCCTCGGCATAGGTGCGGTGGAAATGGCCGGCGAGGGCGATATTGACCCCGGCCCGGCACACCGCTCCGACCGCGTCCTCGTGCCGGCCGACCGCCTCGGTGAGCTCGGTCCCCTCGCCGATCGGCATCGAGAAGAGCGGGTGGTGGGTGACCAGGATCCTGGTCTTCTCCGGCGCCACCGCCGCGAAGCGCTCCTCGATGATCTTCATCTGCTCGCGGTTGATCCGGCCGTCCTTGATGGTGAGCGAGCGGGCGGTGTTGATCCCGAGCACCGCCACCTCGTCATTCTCGAACCAGGGGCAAAGATCGTTGGAGATATATTTCCTGTAGCGGTGGAGCGGAGCGGCGAAGCGGGTGGCGACGTCGTAGAGCGGGATGTCGTGATTGCCCGGCACCGCCAGCACCGGCCATCCCGCCGAGCGCAGCTTGTTGAGCCAGGTCGAGGCCTGCCTGAACTGCTCGATCCGGGCGCGCTGGGTGAAATCGCCGCTGACGATGATCAGGTCCGGCTGCTGCTCCTCGAGCCAGGCATTGGCGCCGTCGACGACCTTGTCGTCCTGGCAGCCGAAATGGATGTCGGAGAGGTGCGCGATCCGGGCCATGGGGGGGTGAACGAGCCGGGTTGCGCCTGGTTGCCTCCCCTCCCTGGAAGGGAGGGGGGGTTACCGCCACACCCGCGCGTGCCTTCGGCCCAAGGCGGTCAGAAGCTCATATTGCGACAGGCCGGACTGCGCCGAGGCCGAGGGCAAGCCGTAGTCGAGCTCGATCCAGTCGCCTTCCTCCAGCTCGGGCGACTCGTCGACCAGGATCGCGGTGAGGTCCATCGACACCCGGCCGACGACCGGGGCGTAGCCGCGCGGAAGCCGCGCCCGGCCGGTTCCGGAAAAGCCGCGCAGATAGCCGTCGGCATAGCCGAGGTTGACGATGGCGAGCTCGGCCGGCCGCCGCGCCGTCCAGGTGGCGTTGTAGCCGACGCCCCCTCCCGCCTCGACCCGGCGGCGCTGGACGATCTGCGCCTCGACCCGGACCACCTGCCTTATCCGCCCGGCCGCCTCGCGCCTCGGCACCCCGCCGTACAAGGCGAGGCCGGGACGGGTGAGGTCGAAGGCATAATCGGGGCCGAGGCAGATGCCGGCGCTGTTGGCGAGGCTGAGGCGCCGGGCCGGGACCCGCGCCGCCACCTCGACGAAGGCGGCGCGCTGGCGGGCGTTCATCTCATGGTCCTCGTCGGCGCAGGCGAGATGGCTCATCAGGGTGTCGATCTCGAGGCCGTCGAGCACCCCCTCCCCCACCTCGGCCGGGCTCAGGCCGAGGCGGTTGATGCCGGTGTCGATCATGACGTCGCAGGGGCGGCCGGTTCCGGATTCCTTCCAGCGGGCAACCTGCCGGGCCGTGTTGAGCACCGGGCGGGCCGGCGAGCCCGCGGCGTGGGGCAGATCCTCGCCGGCGAGGCCGTGGAGCACGGAGACGGAGGCCGGGCCGAGCCACCCGGCCAGGGCCTCCGCCTCCTTCCAGGTGGCGACGAAGAAGTCGCGGCAGCCTTCATTGGCGAGCCGCATGACGATGTCGCGGGCGCCGAGCCCGTAGCCGTCGGCCTTGACCGCCGCCCCGCAGGCGGCGCCGCCGCCCTGCTTCCCGAGCCAGCGCCAATTGTCGACGAGCGCGTCGCCGTCGAGCAGGAGGCGCAGCGGGGAATGGGGCTCGGCCATGGGCGGCGGATAGCGAGGGCGAGGTGGCGAGGGAAGACTCCCCTCCCTGAGGGGTTGGGGTGGGTCCGGCGAAGGCGGCCGAAATCCGGAGTCGGCAAAAGTCTCGCTTCGCTCGCCTACCCACCCCTGGCCCCTCCCTTCCAGGGAGGGGGAATCATTCCAGCTCCTTGCCGGCGGTCTCGGGGAGCCAGAAGAGGGTGACGACGAGCGCCATCGCCACGACGCCGATCGTATACCAGAGGCCGGCGAAGGGATCGCCGGTCTTGGCGACGATATACTGGCTGATGAAGGGCAGGAAGCCGCCGAAATAGCCCGTGCCGATATGATAGGGGATCGACATGGACGTGTAGCGGATCCGCGCCGGAAAGAGCTCGACGAGAAGGGCGGCGACCGGCCCGAACGTCATCCCCGAGCAGAGGCCGATGAGAACGATGGCGAGGATCACCTGAAGCGCCTGGGCGAAGCCGGGCGAGCTTTTCTCCAGCTTGTAGCCGGCGATCTTGAGCCCGAAATCGAGCGAGGCCGGATCCGAGGCGTCCACCGCGACCCCGCCGATCGTGACCCCGGCGGGAGCGCCGGCCGGGGCCTGGGCGGTCGAATAGGCGATGCCCTTCTTCGACAAGGCGTCGAGCAGCTTGCCGCACTGGGTCGGCTGCACCTTGGCGAAGGGCGCGTAGGTGCAGTCGCTGCCGGTGACGACGACGGGATTCCTGCGCATCGCGGCGGAGAGATCGGGGTTGGCCGCCGAGGCCATCCAGTGGAACAAGGGGAACATCAGGACGATGGTGAGCACATAGCCGATGACGATCGGCCCCTTGCGTCCGACCCGGTCCGAGAGCCAGCCGAACAGGATGAACCAGAACACCGAGAAGATGGCGGCCGCGCCGATCATGGCGCGGGCGGCGGTGTCCTCGATCCTCAGCGAATTCTGAAGGAAGTACATCGCCTGGAACTGGGCGGTGTACCAGATGACGGTCAGGCCGGCGGCGATCCCGAACAGGGCGACGAGGACGAGCTTGACGTTCGAGCGGGTGGCGAAGGTTTCCTTCAGCGGATTCTTGGCCACCTCGCCCGCTTCCTTCATCGCCTGGAAGACCGGGCTCTCCTTGAGCTTCAGGCGCACCCACAGCGAAACGGCGAGAAGCACGACCGAAAACAGGAACGGAATCCGCCAGCCCCAGGTTTCCCACTGGACCTTGTCGACGAACAGCTCGGAGACGAGGACCACCGCGACGGAGAGGATGAAGCCTCCGATCACGCCGGCCTGGATGAAGCTGGTATAATAGCCGCGCCTGTTCCTCGGCGCATGCTCGGCGACGTAGATCGCCGCGCCGCCATATTCGCCGCCCAAGGCGAGGCCCTGAAGCACCCTCAGGAAGACGAGGATGGCCGGTGCCGCCATTCCGATCGCCGCATAGCTCGGGACCAGGCCGACCGCGGCGGTGGCGACTCCCATCAGTGTGATGGTGACCAGGAAGGTGTATTTCCGCCCGAGCCTGTCGCCGAGATAGCCGAACAGCACCGCCCCGATCGGCCTGACCCCGAAGCCGACCCCGAAGCTGGCCAGCGCCAGCAGGAACTGCGCGGTCTCGCTCGAGGCGGGGAAGAACTGCTTGCCGATGATGGCGGCGAGAGTCCCGTAGATGAAGAAATCATACCATTCGAAGACGGTGCCCAGCGTCGACGCGAAGATGACGAGCCGGTCGCGCTTCGCGTCGATCACATAATCCTTAGAGACCGCGGTCGCCACGCTCCGTCCTCCCCCATTGTCGCGACAACTTTAGGCAAGGCTCCCGGTCTCGTCGAGGGCAAGGGCCCTGCCCACAATCCGCCACGAACGGCATCGATAAGGACCGGGGGCGGGCCGTTGCGAGGTGACAATGCCGAGAGCGATCCTCTGCGCCTGTCTTTGCCTGTTCCTCGCCGCCGCGGCGCCGCCGCCCGCCGCGAGCGGGGCGGCGGCGGCGGTCGGTGGCCGCTGGAACATCGTCTTCGTCATGCCGCAAGGCGCCTACGAAACGCCGGTGGAGTTCGCCGTCGGCGAAGGCGGCTCGGTCACCGCGACGATCCTGGGGCCGCTCGGCACCTTCCGGATCACCGATACGAAGGGGGTCGCCAAAGGCAATGCGCTGAGGCTGACCGCCAACACGAGCTGGGGCAGGCTCAAGCTCCAGGCAGTGGTCGAGGGCGACCGGCTCAAGGGCAGATATGCGCCCGCCGGGCTCGCCTCGCTCTTCTTCAAGGGCGAGCTTCGCGGGCTTCGCGACCGGACCCACGCCCCGCGCCCCGCGCTGGAGACGTTCGATGCCGCATGGAGCCTGATCGAGGGCGGCTTCCATGCCCCCGATTATGGCGGCATCGACATGAAGGGGCTGCGGCAGCGTTACCGGCCCCTGGCGGCCGCGGCGCGCGGCGAAGGAGAGCTGGTCTCGCTCATGCGGCGGATGCTCGGCGAGTTCCGCACCTCGCACCTCGATTTCTTCGCGACCCCTTCCATCACTCCGCAGCTTCACTCGGGCATCAAGCAAGCCGCCCCGCCCGCCCCTCACGGCATCAGCTGGAAGCAGGCCGCCCCGTCGGTCGGCTTCCTCTCGATCCAGAGCTTCGAGGACGGCCCCGGGGTCGTCGCGCGGATCGACCAGGCCTTCGCGGCGCTGGGCGGCAACGAATCGCTGATCGTCGACCTGCGCGGCAATGGCGGCGGCACGCTCGCCGCCGCCATGCGCCTGGCCGACCACATCCTGCCCCGACCGATGCCGGTCGGATATTTCGCGAGCCGCCAGGGCCTGATCGAGCGGAACCTGACCTCGATCGACCAGCTCGACCGATCGGCCTTGTCCACCTTCGCCGGCTATTCCTCGGAGGAGTTCGGACGCGCCATCGCCGAGAAAGGCGCGCTCATGCTGACCAGCGGCGGGCGCGCGCCGCGCCTCTATTCCGGAAAGGTCGTCATCCTGATCGACGAATATTGCTTCAGCGCGAGCGAGGCGCTGGCCGGCGTCGTCAAGGAAACGAAGGCCGCCACGCTGATCGGCCGCAAGACCCCGGGCCTGATGCTGGGCGCGAACATGATCCCGATCGAGGGCGGATGGACTCTCGTCCTGCCGGTCCTGGATTTCCGCACCCCGCGGGGGGTCAAGGTCGAGGGCCGGGGGGTCGAGCCCGACATCAAGGTGAAATACAGGGACGGCAGGGATGCCGACCTCGCCGCCGCGCTCAGTTTCCTGCGCGCGAAGAGCTGAGGGGCATCGGTCCTCCCCGGAGGACCAGGATCGTTCCCTCCTCGTCGGCGCGAAGCCCGAAATGGCGGTAGAGCGCGGCGCCGAGCGGGTTCCGGGCGGTGGTCAGGCGGAAGCCGCGGCGCCGGTCATGGCGAAGCACGAAGCGCGCATCGGCGGAGCAGAGCACGCGGACTCGTCGAAGACGATCAGCGGATGCTCGTCGGGAAAGGCCGGAACGTTCGGATCGGCGCGCCAGGAGAATGGCTCCGCGCCCATGCGTTCGGCTCAGCGCGGGGTGGGCTTGCGCGGTGGACGGCCGCCGCCGCCCTTGCCCGGGGGCCGGCCGGGGCCCGCGCCGTCGCGCTTGGGCGGCGGGCGGCGGAAGGGGCGGTGCTGGGCGGCGGCCGGCGCCGGCGCTCCGGGACGGGGCGGGCGCGGCACGGCCGGCTCGCCGCCGGACACCGAATAGCCTTCCTTCTGCAGCCGGGAGAAAGCGCCCCGCACGCTCGCCGAAACCGCGGCCTGAACCTCCGGCGGAAGATCGGCGAAGGTGGTGTTGGCGTGGATGGCGTTCAGGTCGCGAAGCAGGTTGTTCGGCAGCCCCTTCGACGCCGTCTTCAGGGCGGCGATGGCGTCGAGCACGGCGGCGGCGACGATATCCTGCATGACCTCGGTTGCGGACTTCTTCATGGAGTCCTTCTTAGGCGGTCGGCGCGCCCTTGTCGCCTGCGGCGCGCAGGCGCCGGTAGAGCGCCTCGAGCCGCTCCTGCGACGCCCTGGGGAAGGTGACGTCGTTGGCGAAGACGAAGGGGTCCGCCATGTCCGGGCGGAGCCGGGCGGCGAGATCGTCCCACAGCGTCAGCCACACGTCGTAGTGGCGCAGAAGCGCGGCCGCGTCCGACTGGAGATCCTCCGGCAGCAGCCAGCCCCGGCCGATCAGGAGCTCGCGGACCGCCGCATTGGTGCGCCTGAGGCTGCTCGCGAAGAGGAAGCTTTTGCCAGCGGCGAGATAATCGGCATAGGCTGAAGCCGCGACCCGGAAGTGCATGTGCAGGGGGCCGAGCAGATCGTCGAGCAGCCTGGGATGCGTGCCTTGTTCCACCTTGTCACCCCGTCGAAATTCCGCGCCGGAGAGCCGCGATGGCCTGGCTGATCCTGGGCGCCGTGCTTCTGCTTCTGGCGGTTCGCGGCGGCGGCGGCAAGGCGGCGAAGCTCGACGCGCCGGGGATGGCGGCGCTCGCCTGCCTCGCGGCGGCGGCCTGGTGGTCGCTGCGCGTCTACCCTCCCGCGAGGGCGGCGCCGATGCTGCTCGCGGCCGCCCTGGGCTTGCTGCTGCTGGTGCCGCGACGGATGCCCGGACTATCGCCGCCGGCGCGCTCGGCGGCGCTGGCGCTCGGCGCGGCCGCGAGCCTCTTCGCCCTGTTCGGCCCCGCCGACGGCCTGTTCTGAAGGGAGCGGCAGTGGCGGTCCCGCCGCCGATGAGGAGGGAGCGCGGCGTGGTTAACCCGCTCTTTACCCTGCCCGTTTACCATGATGGCCGGGAAGAGGGGGATCCGAAATGATGGCAATGTTGATGTTCGCCGCCGCGGCCAACGCGCCGATGCAGCTCGCAGGCCGCGACGAGGCGCAGGGGCGAATGTTCGTCGGGGCCGGCCTGCAGCGGCCGGCGCCGCCGCGCGGCTCGCGGCTGAAGCAGCTCGAGGGCGTCGTCCGCCGGCTCGGCCCGGAGCGGGACGCGCATCGCCTGGCAGGACCTTCGGGGCTTTAGGAACAGAAAGTCACCCCGAACTTGTTTCAGGGTCCAGGCCTCCGCTCGCCGGGCGGTCTCCGGATTGGATGCTGAAACGAGTTCAGCATGACGGAAGCGCGTGTCAGCCGCGGTTCCTGACGTAGGAGCCCGGCGCCGGCTCGAGCGCCTTCAACTTGCCCTTGCCCGGCACCCGCGCCTTCACCCTGGCCGCCTTGCCGCCGTCGCTGAGGCGGGCCTGCCAGTGCGGCCACCAGCTGCCTTCGTGGCGGGTCGCGCCGTCCAGCCAGGCTTCGGCCGTCTCGGGCATGGCGTCGTTGGTCCAATAGCCGTGCTTGTTGGCGCTGGGCGGGTTGATGACCCCGGCATTGTGGCCGCTGCCGCCGAGAAGGAAGCTGACCTCGCCGCCCACTAGGCGGGCGCTGTCGTAGGTGGCCTGCCAGGCCGAGACATGGTCGTCCTTCAGGCTGATCGCGAGCAACGGCGTCTTCACCGCGCCGAGATCGATCTTCACCCCGTCCAGCTCCAGCCCCCCTTTGGCGAGCTTGTTGTCCTTGAGCACGTCGTGCGCCCATTCGAGCAGGAACGCCCTGGGGATGTGGGCGCCGTCGGCGAACCAGTAGAGGATGTCGCTGGGCGGCGCCTCGCGATCGAGAAGGTAATGGTTGACCACCGACGACCAGATCAGGTCGTTGGCGCGCACCGCGCTGAACAGGGCCTGGAGATCCTGGGCCGCCATGAAGCCCTTGTGGAGGAGGTGGCGCTCCATCGCCCGAAGCTGCTCGGGCTCGGAGAAGGTCGCCCACTGGCCGAGGCGGGAGAAATCGAACATCGTCCCGATCGTGGTGGCGGAGGCGACCCGGTCCCCCTGCCCCTTCGCCGCCAGCCAGGCGAGAGCGACGGCGACGAGGGTGCCGCCCATGCAGAAGCCGAACATGTCGGCCTCGCGCTCGCCGGTCGCCTTCTCGATCGCGTCCAGAGCCTCGACCGGGCCCTGGCGGATGTAATCGGCGAGCCCCTTGTCGGCGAGATCCGGCCCCGGATTGACCCAGGAGATGACGAAGACCGTATGGCCCTGCTCGACCAGCCAGCGGATCAGCGAGGATCTGGGCTGGAGGTCGAGGAGGTAATATTTGTTCACCAGCGGCGGCACGTAGAGGATCGGGCGCCTGAACACCTCGTCGGTCATCGGGGCGTACTGGATGAGCTCCATCAACTCGTTGCGGTAGATCACGCTTCCCGGCGTGGCGGCGATGTCCACTCCGAGCTCGAATTCGCGTTCGGCCCTGCGCTGGACGATGCCGGGGCTCTCCGCAGCGTCGGCGAGCAGGTTGGCGAGGCCGGAGAGGAGGCTGATCGAGCCGGTGTCGATCGCCTTGCGGATCGCCTCTGGGTTGGTGAAGGCGAAATTGGCCGGCGAGATGGCGTTCAGATATTGCTGGGTGAAGAATTCGACCCGGGTGCGGGCGCCTTCGTCCAGCCCCTCCGCCTCCTCGACCATCTCGAGCGCCCGCCTGGCGGTGAGGAGATAGGCCTGCTTGAGATAGTCGAAGACGGGCTCCTCGCTCCACGCGGGATCGTTGAAGCGGCGGTCGCCGCGCTCCGGGGCGGCGACGGGATCGGCGGGCTTGCCCGCGGCGCGGGCGGCGGCGGACTGCCAGAGCTTCATCCAGTCGGCCGCGGCTTTCTGCTGCGCTTTGATCAGCTCGCCGGGGTGGGTCCACAGATGCGCCGCGAACTCGCCGAAGGCGCGCGCCGGGGCGGCCGGATCGAAGGGCTGCGGGACGTGAGGGTCGAGCGGCCGGGCGGCGGCGCTGGTGGCGAGGTGGACGGCGTTGGCGACGACCTTCGACCAGGCTTCGGCGAGGTCGGCCGGGCTGGGCAGGGTTTCGGGGAGCTTGAAGACGCGGGTCTCGGTCATGGATGCATTCCCTGTCCGCTCATCCTGAGTAGGGACTGAGCGAAGTCGAAGCGGCCTATCGAAGGACCGTCCTTCGATACGGGCCCTCGACAGGCTCGGTCCCTACTCAGGATGAGCGGTGGAGGGCAATCCCAACCGGCCCGCCCTCAGAGCGCCATCAGCTCCTCGAGCGCGCCGCAGTCGCGCGGGGTCACGAACAGGAACAGCATGGCCCGGTCCGGGTTCCGGGCCGCCCATCCCGCCTCGGGATCGGCCGGCGTGCGAAAATCCTCAGCCGGGAGTTCGACGGGGGCCTGATGATTGGCAAGCACAGCGGCGGTCCGAGCCTCGAACATAAAATCTCTGCCTCTCGAAGGGGATGATTTCCTCTCT
>Ga0196965_1001023_pt1 | contig 12026 bp, 9 predicted proteins | sample S1_20metaG_FD_148668 | JGI IMG/M metagenome (GOLD analysis project Ga0196965, IMG submission 148668) | Soil microbial communities from Anza Borrego desert, Southern California, United States - S1_20 | ecosystem: Environmental > Terrestrial > Soil > Desert | place: USA: California | collected... | reverse complement strand
GAAATTGGCGCGCACTCCCGCCAATTTCAACGAAGGCGACGCATCCGTCCTCGCTTTCTACGCGCAGGAGCAGCTGCGCCTCTCGGACCATTTCGAGATCGTCGCCGGACTGCGTTACGACCGCTTCAAGCTGGACGTCCTCAGCCGCAATACCGGCCTGACCTTCAGCCGCACCGACAATCTGCTCTCGCCTCGCCTCGGCCTGATCGCAAAGCCGATCCCGGAGCTGTCGCTCTACGCCAGCTACAGCCGCTCCTACCTGCCGAGCGCGGGCGACCAGTTCAGCTCGCTCGATGCGACCTCCGAAAGCCTGAAGCCGGAGCGCTTCGACAATTACGAGGTGGGCGCGAAGTGGGAGCCGATCCCGGGCCTGCTCGCGACGATCGCCCTCTACCGGCTCGACCGCACCAACACCCGGGCGCTCGATCCGGTGACCAACCTCACCGTCCTCACCGGCGCCCAGCGCAGCAAGGGCCTGGAGATCGGGCTGGAGCGCAACGTCACCGACAAATGGCAGATTTCGGCCGGCTATGCGCTCCAGGAGGCGGAGATCACCCGAACCACCGCCGCCGCGCCCAAGGGGCGGGAAGTGCCGCTGGTGCCGCGCCATCAATTCTCGGTCTGGAACCGCTACAATTTCAACAAGGCGCTCGGCTTCGGCCTCGGGGTGATCGCGGCGTCCAAATCCTATGCGTCGATCAGCAACCAGGTGGTCCTGCCGAGCTATGCGCGGGTCGACGCGGCGGTCTTCTACCAGCTGTCCGACGGCATCGAGGCGCAGGTCAATGTCGAGAATCTGTTCGGCGCGGACTATTTCCCCACGGCGCACAGCGACAACAATATCGCGCCGGGGGCCCCGGTGACGGGACGGGGGACGCTCCGCTTCCGCTTCTAGAGCATGATCGCTTCAGCTTGATCTGCCCCGCTCATCCTGAGTAGCCGTTGAGCTTGTCGAAACGGCGTATCGAAGGACGGCGCTTCGATACGGGCCTTCGCCTTCGCTCAGTCCCTGCTCAGGATGAGCGGTTCAGTGAAAACCGATCATGTCTAGGCGGTCCGGCGCGGGCTGAAGGTCAGGACGAAGTCGCTGCCGCGCTTCTTGTTCGCCCGCGGCGGCAGCCGGACGGGGCTGCAGCGGATGACCGCGAGCTTCGCCGCCTCCGCCATCCTGCTTGCATAAGGCCTGCTCTCAGCCGTCACTCCCTGCTGCGAGACGAGAAGGGGAAGGCCCACGAGGATGCCGTCGGCCGTGTAGCGGGCGAAGAGGCGGGTCACGATGCCGCGGCCGGTCGAAGGAACCCGAGGCGCCCGGTAGCAGCGGCGAACCTGCTCCGCCACGGCGGCGCTGGTACGCAGCGCCGCCGGCGACGGCGCCTCCACCCGCGGGGAAGCCGGGGCGCAGGCCGCAAGCAGCACCGGCAGTGTCAGCAATGGAAGAACGGCTTTCATTGCTGATACTTAGGTATGCCTTGCCGTTTGAGAAGCGGCGAGCCGGTCGAATCGTGGCTGGTCGTCACTCAGATCTGGTCCGCGGCACTAACCGGCCGCGGGCCGCCGGATGACGGCGGCCATTCGATCGACGATGGCGAGGACGATCAGCGACGCGCCGAACAGGGGCAGCAGCAAACCGGCGAGGATGAGGGCGGGGATCGCCCAGCGCAGCCGAGCGCCGCCGACGGGGGCAGGGGCCCCGAATACGCTCCGGGGACGGCGCCGCAGCCACATCAGCACGCCCATGATGCTGATCGCGATCAGCGCGAGCGCCGTCAGCACGCCCATCAACTGGTTGGCGAGGCCGAATAGCTGGCCTTCATGCCAGGCGATGCCGGTGTTCACGACCCGGTCTATCACGTGCTGATCGGCGAAGCTCCGTCGCCCTGTCTCCGCACCGGTGGCCGCATTATAGGTCACCTGCCGGCCGAGCGGCCTATTCTGAGGCTCCGACTTGGCGGTCCAGTCGGCGCCGGTCGGCGGTCCGAAGCGTTGGGGAGCTCGAGGGGGCAGGATCAGCACCGGGAACGCCATTCGCTCCGCCTGCGCCCTGGCGACGACCATCGACAGCGGCACTCCGCCGGCCGGGGCGGCGGCGACGGGCGGTGCGCCGTGCCGATGGGCGCCATGACCGGCATGGCCGCCGCCGCCGGAACCGGTCTTCCAGTCCTGCGGGCCCTTTACCAGGCCCGCCTCCGTCCTCGCCCATTTGAAGGCCGAGCCCCAGGACGCAGCCCAGGGCAGGCCGCTCGCCAGCATGGCCAGCACGAGCCCGGCGATCCAGAAGCCGGTTACCCGGTGAAGGTCCCTGAGCAGTGGACGTCCGCGAAGCGAGAGCCTTGGCCAGAAGGTGCCGGCGGGCCGGAACGGCCGCGGCCACCACATGTATAGACCGGTCAGGATCATGACGATGGTCCAGCTCGCCGCCAGCTCGACCAGCCAGTCCCCCCAGGTGCCGAGCAGCAGGGAACCGTGGATCCGCTGGACCGTCGCCGAAAACCGCGCTTCCGGCTCGAAGGCGCCCAGCACCTCCCCCTGAGGCGATACGAAGACCTCGCGCTGGCTGCCGTCGGCGAGCGCGAGCTGGATCATCGCCGCATCGCCCCGATGCTCGGGGAGGCGATAATGGTTGAAGCGGCCGCCGGGATAGGCGGCCGTGGCCGCGGCCAGCTGGCGGTCCGGCGAGACGGCGGCCTGGGTCCCGAGGTTTCGGAAGGCGCTCTCTTCCCACCGGTCGATCTGGGGCTTGAACAGATAGATGGAGCCGGTGACCGACAGGATCAGGACGAAGGGCAGAACGAACAGCCCGGCATAGAAATGCCACCGCCAGATCGTGCGGTAGGAGGCGACGGCGGAGGCGTTTCCGGCTTCGGTTTCGGATCGGGTCATTGGAAAGGTCCTGCCGGAGTCGGATCGACGAGTGGCGTGGTTCGGATGGAAAGCGGGTTTCAGGACTCCGACTAGTTTTGGGAAGGGGCCGCCGCGGTCGCGGGCCCGGCCGGCGCGGCAGAGCGCTCCAGCATGGCCTCCATCTCCGCGATTTCCTTGCCCTGATCCGCGACGATCCGACGCGCGATCGCCGAGACCCGCTCGTCCCGGCCCTGCTCGAGCACGATCCGGGACATGTCGATGGCTCCTTGATGATGGGGAATCATCTGGCGGAGAAAGGTCTCGGCGGCATTGCTTCCCCGGGCCGCCATCATCCGGTCGTGCATCTGAGTCTCGGCGGCGAGATAGGGCCTGGCGGAGGCGGGATCGGGCGCGGCGCCCTCGCGGATCAGCCGGCGCATCTCCTCGACCTCTTGCCGCTGCTGCGCCGCCATTCGCCTGGCGATGGCGATGACCTCTGGATCTTTGCCCTGGGCGACGGCGGACTCCGCCATCGCGATCGCGCCCTCATGATGCTCGATCATCTTCCTCACCCACGTATCGGAGACGTCGGCCCCGACCGCGGATGCCATCGCGTCGTGCATCTTCATTCCGGACGCCGGGTGCGGAGCAGCCGCCTGGGAATCGTCATGTCCCGCTCCCCGGTGGGCCTGGTCCTGATCCGCTGCGGGCTGCCCGCACGCGGACAGGCCCGTCGCCAGAGTCAGGAGGAATGCTCCTCGAAGACTTGCGCTCGCCATTCTCATCAGCCCCCACCACCAAGGACAGCGCGCCCGGACCCCACGTCGAGGCGCGAGGGCCGGAGTTGCGCGTCCGGGAGCCCAAGGTCAACCGGACGATATGTCCGAAGCTGATGTTAGTTTCCGCTTTTCGCTCGGGAATTTCCCGCCGGCGGCGTCGCCTCCGCCCGTCTATCCCGTCACCTTCGCTCCCAGGGGCTGGGTCGCCGGGCCGTGGATGACCTCGCCGCTCAGCTCGAAGCGGGAGCCGTGGCAGGGGCAGTCCCAGGTCCGGTCGGTGTCGTTCCAGCCGACCAGGCAGCCCATATGGGTGCAGACGGCGGAGACGGCGTGGAGGGTGCCGCCTTCGTCGCGATAGGCCGCGACATTGTCGCCGTCGACCTTGAGGATCGCGGCCTCGCCGGGTTTCAGCTCGTCATAGGAACTGGCCTTGCTGCCCAGATAGCCGCCGACCAGATGCGCGGCGACGGACAGATTCTCCTTCACGAATTCCGGAGCGCCGGCGACGGGCTTGACGCGGGTAGCGTCGAACACTTCCAGCCAGCGATTTTCCTTGCCGGTGGCGAGATCGGCGATGATCTCGGCCGCGACCGTGCCGTTGCTGATCCCCCAGGCGTCGAAGCCGGTGGCGACGAGATAGCCGTCGGACTTCGAGGACCAGCCGATGAAGGGCGCGCCGTCCATCGGCGTGTAATCCTCGTTGATCCAGCGATATTCGATCGGTCCGGCGTCGAAATTCTCGGTCAGCCAGCGCTCGATGTCGGCGAGATGTTCACGCTCCTCGTCCGGATGGCCCGGCTTGAAATTGGTGCCCGCGACGATTCCGTAGACCTGGCCGTCGGCGCCGCGGTGGGTGCGGATCGAACGGCCCGGAGTCTCGGCATTCTTGTACATTCCGGGCGGCACCCGGCGGATCGGGGCGGCGATCACCGGCTCGGCCTTGGGATAGTTGGTCGCGTAATACATGCCGACCTGGCCGAGCGGCAGGTGGGTCGCCATGACGACGTGGCGGGCGGAGACGGTGCCCCGGTCGGTGACGACCCGGTTCGGCTCCCAGTCCACCGCCCGGCTGCCCTCGAAGACGTGGCAGCCGTCGCCGGGGAGGGTCGCGGCGAGCCCGGCGACATATTTGACCGGGTGGAACTGGGCCTGGTTCTCCCAGCGCATCGCCTGGAGCACGTCGAACGGGAGGCCGGTGTCGCGGGTGAGGCTGGCGGCCAGGCCGAGCCGCTTCGCGACCTCCACCTCCTTTTCGAGCTGCGAGACGTAGCTCTCGTCGCGCGTATAGACGAAGGCGGGCATCGGCTCGATGTCGGCCTCGATCCCGTGCCGGGCGGCGAGCTCGGAGATCCGGCGGATGCCGGCCTCCTGAGCCTCGGCGTAGAGCCGCGCGCGATCCTCGCCGAACTTCCGCTCGAGCGTCTGGTAGTGAGAGGCGCCGTGCTGCGAGCTCATCTTCGCCGTCGACTTGCCGGTCACCTGACGCCCCACCCGCCGGCCCTCGATCACGGCGACGTTGACTCCCCGGTCCTTGAGCAGCCGGGCGGTGGTGATGCCGACGATGCCGCCGCCGATGATCGCCACGTCGACGCCGACGTCGCCGGAAAGAGCGGGAAAATCGGGAGCCAAAGCGGTCGCGTTCCAATAGGTGCCGTTGTCGTCGCGAGTCGCCATGATTCTCTCCTGCCGTTCCGGGTTCGATGCCGCTTCATCAAATGCGTTCCCGCGGGGCCTGTTCCGCCGCATGAGCTACGCGATTAACCAATGCCGTTTGGTGGGCCCGTCGGCTTGATATAGGCTGGCCGCGGCTCATTCCGGCAGGGGGGAAGACATGGCGATCATCAACGGCACCGCGGACGACGATTTCCTCAACGGGACCGCGAGCGACGACACGATCACCGCCTTCGCCGGCAACGATTTCGTCATTGCGCGGGAGGGGAATGACGTCGTCGACGCCGGCGACGGCCATGATCTTGTCCACGGAATGGAGGGCAACGACAGCCTGCTCGGCGGCAATGGCGACGATTATCTTCGCGGCGGCGTCGGCGACGATCTGATCGATGGCGGCGCCGGCTGGGACCGGGTCGCCTTCTTCACGGCGACGAGCGGGATCATCGTCGACCTTCGGATCCAGGGGGTGGCGCAGGATACCGGCGTCGGCCTGGATACGCTCGTCGGAATCGAGCATGCGTCGGGGACCGAGTTCGCCGACACCATCCTCGGCAATGACGGCGACAACTGGCTGTGGGGCGAGAACGGCGACGACACGATCAGCGCCTTCGGCGGCAACGACCTCGTCGAGGTCGGTCCCGGGAACGCGACCGCCGACGGCGGCAGCGGCAACGACACTCTCTCCGTCTGGGCCAATAATGCGGCGCTCGCCGGAGCCTCGGTTTCGTTGCTGCTCCAGGGCGCCGCCCAGGCCACCGGGATTGGCGCCATGACCCTCTCGGGCTTCGAGAATCTCTCCGGATCGGCGGGCGACGATTCGCTGACCGGCGACGGCGGCGCCAACGTCCTCGCCGGCGACACGGGCAACGACTCGCTGGCGGGCGGCGCCGGCGCCGACACGCTCTACGGCGACGGCCGGATCATCGTCGACACCCACGATACGGGAACCTCCGGCCCGATCACGACCTATGCCGATATCGAGGCGGCCTTCCCCGGAAGCGAGTTCGTCGACGGCGACGATGTCCTCGAGGGCGGCGCCGGGGACGACAGCCTGTGGGGCGGCGGCGGCTCCGATACGGCCAGCTATGCCGGCGCGGCGGGCGAGGTCTTCGTGGGCCTCGCGTCCGGCTTCGCCAGCGGCGCCGCCACCGGCGAGGACGACCTCCACGGCATCGAGAACGTCACCGGCTCAGCCTTCAACGACCAGATATTGGGAGATTCGGGCTCAAACATCCTCACCGGCGGCGACGGCCACGACTACATGCGTGGAAGCGGCGGCAACGATTCGCTGCTCGGCGGCGGCGGCGACGATTATCTCGGCGGCGGCTTCGGCGACGACCTGGTCGACGGCGGCGCCGGCTGGGACCGGGCGGCTTTCTATCACGAGACCAGCACGGGCGTGACGGTGGACCTGAACATCCAGGGCGTCGCCCAGAATACCGGCCAGGGCATGGACACTCTGATCGGAATCGAGCACGCGTCGGGAACGGCCTATGACGACGTGCTGATCGGCAATTCGGGCGACAACTGGCTCTGGGGCGAGGAGGGCAACGACACCCTGCTGGCCGGCGCCGGCAACGACCTCGTCGAGGTCGGGACCGGCACCCACGTCGCCGACGGCGGCACCGGCAACGACACCTTGTCCTTCTACGCCAACGGCACCGGGGTGACGGCGAGCGTGACCGTCTCGCTGCTCCTCCAGGGCGCCGCCCAGTCGACCGGCGCGGGAAGCATGACCCTCAGCGGCTTCGAGAATCTCTCAGGCTCCTACCAGGGCGATACCCTGACCGGAGGCGGCGGCGCCAACGTCCTCGCCGGCGACGTCGGCAACGACCTGCTGAGCGGCGGAGACGGCGACGACACGCTCTACGGAGACGGGCGGATCATCGTCGACGTGCACGGGGTCGGCACCTCGGGCCCGATCACGACCTTCGCCGACGTCGTGCTCGCCTTCCCCGGCGATCCGGACATCGTCCCAGGCAACGACACTCTTATTGGCGGCAAGGGCGACGATATGTTGGTCGGCGGCGGCGGCGACGACCGGCTGACGGGCTCGCAGGGCGAAGACACGTTCGTCTTCGGCCCCTCCTCGGGCGACGATCATGTCACCGATTTCCAGAAGAAGGACGTGATCGCCATCGAGGGCGTCACCGGGGTGGACGATTTCTCCGACCTCACCATCGTCAATGTCGGGGGAAGCGCGGTGATCAGCTGGGGGACGGGCGATTCGATCACCCTCGACGGCTACAAGGCGAGCAAACTGTCGGCCGCCGACTTCAGCTTCGACGCCTCGGCGCCGCTGAACCAAGCCGACCTCTGGATGCTCTGACAAGCCCGGAAAGCTGAACATTTGCCGACAGGCCGGTTCAGCACGGGCTCAGACCCGCTCCTGTAGACGGGGAGCATAGCCCAAGCGTTTGTTGAGGGCCCACGTCTACAGGAGATTTGCCATGAAGGCCATTTCGAAGACCATGCTCGGCGCGGGCGCCGCGGCCGTTGCGGCCCTCGGCTTCGCCGCGCCGGCCGAAGCCCAGTATCGCGACCGCTACCGTGATCGCGACGGTATCGATGCGGGCGACATCATCACCGGAGTCGCCGTTCTCGGCGGAATCGCCGCCATCGCCTCGGCGCTCGACCGCGACGGCAGCCGCTACGGCTACGGTTATCGCGACCGCTATCGCGGCGGCTATAATTACGCCGTCCAGGCCTGCGGTCAGGAAGCGCAGCGAATGGCCCGCGGCCGGGTCCAGATCACGGACGTCGACCGCGTCGGCAACGACCGCTACCGGGTCCGCGGCGTGGTTCAGGCGGGCTATGGCGGCTACGGGGGCGGCTACGACCGCTACGACCGCTACGACCGCTACGACCGCTACGACCGCTACGACCGCGGTTACGGCCGCGACGACTTCACCTGCGTCGCCCGCGGCAGCGGCCGGATCACCGACTTCCGCCTGTAACAGCGGGCAGTTGCGTAAATGAGTAGGGATGCGCGTGGACGAGAGTCCGCGCGCATCTCCCTTTTGGGTTCAGCCTCGCGACAGGATCGCAGCCGTAACGACTCCCTCTCATTTCGCGGGAGGGTTTCATGCGCAAGTTCATCTCAGCCTTCGCGGCGGCGGCGCTGCTCGCTTGCTTCGCGTCCCCCGCCGACGCCAAGCGGCGCCATCACCGCCATCAGGACGATGTCGATGCCGGCGACGTCATCGCCGGAGCGGTGGTGATCGGCGGAATCGCCGCCATCGCCTCGGCCATCAGGGACGAGAAGCGCCGCAAGCAGGACCTGGCCGTCGACCGCTGTTCGCTCGAGGCGGAGCGGCGCACCGGCGAGACCGTCTCCGAGATTTTCCACGTCAGCAAGCGCAAGGGCTATTACACGGTCGAGGGCGCGCTGGACGGAGAGGCCGGACCGGGCGGCAACTTCACCTGCACGGTCCGCCGAGGCGCCGTCTACGAGTTCCGGAGCCGCGCCGACGAGGCCTGACCGCCGTCATCCGGCCAAAGCGGGGCCTCCGGCCGAAAGCACGGCGGGTCTCGCCGGGGCCCCGGCATGCGCCGGGGTGACGGCGTGTCTTTACACGCCCCCGCGCGCGCGCTTATCGGCCTGCATGACCGTCCACCCCTCCGAAACCATCCTCATCGTCGATTTCGGAAGCCAGGTGACCCAGCTCATCGCCCGGCGCGTGCGCGAGGCGGGTGTGTATAGCGAGATCGCTCCGTTCAACGCCGCCGACGCCGCCTTCGAGCGGCTGAAGCCCAAGGGCATCATCCTTTCGGGCGGGCCTTCATCGGTGATGTGGGACGACAGCCCGCGCGCTCCGCAGCATTTTTTCGACGCGGGGGTGCCGATCCTCGCCATCTGCTATGGCCAGCAGACCATGGCGCACCAGCTGGGCGGCCGGGTTGCGCCATCCGACAGCCGGGAATTCGGCCGAGCCTTCATCGACGTCACCGGCGAGTCGGTGCTGTTCGACGGGCTCTGGAGCAAAGGCGAGCGGCACCAGGTTTGGATGAGCCATGGCGACCGCGTCGAGAAGCTTCCGGACGGATTCAAGGTCGTCGCTCATTCCGAAGGCGCTCCCTACGCGATCGCCACCGACGAGGAGCGGCGCTTCTTCAGCCTGATGTTCCATCCCGAAGTGGTGCACACGCCGGACGGCGGCAAATTGCTCGCCAATTTCGTCCGCCACGTCTGCGGCCTCGCCGGCGACTGGACCATGGCCGAGTTCCGCGCGACCAAGATCGCCGAGATCCGCGAGCTGGTCGGCGGCGGCCGGGTCATTTGCGGCCTGTCGGGCGGCGTCGACAGCGCCGTCGCGGCGGTCCTCATTCACGAGGCGATCGGGCATCAGCTGACCTGCGTCTTCGTCGATCACGGCCTGATGCGGCAGGCCGAGGCCGAGCAGGTCGTCGCCTTGTTTCGCGGCCACTACAACATCCCGCTCGTCCATGTGGAGGCGGAGGACCTCTTCCTCTCCGGCCTCGCCGGCCTCACCGACCCCGAGGCCAAGCGCAAGTTCATCGGCAAGACCTTCATCGACGTCTTCGACGAGGAGGCGCGAAGGATCGGGGGCGCCGATTTCCTTGCCCAGGGCACGCTCTACCCCGACGTGATCGAGAGCGTCAGCTTCACCGGCGGCCCCTCCGTCACGATCAAGAGCCACCATAATGTCGGCGGCCTTCCCGAGCGGATGAACATGAAGCTGGTCGAGCCGCTGAGGGAGCTGTTCAAGGACGAGGTGCGCGAACTGGGCCGCGAGCTCGGCCTTCCGGAGGCCTTCGTCTCCCGCCATCCCTTCCCCGGCCCCGGCCTCGCCATCCGAATCCCGGGCGAGGTGACGAAGGAGCGCTGCGACATCCTTCGCAAGGCCGACGCGGTCTATCTCGAGGAGATCCGCAACGCCGGCCTCTACGACGCCATCTGGCAGGCCTTCGCGGTGCTCCTGCCGGTGCGCACCGTCGGAGTGATGGGCGACGGGCGCACCTACGATTATGTCTGCGGCCTCCGCGCCGTCACCTCGACCGACGGAATGACCGCCGATATCTACCCGTTCGACTCCGCCTTCCTGAGCCGGGTCGCAACCCGGATCATCAACGAGGTGAAGGGCATCAACCGGGTGGTCTACGACTACACGTCCAAGCCGCCCGGAACGATCGAGTGGGAGTGAAAAGCCGATAGCCGCGATCCGCGGCCCCGGCGTAAAGTCCCTTCGGCGGATTGCGGCTGCGATCTCACCAGCTCGCGGCCGGTCCGATCTTTACCCTCCGGGGCCGCGAAGGCGCGGCGGCAGTCCCGGACACGCGGCGAGGGAACGGGCGAAGACATATTCTCGCGCGCCCGAGCATAGCTCGCGGTTGAGACTCTCCGCGAGAGCTGGATATGAACGTCGGAACGGGAGTGAAACGGAAGCGGCGGCCGTGTGGGGCCGGAGCCCCACGCGACCGCCGCGACCTTGAGCCGGGGAAGGGCCGCAAGCCCCTCCGCGCGGCATTTACTTCAACGGAATGGTCGGGGCGATGAAGGCCCCGTTGTTGGTGTTTCCGTCGAGCCGGTTGTTGAAGTAGCTGAGGATCTGGGCGCCGTTGCTCATCACCACGCCGGAGCCGGCCGTGAAGGAGTTTCCGGTGATCGTCGTGTCGCCGACCCGCATCGTGACGAGGCCGTTGCCGCCGACGCCGATGGCGCTGTTGTTGGCGACGATCGAGCCGTTCAGCATCATGTTGATGGCGCCGTTGCCGACCGGCGCCAGAGCCAGGATGCCGTTGCCGGTGGTGCCGCTGATCTGCGTATCCTCGACCGTGATGGTGACTCCGCCGGTATTGCCGGTGGTGTCGATCGACAGGCCGTTGCTGGCGTTGGTCTGGATCCGCGTGTTCTGGATGACGACCCGGCCGACGGCCGAGCCGGTCGGCTTGATCAATATGCCGCCGCCGGTGGCGCCGCTGCCGTTCGAGGTGATCGTGGTGTTGGTGATGTAGAGGTGCGCGCTGGCGCTCGGCGCGAAGCTCACCCCGAAGCTGTTGGCCGCGTTGAAGCGGCGGATGACGCTGTCCTCGATGTGGAGTGCGGCGCCCGAGACGAAGCGGACTCCGTTCGACGGCGGGCTGACTCCGAAGATGTCGAGGCCGCGGATGACGACGACGGCCGTGCCGGGCGTTCCGGACAGGCTGTCGTTGACGGTGATGCCGTTGCCGCCGGCGAGCGCTCCGCCCTCGGTATAGGGGCAGGAAATGGTCATCGACTTGGTGATCGTCACGGCGCCGAAGCCGCCGGGATCGAGGCAGTTGATCTCACCGCCCGCGGCGGTCTTGGAAATGGCGCCGGCGAAGGTCTTGCAGGGCGCGGTGCGGCTGCACGGATTGACGTCGTCGCCCGTGCCCGACACCCAGGTGCGCGTCGCCTGGGCGGCGGCCGGAGTGGCATAGCCCAGGGTCATTCCGGCGGTGGCTAGCGCGACCAACAGAGCACGATTTCTCGTTCCAATCATTTTGATTCCCCCCATTTTGGATTGATGAACGCGAAATGAATATCACGTTTCGTCTCAATCTACCCCTACAATTATCCGAAAATTGGACCCTCAGTCCAGAGGCTTAGGCCTGGCGGCGGCCGCCGGGGCGCTCGAACGGGAGTGAAACGGAAGCGGCGGCCGTGTGGGGCCGGAGCCCCACGCGACCGCCGCGACCTTGAGCCGGGGAAGGGCCGCAAGCCCCTCCGCGCGGCATTTACTTCAACGGAAT
>Ga0196965_1001022_pt1 | contig 12043 bp, 8 predicted proteins | sample S1_20metaG_FD_148668 | JGI IMG/M metagenome (GOLD analysis project Ga0196965, IMG submission 148668) | Soil microbial communities from Anza Borrego desert, Southern California, United States - S1_20 | ecosystem: Environmental > Terrestrial > Soil > Desert | place: USA: California | collected... | reverse complement strand
CGATGGACCGGGCGAGCCCGTTCGTCGACGCCACCCGCTCGAGGACGATCAGGTTCTCCGGCCCCCTGCCGGCCCCGGTCCCGGTGCCCACCGGGCGCAGGCGCTCGATCTCCCGGAGGTAGCGCTGGAATTCAGCTTCGCTCAAGGGTTCCCCTCAGCTCTGCCCCAGACTGGCGCTGTCTCCCAGGCTGGCGCTGTCTCCCAGGCTGGCGCCGAGGCTCGCCTGCCGCTCCCGCATCTCCGCCAGCTTGGCGCGCCCCCCCTCGACGACGTGCGCCGGGGCCTTGGCGAGGAAGCCTTCGTTCGAGAGCCGCTCCTCGGCCCGCGCGATGTCGGCCGCCAGCTTCTCCAGCTCCTTGGCGAGACGCTGCCGCTCCTCCGGGCTCAGCTCCGGCCGCTCCACGGCCAGGGCCACCTCCACCCCAGCCACCAGGTCGCGCCGGGTCCCCTCGGGGGCGGCGCCGGACACCACGTGCTCGGCGCGGCAGAGGAAGGCGATCAGCGGCGCCTGCTCGTCGAGGAAGCGGCCGATGGCGGCGTCCGCGGCGGCCGCCGCCGAAAGGTGGAGGTCGAACTTCGCTTTGGGCGGCAGGCCGAGCTCGGCACGCAGCCCGCGCACCCGGGTGACCACCTGGATCAGCACGTCCATGCCCGCCTCGGCCTCGGGGTCCTCCCATGCCGCCTCGGCCCGCGGGTAGGGAGCGAGGCAGATGGTCTCGGGATGGATCACCTCATGCCCGGGCAGCCGCTGCCAGACCTCCTCGGTGAGGAACGGCATGATCGGATGGAGCAGGCGCAGGCTGCGGTCGAGGACCGTCATCAGCACCTCCCCCACCCGCGGCCGCGGCGCCTCGCCGGAGAGCGCCGGCTTCGACAGCTCGATGTACCAGTCGCAGAGGTCGCCCCAGAAGAAGTGGTACAGGCGGTTGCACGCCTCGTCGAAGCGGAACGTCTCGAAGCGCGGATCGATCTCCGCCGCCACCCGCGAGAGCCGCGACAGGATCCAGCGCTCGGGCGCCGCCAGCCCCTCCGGATCGATCTCGGGCCGCACCCGAGCATCCGGCAGCTCCTGCGTCCGCGACAGCGCGAAGCGCGCCGCGTTCCAGATCTTGTTGCCGAAAGCGCGGTAGCCGGCGATCTGCTCAGGGTTGAGCGGGATATCCCGCCCCGGGCTGTCGAGCGACGCCAGGGTGAAGCGCACCGCGTCGGCGCCGTACTCGGCCACCAGGTCGGCTGGGTCGAGCACGTTCCCCTTGGTCTTCGACATCTTCACCCCCTCGGCGTCGCGCACCAGGCCGGTGAGGTGCACGGAGCGGAAGGGGACGTCGCCGGTGAAGTGGAGCCCGGTCATCACCATCCGCGCCACCCAGAAGAAGAGGATGTCGAAGCCGGTGATCAGCACGTCGGTGGGATAGAAGGTCCGCAGGTCCGGCGTCTCCTCGGGCCAGCCGAGGGTGGAGAACGGCCAGAGCGCCGACGAGAACCAGGTGTCGAGCACGTCCGGGTCCTGGGTGAGGCGGTCGGTCCCCGCCAGCGCCGCGGCCTCCGCGGCGTCGCGGGCGACGAAGCAGCGGCCGTCCTCGGTGTACCAGGCCGGGATCTGGTGCCCCCACCAGAGCTGCCGCGAGATGCACCAAGGCTTGATGTTCTCGAGCCAGTGCTCCCAGGTCTTGACCCAGCTCTCGGGCTTCAACACGAGACGGCCGTCGCGCACCGCGTCCAGCGCCTGGCGGGCCATGCCCGACACGTCGCAGAACCACTGCGTCGAGACCAGCGGCTCGATCGGCTCGCCGCTGCGCTGGCTGTGGCCGACGTTGTGGGTATGCTCCTCCACCTTCACCAGGAAGCCCTGCTCGCGCAGGCGCTCCACCACCTTGGCCCGCGCCTCGAAGCGGTCGAGGCCGGCGAAGTCCGGCCCCGCCTCGGCGGTCATGCGGCCGTCGAGGCCGATCACCGAGATGCCCGGCAGGCCGTGGCGCCGCCCCATCTCGAAATCGTTGGGATCGTGGAAGGGCGTCAGCTTGACCAGACCGGTGCCGAACTCCTTGTCGACCACCGTGTCGGCCACGAAGGGCAGGCGCCGCCCCACCAGCGGCAGGACCGCGGCCTTGCCCGCCAGGTGACGGTAGCGCTCGTCCTCCGGGTGATAGGCGACGCCGGTGTCTCCCAGCATGGTCTCGGGGCGGGTGGTGGCGATGACGATGCGCTCGCCGTTCTCCGGGTCGCTCCCCTCCACCGGATAGGCGATGTGGTAGAGCTTGCCCTGGACGGTCTTCGTCTCCACCTCCAGGTCGGAGACCGCGGTGCCGAGCGTGGGCGACCAGTTCACCATGTACTCGCCGCGGGTGATCAGCCCCTCGTTGTAAAGGCGGACGAACGCCTCGCGCACGGCGCGGGAGAGCCCCTCGTCGAGGGTGAAGCGCTCGCGGCTCCAGTCGCAGCTCGCGCCGAGCAGGTCGAGCTGGCTGCGGATATTGCCGTGGTACTGCTCCTTCCAGGCCCACATCCGCTCGAGGAACGCGGCGCGGCCGAGCTCGCGCCGGCTGGTCCCCTCGGTGACGAGGTGGCGCTCCACCATCAGCTGGGTGGCGATGCCGGCGTGGTCGGTCCCCGGCAGCCAGAGGGCGTTGTAGCCCTGCATCCGGCGCCAGCGCGTCAGCAGGTCCTGGAGCGTGGACTGGAGCGCGTGGCCGACGTGCAGCTTCCCGGTGACGTTGGGCGGCGGGATCATGATGCAGAACGGCGGCTTGCCGGAGGGGACCTCGACCCGGAAGACGCCCATCTCGGCCCAACGCCGCTGCCAGGCGCCCTCGTAGCTCTGCGGATCGAAACGCTTGTCCATCTCTGCCGCCGTCTTCTCTGTCTCAGGGATGCTCGTACCGCTCACCGCCGTCTCCATGGTTCTGCCACCTCCGGCCGGAGGAACCCGGGCCGTCGTCCGCTCTCTGACGAGCGGGGGAGCGGATCATACCGCTCCCCCGTCGTAACGTTGTACTGCCGGGAACCCGGGCCGTGCCGCTGGGGGAAGGCCCGGAGCTCCCGGGCCGCTCGAACGAAAGGGGACTCGCTCAGTCGACCTGGCTCTCGAGCTCGCGGAGGCGGTCCTTGATGACGACCTCGGCGAGGTCCGGGACGACCTCCCAAGCGATGTCGCGGACGGCCTTGTCGCCGAGCAGCTCGACGACGCGCCGCGCGATCCGGTCCACGTCCTCGTCGCTCAGCCGGCCGGAGCCGTTCGCCGGGGCCTCGGAAGCGGCGGGGGCATAGGCGGCCGCGGCGACGGCCGGCGCGCTGAAGGTCGCGGCCGGCTCGTGGGGTGCCACCCCTTCGGCCGCCTCCAGGGCGTCCGGCCAGGGGGAGGCGATCCGCTCCTCGGTCTCGGCCATGCTGTCGACCAGCGGCTCCTGGCCCAGGGGGATCCCGAGGCGCTCCTGATCGGTCAGGCTCCAGGGCTCCGGGGCGGCCGCGGAGGCCTCCATCGTCTCCAGAATCGGGCGCTCGGCGTCTTCGAGGAACCGGTCCTGGGGCTCGCCGTAGGAGAAGGGCGCCGGCTCGTCCGACTCCTCCCGCAGACCGATGGGAGGCTCTTCCAGGGTCAGCGAGGCGTCGCCCTCCAGGGTGAAGGGGTCTTCAGGGGCAAACGGCTGCGCCGGCACGTCGACGGGCTGCGCCCCACCGAACCCGGCACCGAAACCGGGGGCTTCGAAGCCGGCGGAGCGCTCCTCGCGGAACGAGAACGGCTGCTCCTCCTGGAACGGCTCCGGCGCGGGAGCCACGGCCGGCATCGGAACGGGCTCCGGCTCGGGCTCCAGCTCGAAGGCCGGCCACTGCGCCTCCGGCTCGCTGTAGGCCGGGGTGGCGGCCCGAGGAGCAGCAGGCTCCGGGTCCGGTCCGAGGTCGATGGACGGGAGCTGGAACACGTCCTCGTCGATCGCCGGGGGCGCCGGGGCCGCAGGAGGCACGACCGCCATCGCGGGGATGGTGGGCGTGGCCGCCGGAGCGGCCGGAGCGGTGGCCGCCCTGGAAGCCATCAGATCCTGGACGCGCTGCAGCAGCTCCTGGGAGTCGAACGGCTTCTTGAGGAACGAGTCGGCGCCGGCGCCGCGCGCCTGCGCCTCGTCGAACGGCTCGAAGGTGCCCACCAGCAGCAGGACCGGCACCTCCGGGAGCTGCTGCTTGGCGCGCCGGCAGACCTCGTAGCCGTTGGCGCCGGGCATGTGGACGTCGGCGATGACAAACTCGGGCCGGAACTGCGGCAGGGCCGCGAGCGCCTCGTCACCATTGCTGACCGCCCGCACCTCGAAGTCTTCGTCCATGAAGGTCAGCTCGATGACCTTCTGGATGGTGACGCTGTCATCGGCCAGCAGAATCCGTCTGCTCATGAACCCCTCCGAACGTTGCACCGGGTACGGTAGCACCCCCGGCGTCAAGCCGTCAAACCGTTCTCCACCAGCGATTTAGGGAGGCGCTCAGGCCGCCACGAGACGATTCTGTAGATAGTCGACGATGGCCTTGGTGGACGTGCCGGGCAAGAAGATCTCGTCCACCCCGGAGCCCTTGAGGCCGGCGATGTCCTGCTCCGGGATGATGCCCCCGGCAAAGACCAGGATATCTTCGGCCCCCTGCTCCCGCAGCAGCCGCGTCACCTCGGGCAGCAGGCTGTTGTGGGCGCCGGAGAGGATGGACAGGCCGACGGCGTCCACGTCCTCCTGGACGGCGGCGGCGGCGATCTGCTCCGGCGTCTGGCGCAGCCCGGTGTAGATCACCTCGTACCCGGCGTCGCGCAGGGCGCGCGCCACGACCTTCGCCCCGCGATCGTGGCCGTCCAGGCCCGGCTTGGCGATCAGGATGCGAATCCTTCGGTCACTCATGCGGCGGGATTGTAGCAGAGGGGAGGGGGAGGCGCTCGATGGGCACCTCCCCGTCTCCCGCGAGGTTCACCGATAGGTCTCGACGCTGACGAGATGGAGCCCCTTGGCGGCCATCTCCTTCCAGCGGGCGGCGAACGCCTTGGCGTCGAGCGGCTCCGTGATCTGCCCCGAGAGGCCGGTGATGGAGCCGTCCCAGAGGCGGCGCCCCCCTTCGACGTAGGTCTCGAGGTCCATGAAGCTGTTGCCCTCGCCGGACACCTTCTTGTACCGCTCCATGAAGGGGTCCCAGGCGAGGCCCGCCGCCAGGGCGTAGCCCCCCTCCATCTCGCGGAAGGCGCCGGCATAGAGCGTCCGACCCTGCATGCTGTAGACCTCCACGTCGACCAGCCGCAGGCCGCGGGCGGACATCCGGTTCACCTCGTTGACGAACTCGTCGCGCGCCAAGCCGATCCGGAGGTTGTGCTTGTCGCTGCCCAGCTCGTAGAGGCCGGTGCAGAGGACCTTCCCCTTCTCGTTGTACATCTCGAAGTCGGTGAGCCGCTGCCCCTCGCGGTTGGTGAGCTGCTTCCACTTGGCGAAGAACGGCTCCCACTCGAGGCCGTGGACGATCTGGTAGTCGCCGTCGTAGTAGTGGAAGATGCCGCTCCAGTAGCGCGTGCCCCCCTCTTCATAGGAGCCCATCCAGACGGGCTTGGTGCCCGTCGCGGCCAGGGCGTCGGCGCGGGCCTTGAACTGCTCCCAGGGCAGGCCGATCACCGCGGCGTGGCCGCTCTCCTTCGGCGCGAAGGTGCCGACGTAGAGGCGCGCCTTCGCCGGAGCCGCCGCCGCCGTCCTGGAGGCCGCCCGGCCGGTGGCCGTCGTAGCGGCGGGGGCGGCGGGGGCCGGCTCGTGGACCTCGATGGTGGCGACGCGGAGCTTGAGGATCACCTGGCCCTCCTCCTCGTTGCCGACGTTGAACTCGAAGTCGCCGCCCCCCTGCAGCTCCAGGGTGGCGCTGCCGGCGTCCTCCCAGGTGGTGCCGAACCAGCCGTCGTCCTCCTCCAGCTTGCAGCTGAGGGTAGCCGGGACGGCGGGGAGGTCGAGCGTCTTCCCCACGTCCATCATGGTCCCGACGGTGGCCTTCCAGTTGTCGGCGAGCTGGGTCTCGGGGCCGTTGCCGGCCCGGCAGGAGACCTTCCACTCGCAGGTCGCCTCCATCACGCAGTTGCTGACCACCATCTGAGTGACGGTGACCACCCCCTGCGCCTCAGCTTGCATCGCCTGGCCCAGCAGCAACCCACCCGCCAGGAGCGCGGCCGTCCCGGCGGCGCGCCAGGACGGCGGACGTACCGCCGCAGCGTTCTCGGTCTTCATGGCTGTCCCCCTTCTGAGATGTGGCGGTTCCAATGGTAGGTCACATGAGGGGAAAAAGGGAGCGCTACGAGGCCGTGGAGCGTTCGATGAAGTAGTAGGAGAGGTCGGTCGACGGGGACTGGTAGCCCATCTGCCGCAGCAGCGACACCACCTGGCCGCGGTGATAGGAGCTGTGATTGGTCAGGTGGATCACCAGCTGCCAGAGCGGCTGGGTGTAGGTGTCGCCGCTGAAGCTGGTCCAGGTGAGGGGGGCGGCGAGCTGCGCGTCGGTCAGGGCGGCGAGGAAGGCCTCGATCCCGGAGGCCGTCTCCTCCCAGCCGTGGATCCAGGCGGGGAGGTCCGGATAGTCCTCCGCGGACGGCCGGCGGTCCAGCGGGTTGCCGGAGAAGCGGGAGAGCCACACCCGCTGGGAGCCCAGCATGTGCACCATGGTGCCGAGGAGGCTGCCGAAGCTCACCCCGGCGTCGCGCGTCAGGTGCTCGGGCTGGACGGGCCGCACCGCCGCCAGCATGTGGCGGTCGGCCCAGAGCATGTAAAGGAGCAGCTCCCGCGCGGCTGCGGCCGGTATCGACATGTCATCGCCTCCCGAACAGAAGAGAAATCAAGTCAAGGCCTAGAAGACCGCCGGCTCCTCGTAGGTGCCGAAGACCTCGCGCATCGCGTCGCTGATCTCGCCGACGGTGCAGTAGGCCTTCACGCAGTCGAGGATGAGCGGCATGGTGTTCTCGCTCCCCGCCGCGCCGCGCTTCAACGCGTCGAGGGTGCGCTCCACCGCGCCCGCGTCGCGCCGGCTCTTGACGTCGTTCAGGAAGCCGATCTGGCGCTCGGCGAGGTCATCGGAGATGTAGAGGATGTCGATCGGCTTCTCGTTCTCCACCTGGAAGGCGTTGAGGCCGACGATCAGCTTCTCCTTCTCCTCGTACGCCCGCTGATAGGCGAAGGCGGCGTCCATGATCTCGCGCTGCGGGAAGCCGGCCTCGACCGCCTCCACCATGCCGCCGAGCTCGTCGATGCGGCGGATGTAGTCGAACGCGCCGTCCACCATGCGGCGGGTCATCTCCTCGACGAACCAGCTGCCGCCGAGCGGGTCGACGGTGTTGATGACCCCCGACTCGTGGGCGAGGATCTGCTGCGTGCGCAGGGCGATGCGGGCGTTCTCCTCGGTCGGCAGGGCGAGCGTCTCGTCGAGCGCATTGGTATGCAGCGACTGGGTGCCGCCGAGCACCGCGGCGAGCGCCTGGACGGTGGTCCGCACGACGTTGTTGTACGGCTGCTGGGCGGTGAGGGAGCAGCCCGCCGTCTGGGTGTGGAAGCGCAGCATCCAGGAGCGCGGGTTCTTGGCGCCGTAGCGCTCGCGCATCACCGTCGCCCAGATCTGGCGGGCGGCGCGGAACTTGGCGATCTCCTCGAAGAAGTCGTTGTGGCTGTTGAAGAAGAACGACAGCCGCGGCGCGAACGCGTCGACGCCCAGGCCGGCGTCGATGCCGTACTGCACGTACTCCATGCCGTCGCGCAGGGTGAACGCCAGCTCCTGCAGGGCGGTCGAGCCGGCCTCGCGGATGTGGTAGCCCGAGATGGAAATGGTGTTCCAGCGCGGCACGTGCTTCGCCGCGAAGGCGAACTGGTCCGTGATCAGCCGCATCGACGGCCGCGGCGGATAGATGTACTCCTTCTGCGCGATGTACTCCTTGAGGATGTCGTTCTGCAGCGTCCCGGAGACCTGGCGCTGGATGTCCACCCCCTGCTTCTCGGCCACCGCCAGGTACATGGCGAAGAGGATCGGGGCGGTGGAGTTGATGGTCATGGAGGTGGTGACCTCGCCCAGGGGGATGCCCTCGAAGAGGATCTCCATGTCCGCCAGGGTGTCGACGGTGACGCCGCACTTCCCCACCTCGCCGGTCGACATCTTGTGGTCGGAGTCGTAGCCGTAGAGGGTGGGCAGGTGGAAGGCGACGGACAGGCCGGTCTGCCCCTGGGAGAGCAGGTACTTGAAGCGCTGGTTGGTGTCGGCGGCGGTGCCGAAGCCGGCGAACTGCCGCATGGTCCAGAGCTTGCCGCGGTAGCCGGTCGGGTGGACGCCGCGCGTATAGGGGTACTCGCCCGGGATCCCGATGTCCTTGCGGACGTCGATGTCGGCGACCTGCTCGGGGGTCACCAGATGCGGGACCTCCATGCCGGAGACGGTGGTGAAGTCGCGCTTCCAGAAGGGCACCTGCCCCTCGGACTTGGCCTTGGCCTTCTCCCAGCGCTGGCGCGCCTCGGCGAAGGTGTCGAGGGCGTCGTCCTTATAGATAGAGTCCGCGGGCGCGGCCTTGGTCTCCGCGGTCAGCACGGTCGGCTCCTGGTCCTTGACGGCCATTCCTCTGGGCTCCTTTCGGGATCGGACGGCACCGCCGTCGAGCCCCATAGTATAGACGATGGGGGGAGGCCCTCCAGGGGAGGAGGGAGGGACCGGGTCGCCGGCCCAGGGAGTCCAACTCCGTGGGCACGCGCCCCATTCCCTCAAACCTCTTGACGCCCCGATTTCACGGAGATAAAGTCGTCCTCGGTCGTCAAGCCGTACCGCAGCACCGTTCTTTTCAGGCTGTCCCCGGGCGAGGAATACCTCTTCGTCCGGTCCTTCAACCCGCGGCGAGCGGCCCCGGATGGAGTTGAGACCTCCACCCAGGGCCTAGCCGCACAAGAGAGCGGTCCTCCGACGCTCTCCGCCGGTTCTTCACGGAGAGGGCCTCACTTTTTCAGAGGATGCCCTCCCTTTTCGGCGAGTCCCTCTTGCTGAGGCACCATCCCTCAACACTTCGCCGCCGTTCCTCAATGCTTCGCGGCGGCTCCTCAACACTCCCCGGCCGTTCCTCAACACTTCGGGGCCGCTCCTCAGTGCTTCGGGGCCGTTCCTCAACACTTCGCCGCGACTCCTCAACACTTCGCCGCGCTTCCTCAACACTTCGCCGCGCTTCCTCAACACTGAGGGATGACTTCGGAGTATTGAGGCATCGCGCCGGAGGGTTGAGGAGTGCGCCCTCAGCGTTGAGGAACAACCCCTCAATGCTTCGGAGCGGCTCCTCAACACTGAGGGATTGCCCCGGAGTGCTCCGGATCAGCGCCTCGGTATTGAGGGATCATCCCTCAGCACTTCGCCGCGGTCCCTCGGCGCCACGAGATCGGCCCTCAACACTGAGGGACGATGCCTCAACAGTGAGGAACGTCCTCGGAGCTTCGCCTCGAATCCCCAGGGGCGCGGTGCCTGGACGTGCTTCGCTTCCTGATCAGTCGGCTATAGCCACGTCCTCGAAGCGGACGGAGAAGCTCTGGAAGTCGAGGTCCATGACCTGGAAGGCCCGAAGGTTCGTAGGCACTCCCGAGAAATGGATGGAAACGCGGAGCGGCGTGCCCACCAGAAGCCGGTTCTTCGCGGTCTCCCCTTCTCTCTGCCCGATCTGGACCAGGTCGGCTGGGTATTCGTTCCCCGATCGATCGATGGCCCGGGACTCCAGGGTCAACGCCAGCTCCTTTTCCTGATGCAGGCTGGTGGCGAGGAGGTCGCAACGGACCTTCTTCCTGGCGCGCCTGCAACTCGGCAGGGTGAAGCGGACCCCGTTCGCTTCCTTCGCCCGCGCCGCGGACGCCTGGACGTCCAGGACCGGCTCGTCCATGGGCTCCTCGACCTCCCGGCGCAGGAGTGCCTTGATCTGGTCGGTCTCGGGGATGTCGACGGCGGAGGAGGTCTCGATCTTCGCGGTCTCGATGTCCAGGACGTTGAGCCGCAGGCGCACGGTGGTGGCCAGGCGGGTCAGGGTGCCGGTCACCAAGGCGTTCACGCCGGCGATCTTTCCCATCTCGCGCGTCGTCTGGGGATCGAGCAGGCCGGTGGTCGCCAGCTTGTGCTCCCGCAGCAGGCTCTTGAGCTTCGACCGGTCGATCACCTCGAAGCCTTTGCGCGCCGAGGCCAGCTCGCCCGACATCTCCTCGGCCAGGAAACGCCCAAGCTCCATGACGTTTCCCGACGGGTCGCTGAAGTCGACCACGGCCACGGTCCCGAGGTTCGCCTTGGCGATCTCCCTGGCCAGCTTCCTCGCCTCCCCCTGGATCTGCTCCCCGTAAGCCCGGGCCTCCCGGGTGCCAAGGCCCGAGAGCCCGACGGCCAGGGCGAGCAGCGCGATGTGGATGGACGGTTTTCTCGTCGGCATCGCGGACCCTCCCATTCGTTCCATGGCTGTGTTCCGGCGACCGTGCTACCGGGCGGCACCGGCTGGCGGACTCTGCCCCCCCGCTGTCAACCCCTCCCGCGTCGGCACCTGGTCCGCCGGCAGGATCTCGACACCCAGCTCCCGCGCCAGGTCGGCGAACCCAGCGGAGGGCGCGGCGGCGAGGCGCTCGAGGCGACCGGCCTCGGCGGGCTGGATGGAGGCCAGGAAGGCCGCCAGGTCCCGGGCCTCGGCACAGGCCGGGGAGCGGGCACAGAGCACGGCCAAGTGGACGCCCGTCTCCTCGTAGCGGTCGGTGACGCTGCCCAGGATGAGATAGGCGGGGACGGCGCCGGCGGCTCCCCCGGAGGAGGCCCCCGGCGCCGCGCCGTGCGATCCGTTCAGCCGGGCCAGGGCCTCGGCGAAGCGCGCCGGCAGGGATGGCGGCTCCGCCCAGGAGCCGGACTGCCTTGCGAGCCGCAGCGTCACGCCGTGCTCGTTGCGGCCCACCCAGCGCCAGCCGGTGAAGCTCTCCGGCGCCGGACGGAAACCGAGGCCGCGCCCCCCCGTGCGGGTGGTCACGAGTTGCAGGAAGCGGGCGGCCTCGGTCCCCGACAGCCCCGTGCGCTGCGCCACCCTCCGCAGCGGCTCGCCCGTGGGAAGGTGCCCCTCGGCCGCGGCGGGGTCCACCGTTACCCGGAACCGCTGATGCTCCTCCGAAGGACGGTCGCGGACCAGGTCCGTGAACGTCTCGGCATAGATCAACGCCGTGGGCCGGGTGCCGCCGGACGCGTGGACGGCGAGCACCGCGCCCCCTTCCGCGGACCAGCGCCAGGAGCCGTCCGGCGGCAGCTCGCCCAGGAGCTGGCCGCCGAGAGGAACGCTCAGCCCCGCGGGAGCGGCTGGAGGCTGGGGTGTGGCGGCGGGATCGGGCGGCGGGGTCGCCGTCAGCGCCGCCTCGAAGGTACTCCGGGGCGCGCTCTCCTGGGCGGGTCCGGCGGCGGGCGCCGCCGGCACCGCCAGCTCCGGGAAGGGCGCCGCGGTCTCGATGACCGGGAAGGGCAGCTCCCGCGGCACCGGCGGCTCCTGACCGCAGCCCGCGGCAAGGCCCAGCATCAGCAGAGCTCCCAACCCACGCCACGGGACCGGTCTCCTGCTGTTCATCGCGCACCGCCTCCGGCCCCTGCCTCGGGGGACAGGCGGCTGTCCAGCCAGGCGAGGGCCACGTCCCGCGCCTGCTCGTCCCGCGCGCGGCGCCGCTCGAGGGCCTCCGGCGACTCGCCGCCGAAGCGGGGATCGGTCCGGCTCTCCTCCAGGATCTCGGCTTCGCTCGCCCACTCGTCGTGGAGCGCCCGCAGGTGGTCGTAGGAGGCGACGCGGTCCAGCAGACGCCGGCAGAGCCGCAGCAGCACCTCCACGCCGTCGCGGTGCAGCGCCCGCGCCATGCCGTTGCCCCCCTCGTCGGCGTCGAAGAGGTAGAAGCCCTCCCCCGGCCCCAGGGGTTGATCCGCCTCCGCGTGCAGCGGGTCGTCCAGCCGTAGGGCCACCTGCAGGCCGGCGGCGCCGCCACGGTATAGGGAGGGCATCAATACCCGCATCGCCGCGGCGACGAGGCGCGCCCCCGCCAGGGTGAGG
>Ga0196965_1001021_pt1 | contig 12062 bp, 13 predicted proteins | sample S1_20metaG_FD_148668 | JGI IMG/M metagenome (GOLD analysis project Ga0196965, IMG submission 148668) | Soil microbial communities from Anza Borrego desert, Southern California, United States - S1_20 | ecosystem: Environmental > Terrestrial > Soil > Desert | place: USA: California | collected... | reverse complement strand
GATGACATTTGTAATTGCATGTCCGGGTAAATTGAAATCAGCAGGCAAAGGAAGTGTGTGATCAAGCTTTTCATTAAAATGTAAGTGAAGACTGTCCGGGGAAACCGGAAAAACCTGAACCATTACCGGTGCTGTAAGATCTGGCTTTTCTGCATACACCGAATTTTGTTTTCCTGGTGTACCGCCACTTTCATGCTGTGAGGCGACCCAGTTCTCTTGTTCAGCACAAGTACTCGCGGGATCAATTAATTCTAATGTCCATCCGCCCTGGGCTTTTTCGCTGTCCTTAAACCAGTCAGACGAATAGTGAAGCGAATCGATTATTATCCCGGAATCATCAATCAACATCAAAACGTCGTCACTGTTATTCAGCGATGGGAAGCCGGCAACACCGATCACTTTTCCGTAAGATTGTAAGTCAGAAACGGAAGCCGTTGAAGTTAAGAGCAAATACTCATGGGGTAAAATAATTTCTTCCGGCAGTATAGCTTGGGAAGTTTCGTCGGCTAGTTTCCATTGCGCCAGGTTTAGCGGCTGGTCTGAGCGATTGAATATTTCGACGAACTCAACCTCAGGCAAGGTTTGTGGAGGCGAAGGGTCAGCAAATATTTCGGTAATAATGACATCCTTTAATTGGGCAGAAGCGGGAACGAAGTATAGGAAGACGAGCGAAGTATCATTCATTTTATTTCCCGTTACGTCCGTGACGCCGGATACGGAGATTGTATAGGAAAGTCCGTTTACAAACGTGGTTGGAAAAGTTAGTAGCACGTTTTGCGGCTCAATCAGTATGGCAGATTCCGGCGTGCCGATTTCATGATCAACTAAATAGTTTGATGTGTTTATCGTTGTGGAGGTATTTATCGGTTCGGAAAATCCGATGGTTAGTTCACTTGATGAAGTTGCTTCGATGGACAGGACGGTTGGCGCCGTTGTATCGGTAACAGGTACTGAGGTAGTAACAAAATCGTCAAATGCGAATTTGTTTGATCGGGTCGAGGTGTATACGCATTGTATTCCAAAATAAGAAGACGCCGTGTGCGTTTTGTCTGTGGCTTCCCCTTCAAGTTGAAAGGTTCCGGTTAGGGATACATCAGCATAAAGTTTCCAATTCCCGTTTTCATCACACGTCACCTTTACGCGTACGGTGGAAGAACTTAAGTCCAATCGTCCATCTGCTCCATCAATCACTTTGGTTCGCGTTGTTCCGGTTTGGCGATATAAACTTATTTCGTCGGCGGTATTGCCGAGCATGATGAAATAGCCATTTAAGTCTCCGGATAAATCAGCCCCATCAGAAGCTAAATAAATCCGGACATAGTTTGACGAAGACGGATTGAATTCGAGATGCGTGGTGAATTCCCAACTCGTGTTAAGGATACCCGGTCCGGATGTAACAAGCGCGGAAGATGCCGTGACCGCAGGGGCATTGAGTCGTAAAATCCCAGAAGACACGATAAAATCGGCGGAGTTCCCGGTCCATGCCGGATTTTGAGTGAAATCTTCGTCGGTGAAATCATCCTTAAACTGCCCTAACACTTGTAGGGAGTTGCAGAACAGATGAAACGTTATAAAAACAATTACCGTAAACGTTTCCTGAATAGGAAAACTAAAAATTTGTGATCGTAATTTCATGGGCACAACGGGAAAAGCGTAATTTTGCAAACTTTAAATAAATTAAAAAAATGCATTGGACATGGGCAACCATTCCAGGCGAGAAAACAAACCAATTATGAAACTTGCAGTTGTAGGAGCCACCGGATTAGTGGGCCAGGAAATCCTCAGCGTACTCGAGGAGAGAAGTTTTCCCTTTACAGAATTGTATTTAGTTGCTTCGGCCAAATCAGTTGGTCAGACACTCAAATTCAAGGGAAAGGACTACACCGTAAAGGGAATTGAAGAGGTTTGTAAGCTTGCTCCGGATGTAGCCATTTTTTCTGCTGGTGGTGGAACATCAACAGAATGGGCGCCTAAATTTGCTGAAGTAGGAACGATCGTTATCGACAATTCTTCAGCATGGCGAATGGACCCGACGAAAAAGTTGGTTGTTCCCGAAATCAATGGTCATGTTCTAACGATCGATGACCGCATCATCGCGAATCCTAACTGTTCGACCATTCAAATGGTAATGGCACTCGCGCCGCTTCATGTGAAATACCGGATCAAAAGAATCGTTGTATCTACGTATCAGTCAGTAACAGGTACAGGAAAAGAAGCTGTTCAACAGATGATGAATGAACGCCAGGGAATCAATGCGCCGAAAGTGTATCCCCACCCGATCGATATGAATGCGCTGCCGCACATCGATGTATTCCAGGATAATGGATATACGAAGGAAGAGATGAAGATGGTAAATGAAACCCGCAAAATTCTAAGCGACAATACCATTGGTGTTACTGCTACAACGGTGCGTATACCTGCCGTGGGTGGTCACGCGGAAGCGGTTAATGTTGAATTTTATGAAGACTTTAATCTCAGTGAGATTCGTACGGTTTTATCGAGCACGCCAGGTGTAATCGTGCAGGACGATCCAAAGAACAATGTGTACCCGATGCCGATCAATTCCAAAGGTCGCGATGAAGTATTTGTAGGAAGAATCCGCAGAGATGAATCAAATCCGAATACGCTTAATATCTGGATCGTTGCTGATAACCTGAGAAAAGGTGCAGCGACCAATGCTGTGCAGATCGCAGAATTTATGCTTGAAAAAAGTCTTGTATACTGATATTCAAACTCCTGTGTGGAGTCCTTTTGAATGAGAGAGAGTGAAAACGGATACCGAAAGGTGTCCGTTTTTGTTTGAAACGCTTATCGTCCCGCCGATCTCTGCCAGATTATCTTACCCAAGCCACTTTCTCCTCAATCGGTTTTCTTTTCGAGGAAGGTAACGGACCTTTCGGCTTACCGACATGAAGAAACCCAAGTAGCTTATCATCGTCATTCAGATCAAAAACACGATGTGCTTCTTTGAAATAGGTAATTCCACCAGTACTGAGGTAACAACCTACGTCATAGGCAGAAGCGGTGAGGAAAATATTTTGAATCGCGCAGAATACGGCACCGAGTTCTTCGATCTCGGGCACCGATTTTTTTTCATCGCGCTTCATGATCACAGCGATAATGTGCGAAGAAAGATGCGGTTTTGTTAACAGGTTCTGGTAACGTTCTTCTTTGTATGTGCCATCGGCTTCTGTTACTTCCTTATAAAGCTTAGCCTGCGCATTTGCGAGTTCGTTTATACCTTCTCCTGTAAACACAATAAAACGCCATGGCTCAGTAAGCTTATGGGTGGGTGCCCAGTTTGCATTAGCCAGCATTTGTTCAACAATTTTATCATCCACCTTTTCGTCGGTGTATTGCGATTGAAATACCGACCTTCTGTTCTGGATCAGGTCGTTTATTAACTGAGGATCTTGCATAAGGTTTAACTCTTTATTCTTGTGTGGATTAATTTGGAAATACGTTGTATGTTATTCAGGGAATAAGCTTGCGTCAATGTTCGGAATTACCTTTAAAGCATTTTTGTAATAAATTTTTTTCAGCACATCATCAGGTAAATCCAGGCCATACATACGCCAAAATGCGTGGTAGCGTTTGTGATATGGAAAGTAATCATCTGCTGTTTCCAACACCCTGAAGTATGTTGTGTATTCTTCCGGAACCCACGAATCTTTTCCAAACATCACCCTGTCCTGGTACCTGACCAGAAAATCACGCCCTGCCCGCGGCTGTCTTCCGAGTTCGGCAATCACGGCACCAATTTCGGTATACATATTCGGATATTGATCCATCAGCTCGCCCAGTTTTTTAAGATCGCTTCCAAACCAACCGAGGTGTGCGTTGATAAATTTTGTTTTCGGATGTTTTTTGAAAATAGCATGTTGCTCTGCGATAATCGTTTCCCACTGTACATCATCCGCATCGTGTCTTCGCCCTGGATGTGTTTTTAATTCGAGCCAACGTTCATTGTTTTTGTCGATGGGTTGCCAGAACTGTTTTGGATCTGCAGCATGTATCAGAACAGGGATGCCGAGTTCACCACATTTTGCCCAGATCGGATCGATACGCGGATCGTCAATATGTACGCGGTTTCCTTTGCTGTCTTTCGTAAACATACCGAGGCTTTTGTAAATCTTTAATCCGCTGGCCCCTTTCTTAACATCTTCTTCGAGTTGTTTTAACATTCGCTCCTGCCATTCAGCATCATCAATGGCGGCGAAATCCATATTGGTAAATACAATAAACCGTTTAGCCTGGTGTTGCTTTACATTTTCGAGCGAACGGTCCAGATGTTCTGTGCTTCCTCTTCCTCTTCCGCTCAGGTTCACCATCACAGCCATATTCAATTTGTCCATCTCCTTTGTTAAAGCAGTAAGGTCCTGGGTGGGCATGTTAAACTGGTGATTGTGAACATCAATAAACGGGAATTTCGCACGCGTCAGTTTATGTTCCGGAACAACCAAAGTTGATGGTGGATCGTATTCTTCAAAATCCATCTTTAAATCGAGAGGCTTTTGCTGTGCGGAGGCGGCAAAGGCGAGCAAGATCATTGCGGATGACATTAAATTCTTCATGGCTATATGCATCATGCTTAAAAATACGTTTTATCCATGCACTGGGGTTAAAAAATATTATGAACGGGATTTTTCATTTTCTTTTTAACTTGGTGAGATTTAATCAGCCTCCATGAAAAACATCCTACTCATCTTAATATGCTTTATTGCAACGGCTTCGTTAGCACAGGAATCAACCCTTGACACCGCTAAAAAACAAATTGAATCCGGTAATTTTAAAGATGCCCGTGCAAAGCTCTCCGACCTTATTACACGCGAACCCAGCAATAAAGTGGCGCTTAACCTGCGGGGAGAATCCCGTTTTGGTCTTGAAGATTTTTATGGCGCAATTGGAGATTATAACTCAGCCCTTGAAATAGATTCTACATATGCCGAAGCTTTGAATAATCGCGCAGAAGCAAAGATGGCACTCGGCGATGATGAGTCAGCGATTGTAGATTTGAATAAAGCAATTCGGTTGAATCCAAAATTAGTTGACGCCTATACCAACCGTGGTTTAGCAAAGTATAATGTTGAAGATTTAGAGGGATCATATTTTGACTTTTCAAAAGCGCTTGAGCTAGGTCCGGCGGATGCAGATAAATACTTCAACCGTGGTGTTGTGAAAGCTGATCTTGGAGAATTTGTCAGCGCCATTGATGATTACAACAAAGCTATCGAACTGGATAAAAATGATGCAAGCCTCTATAATTATCGTGGGGTTGCCTATTATAACATCAGCAACTTTGACGAGGCCATCAATAACTACAACGAGGCCATCAAACTTGATCCCAAAGATCCGTTAAAATTTGAAAACCTGGCTTTGGCAAAGAGTGCGAAGAATGATTTCAAGGGTGCCCTTGAAGATTACAACAAAGCCATAACACTTCATGATGAAGATCCGGAAACCTATAATCTGCGCGGTGTTGTGAGGTATAACCTCGATGACCTGGATGGCGCTATTGCGGATTATACTAAAGCCATTGAACTCGACAATACGAATCCCGTTTATTACGATAACCGTGCAATTAGCCGCACCGAAAAAGAAGATTACACAGGCGCCGTTGAAGATTATACTTCTTCCATTGAGTTATATCCTGGTGATCCGGAAACGTTTTACCAACGCGGCCTTATAAAGGTAAGTATGAACAATAAATACGATGCGTGCCTTGATTTTAAGCAGGCTGAAGATCTTGGGTCGTCAGAAGCAAAAGCGATGATTAAGAAACATTGTAAATGAGGAAGTGAAACCTCACCGGTAAGAAAGTAGTTGGATGGGTTTTATCCATCCAACTAATAATATGAATTAAATCGGCTGGGCTGCAGCGATTGGTTTTTGATATTGCGCGCTGCCAAAGGCAAGCATAGGGTATCCGATAAACGGTAAGAAGAGCAACAACAATGTCATTCCAACTCCCTGGCCAAATGAAAGTGACAGTTCGTGCATAACCATAATTGCAATCACAATGTTTACAATTGGGATGAGAAACAGGATGATCCACCAAACAGGCTTTCCTGTAATTTCCAGCAGAACGACCATGTTGTAAATAGGAATGATGGCAGCCCATCCTGGTCTCCCGGCTTTTGTGAAAATTTTCCAAAGGCTGATAACAATAAGAAGCAGGATGGCAACATAAATAAACATTACAGCGCCCATTGCAGCCATTAGGCCACCATTGTCGACAGATTCGTAAGGTTCCATAGTAAATTAGATTTTGGTATAAGATCAAAACTAAATTTTCTACATGACAGAAGCAAGGGAGTGTAAGGACATCGTAACTTTTCAAGAATAATACGTGAATCATAAACTTGAATCGAGTTTCAACAAGCTCCGGCGGCAAAAACAATTGCTCTTGAAGGAAGTGTGTACGGTTTCCGTGGCCTCATTTCATCGTTGTCCACGAGTAGGTAAATGGTCTATCAGTCAAATTCTAACCCATCTTATAACGGCGGAGCGATTATCATTATCTTATCTGAAGAAAAAATCGATGGGAATGGATAGTCTTCAAAAGAGTGGCTTCCGCGAAGATGTTAAGTTTGTTATCCTTAAACTCTCACAGCGCATTCCATTGCGATATAAAGCCCCACGTGTTGTTATCGAAAATACACCACCGGCTTTATCTTATGCGGAAGTCGTCATGCAATGGGAAACCCTTGATACAGAGATCGCTCAGTTCCTTGAGACTGTTGCCGAAGAAGATATTCATAAGAAAATATACAAGCATCCTTATATGGGTATGCTGGATGTAATTCATGGCGTTCAATTCCTACGCGAACACATTATCCACCATCAAAGTCAGATAAAACGTATCCTGAGGGTGATCAAAAAAGAAGGGCTTTAGTTGCCAAGCGCGGCCAGGGCTTTATCATAATCAGGCTCATCACCAATTACCGGAACGAGTTCTGTGTACCTAACCTTACCATGGCTATCAATTACAATTACGGCACGTGCGAACAACCCCTGATATGGCCCATCAATTAATTCAACACCATAGTTCTTACCAAAGCCGTTGCCTTTATAGTCTGAAAGGGAAGTGACGTTTTCAATTCCTTCTGCAGCGCAAAACCGTTTGAACGCAAATGGAAGATCCTTTGAAATGCAAACAACAGCGGTGTTGTTTAATTCCGAAGCACGTTTATTGAATTCACGAACGGAAGTCGCGCATACACGAGTATCAACGCTTGGAAAAATATTCAGCACAATATTCTTCCCGCGGAATTTACTTAAGCTCACGTCTTTCATATCCTGCCCCGTTAAGATAAAGTCGCCGGCGAGTGTGCCTACGGGAGGTAAATTTCCTGCTGTGTTTACTGTTGTATCTCCAAATTTTGTCTGTGCCATGCTTTCTTGAATTAATAATTCATCAGATTTTTTTACCGGATATCGTATTGATAAATATACCGTTTTGTTTAAGTATTTGAATTTATCTTGTTGACAATATCACCTTACAAGAGGTCTTGTTCATCGAATCCTTCATCGGTAACATCAGCCAGGTAAAAATACCGGATGTTTATATTGATAACCGTTTTATATGGAATCGTAATGTAGCGTCCGGGAATATCATAATACCGATGTTCGGCCAGGTCATCTTGCAGCAATCTTCGTTTGGCATCTTTCAACACCACATTGTCCAATCCTCCTTCATCCGATAAGGTGAAATGAATTAATTCACCGATGTAGATAATTTGTTGCCCTCCGGCACTGGTCAACACGTTTACGAGTTTGAAACTTACTTCTTCCGGTTTATCGGGAACCTCAGGAAAATCAAGGAATTCTCCACTTAATAAATAATACCAGTCGTTTGAGAAACGAAAAAGTTTGAACCTTCTGTCGAGTTTAAGGACCCGCACAAATTTGCGGCTGAGATGACCCGCGAAAAATGAAACGCTCATCACGAACGTACAGTAATACAGATACGAAAAGAATATTTCGGCATACGCTGTTTTATCATCTTGTAGCAGCGCAGTACGGAGCAGTTCCTTCAGATCAACATGAAAGTTAAATGCAACGCCCGCCACAAGTAAAACCAGGTAAGAGAGGAAGTGCATGATGATGGAGGGAAACAACGCCCAGAACACTTCGTCCAGAATGGTTGAAAACTTTATTTTACGGGAAAAAGAAGAAGAAAGGTAGGCACGTTTGAAGGTGATGCCTGGGAGAATAAAGAGAAAAAGAAATAACGTTGAAACGGCAAACTGCACAGCGCTGCATTAACCTAGTTCGCGCACAAAATATACCCGGCTTCCCAAACGAAATGTCTTTCCCTGGGAATCAATGTCTTTGTTGATGTCAATCAGCTTGTATACGAGCTCGCGGCTTTTACGTTCCTTGCTCATAATCTGATTGAGTCTTTCAGCTTGTTCCGATTTTGGTTTCATGATGTTGATACTTTGCCTCTACGCTGTTAACGCAATTTATCATAAAAAAGTGACAATTGCCGTTTCTTTTTTAACGTAAGATACAATGTTGTTTAGTTAAGCGTGTTTTTTATGTCTCACCCTCCCCTTTCGGTGGATAAGGTTTATGGAAGCTTAACTAAACGACCTTTACAGGATGATGGCATGACCATTCGCATCATGGATCTTTCAATGTACATGGTTCGTAATTCATAAAACCACCCTATTTTTGTCTTTCACCATACGTGATGACCGTTCAAAATTACATTTTACAACAGCCTTCACCACACCAGGAGATCATGGCGATTCTTCGTTCATGGATTTTGGACCTGGGTCCGCATACTACTGAGAAAATCAGTTACACGGTGCCGTATTTTTATTTTTTCGGTCAGGTCTGTTACCTGCATCCAGACACCGACAGCGTAGAATTATGTTTCGCCAAAGGTTATCGGTTATCGGATGAACAAAAGATCCTCCAGTCGAAAGGTCGCAAACAGGTGCGCTCCATTGCCTTTCATAGCGTGGCCGAAACAGAAGAGTGGGAGCATGAGGTTCGCCAATTGTTGAACGAGGCGGCAATTCTTAACGAGTATCAGTTTAAAAAGAGAAAAAGAACGAAATGAGTGAAACGTCTATCGCGCCGGAGGAACAGGATGATGAGCTGTTCGAACATCATCGTATTGTAGCAGATTCAAAACAAAGTCTGGTGCGGATCGATAAATTTTTGATGGCACGTTTGCCCAATGTAACACGCACAAAAATTCAACATGGCATTCATGAAGGCTTTGTACGCGTAAACGATAAGAGTATCAAGCCAAACTACCGTGTGCATCCGCATGATGTGATCGTCGTAGCCTTCCCCGAACCGCCGCGCGATACGGAGGTCCTGCCGGAAAATATTCCACTCAATATTGTGTATGAAGATGCGCATCTCCTTGTAGTGAATAAACCTGCGGGCATGGTGGTACATCCGGCGTATCAAAACTGGAGTGGTACCCTCGTGAATGCGCTGACTTATCATTTTCAAAATCTTCCGGAGATGCCGGGAAACTCAGGGAGACCAGGTCTAGTCCATCGCATCGATAAAGATACTTCCGGTTTGTTGGTCATCGCGAAAGATGAAATCACCTTAACCGGATTAGCAAAACAGTTTTTTGATCACTCCATTGAACGAACGTATTGGGCCCTGGTATGGGGCGTTCCTGATCCGGAACAGGGAACCATCAATGTATTTGTTGGCAGAAGTTTGAAAGATCGCCGCGTGACGGCAGCATTTCCATCGGGTGATTTCGGCCGACATGCGGTTACGCATTATAAAATATTGCAGGATTTTCGATACGTTTCACTGGTGGAATGTAAACTTGAAACGGGCCGAACCCATCAGATCAGAGCTCACATGAAACATATAGGGCATCCGTTATTCAACGATGCGATGTATGGCGGCGACCAGATTGTGAAAGGCACTGTGTTTTCGAAGTATAAACAGTTTGTAGAAAACTGCTTTAAGATTATCCCGCGTCAATCATTGCATGCAAAAACGCTGGGATTTATTCATCCCATTACCAAACAGTTTATGCAATTCGATACGGAGGTTCCCGATGACTTAAAAGAGGTGATGGAAAAGTGGGAAAACTACGTGAAGTATAATTAAGGACCTTCACAAAATCCAAACTTGCTGAATCTGTTCAGAATTTATCACGAATGAATGTCGTTTAGTTAAGCTCGACGCAGCCGCCTCGGGGAAGAGGGTTTATGAAGCTTAACTAAACGACATAAAAGCCAAAATTTTATTTAAGCAGCGTTTTTAGAATGAGGGATTAACCGCGTTTCTAACCAACGCTCTTCGAATCTGTTTTAATGCCCGGGTTTTAAATTGTTGATGGGCCTTTTCGTCAGTCGCGTTAACCATGCCCTTCATGTAGTTCAGCACTTTTTCAGTTTGTTCTGCATCCATCGCATTCAATGTTTCCATGATCTGATGTTTCTGATGAAGACTAATCATTGTTGTAGTGGTTTATGATTTAAATAACGGAAATAAATCCTGTGAGGTTAAAACCTATAGGAACCTATTCATGAAAAGACAACACAGGCGTAATGTTTTCCTTTAATTGTGCGTAAATCTGCGTGGTTATTAAAGGCTATGATAAAGCAAAGGTGCATGCAGAAATTAGGGCATTATTCTTTCACATGGCAATCAAAGAAAGGATATGCTGAAAAATTGTCATGTGCATAACGTCATTTTTGAATAAGTCGTTAAATTGACACTTATTCCATTACCGATAATCCATGAAACGTTTTGCTATTCCGCTTGTGTTGACGATTTGTTCTTCGCTGCTGTATCATTGTTCAAATCAATCTCCAGAGGATGAGCATTCACCAGCAAACGCGTTATCGGATTTAAAAGTCCACGATGGGCTTGTAGTAACACTTTTCGCTTCAGAACCGATGTTTAGCAATCCGACCAATATGGATATTGATGCGAAAGGACGAGTGTGGATCTGCGAAGCATATAACTACAGAAATCAGTACAATCCAAAAAACCCGGTGAAAACAGAAGGTGACCGAATTATGATCCTGGAAGACACCGACAGCGATGGCAAAGCAGATAAACATAAAGTGTTTTACCAGGGAACCGATATCAATGCAGCGCTTGGTATAAGTGTACTGGGCAACAAGGTTATTGTTTCCTGCAGCCCAAATGTATTCGTGTTCACGGATGAAGACGGCGATGATGTCGCTGATCGGAAGGAGATTCTTTTTCAGGGTGTACAGGGTGTTCAACATGATCATGCTGTTCATGCTTTTACTTTTGGTCATGATGGAAAGCTTTATTTCACCATGGGAAATGAAGGTGTTGTGTTAGTTGAGGCGAAAGGTGACACGGTGAGGGATGTTCATGGCCAAGAAGTCTATAGCAAAGGGAACGTGTATCGCGAAGGGCTTGCGCTTCGGTGTGATGTGGATGGAAGTAATGTGGAAGTACTTGGCGATAATTTCAGGAACAACTATGAGCTTACGGTGGATCCGTATGGCACAGTCTGGCAATCTGACAATGATGACGATGGTAACAAAGGGACGCGTATCAACTATGTGATGGAATACGGCAACTTCGGATACAAGGATGAGATGACTGGCGCGGGATGGACTGCACGGCGAACCAACATGGAAAAAGAAATTCCATTTCGTCATTGGCATTTGAATGATCCGGGTGTAGTGCCGAATCTTTTGCAAACAGGATCAGGTTCTCCTACCGGAATGGCGTTGTATGAAGGAACCATGTTGCCCGAAAAATTTTATGGCCACATGATCCATGCTGAACCGGGGCATAATGTAATTCGTGCTTATCCCGTTGAAAATGATGGTGCCGGATACAAAGCCTCAATTATCAATATTCTCGAAGCACAGCACGATCAATGGTTTCGGCCGGCAGATGTTACGGTTGCACCGGATGGATCAGTTTTCGTAGCGGATTGGTATGACCCTGGTGTTGGTGGTCACCAGGTTGGTGATGTGAATCGAGGAAGGGTTTACCGCATTGCGACCCCCGATGCAAAATATGAAATTAAGCAACCCGATCTTGGTAATGCCGAAGGAGCACTCCAGGCGTTGTAT
>Ga0196965_1001020_pt1 | contig 12069 bp, 10 predicted proteins | sample S1_20metaG_FD_148668 | JGI IMG/M metagenome (GOLD analysis project Ga0196965, IMG submission 148668) | Soil microbial communities from Anza Borrego desert, Southern California, United States - S1_20 | ecosystem: Environmental > Terrestrial > Soil > Desert | place: USA: California | collected... | reverse complement strand
CGGCCAAGCAGCAGCTGCCGAAGTTCCGCGAGGAGGTGCGGCAGCTCGAGCTGGAGCTCGACAAGCTCCTGCGCATCCTGCCGGCCCGCCGCAACACCCCGGACCTGCTGCGCCGCATCCGCACGCTGGCCGAGCAGGGGGATTTCGCGCTCAAGCGCTTCACGCCGGGCCAGCTCTCCGACCAGGAGTTCTACAGCCAGTGGCCCATCGCGATCAGCATCGAGGGGACCTATCACAACCTCGCGCTGTTCTTCGACAAGATCAGCCGCTTCTCGCGGATCATCAACGTCGAGAACCTGGAGGTCGGGGCGATCGCCAGGCCCGGCAACCCGCACACGATCGCGGCGAGCTTCAGCGCCAAGACGTTCGTCTACAAGGAGCCCGAGCCGGAGGAGGAGACGGAGACGGCCACGGGCCCGGCCGGCGCCCGCAAGGCGGCCGGCAAGGCCGCGGCGGCGCAGAACGCCAGGACCGGCTCCGCAGGAGGTGAGGAATGATCCGTTCTCTGCACGTGCTGGGCCTCGTGGCCCTGCTGCTGCTGCCGGCCGGCCTGGCGACGTCGCAGGAGGGCCAGCAGCAGCCCGCGCCGCCGGCCGAAGGGGCTCCGGAGACGGGGCCCGACCTCGGCAACATCGACGAGATCCTCGAGGGGGAGGAGGAGGTCCTCTCCGGCTCCTCTTTCTCCTATGACCCGGGCAACCGCCGCGACCCGTTCAAGTCGCTGCTCGCCGGGCCGGACCGCCAGGAGGTCCGCGGCCCCCGTCCCGAAGGGATCCCGGGGCTGATGATCGACGAGATCGACCTCACCGGCATCTTCCGCACCTCCAGGGGTTTCGTCGCCCAGGTGAGCGCCGGCAATCAGAAGCGCAGCTTCCTGCTCAAGGAGGGGGACCAGCTCTACGACGGCGATGTGGTGAGCATCAATCGCAACGAGGTGGTCTTCAAGCAAATCGTTCAGGACCCGACGGCGTTGAAGCCGTTCCGGGAAGTCGTCAAGAGCCTGGGCCCGTCATGAGCGGGCATTGGATGTTTTCAGGTCCCGAGAGGGAGGCCTCAGCCATGGGAGAAGTGGTCATTAGAAGACAGGGCGCCGGATGGCCGCGGCGGACCGCGGCGGCGGCGCTGCTTGCGGCCCTGGTGATCGGTTGTACGTCCTCGAAGCCCGCGCGGGTGGTCGAGGCGACGCCGGAGACGGAGGCCGCGTCCACCGCGTCGGCGGCGGCGAGGACGGCCCCGGCCGCGACGGAGATCCGCTCGCTGGATCTGCGCGAAGGGGCGCCGGAGGTCTATATCGACCTCGAGGCGAACGGGCCGCTGGTGTGGACGAGCTACCGCAACGCCGACGGCCGCGTGATCGTCGAGCTGCCCAACGCCGTCCCGGCGGACGCGGTGGCCGATCTGGCTCCCGAAGAGGGGCTGGTCTCGTCGCTCAAGGTCGAGCGGGCCGAGGAGGGGAGCCGTCCCCTCACCCGGCTGTTCATCGCCGCGCGGCAGGACGTGGAGCACTCGGTGACCGCCGACGGGCCGAAGCTCCGCATCCAGCTCATGCCGACCGGCGAGATGGCCGAGGAGGCCGAGTCCCGCATCGCCTTCGAGCCGGTCGCGCCGGCGGCCCCGGCCGCCGAGCCGGCCGCGCCGGCGATGGAGCCGGCGCCGGGTGAGGAGGTCCGGGCCGAGTCCCGCGCCGCCTCCGGCACGCCGGACGAGCCCTCGGTGGCCCCGGCCCCCGCCGGCGCCACGGCGACCCGCCTCGACCGCGTCGAGGTGCTGGAGTCCGCCGGCACCTCGGTGGTCCGCATCGCGGGCGACGGCGAGTTCCCGTACTCGACCTTCATCCTCACCGAGCCCACCCGCTTCGTCATCGACCTGGCGGGGGTGATCAACCGCAGCGCGCCGTCGACCATCCAGGTGCCCGGCGGGCAGGTGGAGCGGGTGCGGGTGGCGCAGTACAAGCCGCTGCCGAAGCCGGTCGCCCGCGTCGTCTTCGATCTCAAGAGCTCGGTGGTGCCGGTGATCGAGCGGACCGCGGACGCCCTGGTGGTGAGCTTCCCGGCTTCCGGCGACGGCACGATCGAGAGCGCCGGCGAGAGCCAGGCGGCCCTCGAGCCCGCCGGCACGTCGGACCTGGCGCTCCGCCCGTCGGGGCCGGCGGCCGCCGTCGCCTCCGCCCAGCCCCGGCGCGAGCCGGCGATCGAGGTGGAGGAGGCCGAGGCGCCGGAGTCCCCGTCGTCGCTGCGCGCCCCCTCTCCCACGGCGCCGGCGAGCACCCAGGCCGGCGCGCCGGGGACGCTGCAGGTCAAGCCCAGCGAGCTCGGCGTCCGCCAGCCGACGGTGCAGGTGCTGCAGCCGACGACCACCACCGGCATGGCCGGCAGCACCGGCGAGCCGTTCTCCGCCCAGCCGCTCGAGGGGGAGAAGGTGTACGTCGGCGAGCCGATCGACCTCAAGCTCAACAGCACCGACGTCACCGAGGTGCTGCGCTCCTTCGCCCAGATCAGCGGCCTCAACATCATCATCCAGCCGGGGGTCTCGGGTCTCGTGACGGCGGAGATGGAAGGGGTTCCCTGGGACCAGGCGCTGGAGCAGATCCTCAAGATCAACAACCTGGGCTACGAGCTCGAGGGCAACGTCATGCGCATCGCGCCGACGGCCGTCCTCCGGCAGGAGGCCCAGGAGCGCCAGCAGCTCGCCGCGGCCCGCGCCCTGTCGATCCCGCTGCGCACCATCCTGCGGCGGCTCTCCTATGCCGACGCCGGCGAGGTCGCCGGCGTGCTGCAGAGCGGCAAGGCGGGCATCCTGTCGCAGCGCGGCAGCGTCATCGTCGACCAGCGGACCAACACGCTGATCATCAAGGAGCTGCCGGCCTACCTGGACTCGGTGATCTCGGTCATCGAGAACCTGGACACGCCGGAGCCGCAGGTGATGATCGAGGCGCGGATCATCGAGACGACGAAGCGCTTCACCCGCGACATCGGCATCGAGTGGGGCTTCGACGGCATCTCCGGCGCCTCGACCGGCAACACCACCGGGCTCGTCTTCCCCAACAACGGCGAGGTCTCCGGCGGCGTCAACCTGCCGGGCGGCGGCGACAACGCGCTGCTGCGCCTGCGTCTGGGCAACGTGCTCAACACCTTCACCCTCGACGCCGCCCTGCAGGCGGCCGAGAGCGAGGGTCTGATCAACATCCTGTCCGCTCCCAAGGTGGCGACGCTCAACAACGAGCAGGCGTCCATCCAGAGCGGCCTCCAGATCCCGATCCAGACGGTCGCCAACAACACGGTCACCGTGCAGTTCGTCAACGCCACCCTGCGCCTCGACGTGACGCCGCAGGTCACGGCCGAGGGCACGGTGCTGATGACGGTCAATATCTCGAAGCGCGAGCCGCAGCTCGCCTTCCTGGTGCCCGGAGCGCAGAACGCCCCGATCGCCACCAAGGAGGCGCGGACCCGGCTGGTGGTGCGCGACGGCGGCACGGCGGTGATCGGCGGCATCTACAAGGTGTCGACCGACCAGGGTGAGGACCGGGTCCCGGGCCTCGCCAACATTCCCATCGTCGGGCATCTCTTCAAAAACCGTTCGCGGCGGGAGGAGAACGAGGAGCTTCTCATCTTCATCACGCCGCGTGTGATCAAGCTCTGATCGGGCCGGAGTACGGCGACATGACACGCAAAGCAGCTTTCTCCGTTTCATTGCTCGTGCTGGCGCTGGCCGTGGCCGGCTGCCGGTCACGGACCGACCGCAGCGAGGGTTCGGTCCTGCTTTCGGTGAGCGACTTCGACGGCCTGCCCGTCCAGGTCTCCACCCGCACCGGGCCGTACTCGATCGACGAGATCATCATCCGCAACGTCGCCAAGGAGCCGGGCGGCACCACCAGCGCGCTCCAGGACGTGGAGCTGCGCAGCTACGAGGTGCGCTACTCCCGCCGCGACGTCGGCACGCGGGTGCCGCCGACCATGGCGCAGTCGATCTTCAGCGTCGTCCCGGTCAACGGCACGGTGACTCTGAACAACCTGCCGTTCCTGCTTTCCGACCAGGTGCTGAATCCGCCGCTTTCCGACCTCCGCAGCTTCGGGGTGGACCGCGAGACGAACAGCGAGGTGGTGGTGCTGGATGTGAGCATGCGCTTCTTCGGCCGCACCCTGGCGGGGGACGACATCGTCAGCGATCCGGCCCGGTTCACCATCGAGGTCATTCAGTAAGGCCGTCAGGAGCTTTCGTATGAAAACGTTGAGGAATGCCCATCGTCTTCTTTTCGCGCTCGCCCTGGCGGTGACGGTCGGCTGTCAGTCCGACTCGCCCACCGAGCCGGGCGGGAGCCGGCCGGCGACATCCAAGCCGCCGGAGCCGGTCATCGGCTACAGCATCAACATCACCACCACGCCGGCCGAGCTGACGGTGGGGAGCACCACTCCCAGCAACGTCACCGTCGAGGTGAGGCGCACCGATACGGGCCAGGCGCCGGCGGACCTCACGCCGGTGACGCTGACCACCTCGCTGGGCGAGTTCGGCAGCGTCGGCAGCGGCGTGCAGACGCTGACGCTGCAGCTCGTCAATGGCCGCGCCACCGCGGTGCTCTTCCCCGGCGAGAACGTCGGCACCGCCACGGTCCGTGCGCAGGTCGACGAGAGCGCCGCCGCCACCAACGTCGACGTGCGGCAGGCGGAGACCTTCTTCGTGTCGTCGATCAGCCCCAACGTCGGGGCGCCGGAAGGGGGCCAGACGGTCACCATCGAGGGCGGCGGCTTCGACGGTCCGGTGCGGGTGACGTTCAACGGCGCCACCGCGCAGATCCTCGACATCTCGCCCACCCGCATCCGGGTGCGGACCCCGTCGGCCACGGCCGCCGGCGTCCAGGTGGGTGTCGGCCAGTCGGTGCCGGTCGCCGTCGGCGTGACGGTCAACCTCAACGAGACCGGCATGGCAACGGACACGCTGGAGAGCGCCTTCGTCTACTCGGGCGGCGGCGGCACCACCGAGCCGCCGCGGGTCTTCTCCGTGTCGCCTTCGTCGGGCACCAATGACGGCGGCACCCGGGTCACCATCGTCGGCAGCGGCTTCCAGGCGCCGGTCCAGGTGGCCTTCGGCATCGGCAACAGCGTCGACAACTTCAACGGCGTCGAGGCCACCGTCGAATCGGTGACTTCGGACCGCATCGTCGCCATCACGCCGGCCGCCCGCGGCTTCGGCCAGAACCTGCTCAACCAGCTGGTCGCCGTCCGGGTCATCAACATGAACACCGGCTTCGCCACGCTGATGGGGCAGGCCTTCAAGTACGGCACCGACGTCCTGATCACCGGTCTCAGCACCGGCGCCGGCCCGTACACGGGCGGCACCCGGGTCAAGATCTTCGGCCAGGGCTTCGACGACCCGGTGGCGGTCTCCCTCGGTGGAGTCGGCCAGGAGGTCCTGTCGGTGAGCGGCACGGAGATCGAGTTCCGGACCACCGGCACGGTCGTCAACCAGTGCCCGGCGAGCGGCGTCATCACCGTCACCGGTGTCGGCGTCACCAACCTGGAGACCGGCGACGGCGCCACCGCCAACATCGCCTTCAACTACGTCGTGCCGAGGCCGCAGATCTTCGGCATCAGCCCGACGTCCGGCTCGCCGACCAACTCCGCGACGGTGAGTGGCCAGAACTTCGCCACCAACGTCCAGGTGCTGTTCGGCGATCCCACCAGCGGCAGCTCGGCGCCGGTCGTCTCCTCGACGGGGACGTCGATCTCGCTGCGCGTGCCGCAGGCGCCGGCGGGCTTCACCTTCAACACCGAGCCGTGCGACGGCAACGGGGACGGCATCGCCGGCGGCACCCGCCTCACGCCGACGGCGATCAGCGTCACCGTCCGTAACCTGGATGGCACGGGCTGCTTCGTGACGCTGCCCAACGCCTTCCTGCTCAATCCGCCGAACGCCACCTGCACCGGCGACACCTCGTCCCCGCCGCCGCCGACGCCGCAGTGCAACGACGGCATCGACAACGACGGTGACGGCCGGGTCGACTTCGGCGCGGGTGTGAACAACGACCCGGGTTGCTCGAGCCTGGAGGACAACTCCGAGGCCGGGTAACCCCGCCGTTCCTGCCCTGAAGTAAACCTCGAGGGCGGTCAACCTGGACGGTTGGCCGCCCTCATCCGTATACTGAAGTGTGATGAGATATAGAGTAGTTCTGCCGTTCCTCTTCTCCCTGGCCCTGCTTCTGCCCATGGGATGCGACAAGGCGAGCCCGGTCGCCCCGTCCGGAAGCACGATCTCACTCAGCGCGAGCCCGGCGCAGATTCCGTCGGCCGCTGGCACCTCCACCATCACCGCCGTGGTGCTCCGCTCCAACGGCACGCCCGTCAACCCGGGCACCCAGGTCCGCTTCAGCACCACCCTCGGCACCATCGACCAGGTCGTCGAGACCGACAGCACCGGCACCGCGACCGCCACCCTGCGCGGCGACGGCCGGGCGGGCACGGCCAAGGTCCGCGCCACCGCGGGCAACATCGGGACGCCGCCGGAGCTCGACGTGGTCATCGGCTCCACGGCCGGCTCGGTGACGCTCCAGGTGACGCCCTCGACCGTGCCGGAGACCGGCGGCACCGTCAGCCTGCTCGCCCTGGTCCGCGACTCCAAGGGCGATCCCCTGCCCGGAGCGTCCGTCAACTTCAGCTCGCCGGTAGGGACCCTCCAGTCGGGAGGCAACTTCCTGCGCAGCGACGCCAACGGCGCGGTGAGCGACACGCTGGAGGTCGAAGACTCCGACATCAGCACGCTGACCGGGGACAGCTTCGAGATCAGCGTCGAGGTCGCCGGCGGCACCGGCTCGCTCCTCAACGACACGTTCACCCTCGGGATCCAGCGGCCGCCGGTCGCCGCCTTCAGCTTCGTGGTGAACTCGAGCACGCGCCAGGTCGCGTTCAAGGACGAGAGCACGCCGAAGCCGTCGAGCTGGCGCTGGGATTTCGGGGACGGCAGTGGCACCAGCACCGCGCAGAACCCCACTTATACCTACTCGGAGCCGGGCACCTACCTGGTGACGCTGACGGTGCGGAACCCGGTGGGCGAGAGCAGCATCACCCAGCAGGTGGTCGTCAGCGACGTCAACTAGCCTGTCCGGACAGCCGGGACGGCCGCGACCGCGGCCGTCCCGGGCTCCATCCTTTCAGCTTCCCGCAACCGGAACGTAGGCTCCTGCTATAATGCGGCCACTTTGACCGCTCCCCCCGAACTCGTTCGTACTGCACGCTTTCGCAGCGCCCGAGGTGCGTCCGCATGACTGACGGGACGTTCCCCGACCGCGTCGTCCAGCTCCGCTCCCGGTGGGAGGCCGACCCGACCTCCCGCGTCTTCCTGCAGCTCGCGGAGGAGTACCGTCACCTAGGCCGGGTGAAGGAGGCCCTGGAGGTCCTGGAGAAGGGCCTCAAGGAGCACCCCGGCTACCTCTCGGCCCTGGTGGCCAAGGGGCGCTGCTACCTGGAGCTGGGCGAGCCCCAGCTCGCCCGCGGCGTCCTCGAAAGGGTGGTCAAGCAGGACGCCACACAGATGGTGGCCAACAAGATGCTGGTGCGGGCCTATCTGGAGACCGGCGAGCCCGGCCAGGCGCGCGAGCGCCTGGACCTCTACAGTCTGCTCAACGACAGCGACCCCGAGATCGAAGACCTGCGCCGGCGCATCAAGGCCGCCGAGCGCCCCGCGCCGCCGCCTCCGCCTTTGGAGGATGTGGAAGCGGAGCCGGAGCCGGACGAGCCGTTCGCGTTCATGGACGCCGCCGCACCGGCCCCGAAGCCGAGCCCGGTGGCTGTCCCGGCAGCGCCCGCCCCGGCGCCGCCGCCCATGGAGGACGACGTCTTCGACCTCGGCCTCGCCCCGGCGGCCCCGGCCAGGGCCGCGGCGATGGACGTGTTCGAGCTGGACGTCCCCGCTCCGGCGAGTCCGTCCGCCGAGCCCGGCCTCCTGCCCCTGGCCGTCGTCCCCACCGCGCCCGACCCCTTCACGGCGGCCGAGGAGGTGGCGGTGATCCAGAGCCCGGTGGAGGTCGACGCCACGGACGACGTCTTCGGGTTCGCGGGAGTCACCTCCCGCGGCGGCCAGCAGCAGCGCTACCTGGCCGGCCTCGCCGCCGAGGGGATCTTCGACTTCGAGCCGCAGCAGGTCGCGGCCCCCGCTACGGCGGCCCCGCCGACGCCCGCTCCGGTGCCGGTCCGCGAGCCCGAGCCGGTCTTCGGCCTGCCGCCGGTGACCCCCGAGGCCGCCGCGCCGCCGTCCATCGCCGCTTCGGGCAGCGGGCCTGCCGAGATGCCGGCCGCCGAGCCGCCGCGGTTCATGACCTGGGCCGATCCGGCGCCGTTCGCGGAGCTGGCCGAGCCGGCGATGCCGCTGCCGGAGACCGAGCTGACCATGCCGGAGCCCGAGCCGGTCGCCCCGGAGCCGGAGCCGTTCGCGCTGGAGCCTTTCCCGGCCGCGGAGCCCGCGCCGCCGGTCTTCCCCGAGGCGGCGCCGTTCGACATGGAGACTCCGGAAGCCCCGGCCTGGGAGCCCGAGCCCGTCCCGGCCCCGGCGCTCTTCGAGCCGGAGCCGGTCCCGGTAGAGGACCTGGAGCCGCCGGTCTATGCCGCGCCGGAGCCGGGCTATGCCGAGCCGGCGGCCACCATGACCCTGGGCGAGCTCTACCTGCGCCAGGGGCACCTGCAGGAAGCCCGGCGCATCTTCGGCGAGATCCTGGAGCGCGAGCCGGACCACGCCGCCGCCCACGACGGGCTGGAGCGGGTCGGCCAGGCCCTGACGGCGCGCGAGCGCCGTCCGGTCGAGGCCTCCGAGCTGCTCGCCGGCTTCGACCCCGATGCCGCCGAGAGCGGGGCGAACGCCCGCAAGGTCTTCCTCCTCAACAGCTATCTCGCACGCGTGCGTCGGGGGAGGCAGCGCGATGTTTCTTGAGCGTCTGAACACGATCAGCAGCCGGATCGACGGGGCCCTGGCGCTCTCGCTGGTCGCCCGCGACGGCATGCGGGTGGAGTCGGTGAGCTCCGATCCCGACCTCGACCTGGAGACCCTCGCCGCCGAGCTGGTGGCGCAGGCGCGGTCCATCTCCGACAACCATCGCGAGCTCGAGGTGGGCGAGGTGCAGCAGCTCGCCGTCACCACCGACCGGCTGACGCTGATGGTCAGCTCGGTCGCGAAGGACTATTATTTGCTCCTCGTGCTGGGACCGGACGGCAGCTACGGCCGGGCCCGGTTCGAGCTCCGGAGGGCGCGCCTGCTCCTGGAAGAAGACCTCTCCTGAGGTCGGTCCGGGCCCTGGAGTCCCGGGACGGGGGCAGCGCGGTTTGCCTGTGTCACTTCGCAGAGGGACTTCGCCTTGCTGACATTTGAACAGATCAAGGAGCTGATCGAGCTGGTCGCCCAGCGCCAACTCCAGGGGCTGGAGATCGAGCGCTCGGGCTTCCGCCTCAAGGTCGACGGCCGCACCCCGGTGACGGCGCCGGCCGCCGCGCCGGCGCCGCCGGCCGATACCACCACTTATCCCGCCGCGCCGGCGCAGCCGGCCGCGGCTCCCGCGCCGGCCCCGCAGGCGTCCGCCCCGGCTGCCGCTCCGGCGTCCGGCCCCGCGGCACAGCCGCCGGGTACGCACATCCTCACCTCGCCCATCGTCGGCACCTTCTACCGCGCGCCCTCCCCGGACGCCGCCCCGTTCGCCGAGGTCGGGGCGCGGGTCAAGAAGGGGCAGGTGCTCTGCATCATCGAGGCGATGAAGCTGATGAACGAGATCGAGTCCGACGCCGACGGCGTGATCGCCGAGATCTATCCGCAGAACGCGCAGGCGGTCGAGTACGGCGAGCCGCTCTTCGCGATCCGGCCCAGCTAGAGGCCCCCGGATGTTCAAGAAGATCCTGATCGCCAACCGGGGCGAGATCGCGCTCCGCATCATCCAGGCGTGCAAGGAGCTGGGCATCCAGACGGTCGCGGTGTACAGCACCGCCGACCGGGACAGCCTGCACGTTACCTATGCCGACGAGGACGTCTGCATCGGCCCTCCGCCGTCGCGGTCGAGCTACCTCAACATCTCGAGCATCATCTCCGCCGCCGAGATCACCGGCGCCGACGCCATCCACCCGGGCTACGGGTTCCTGGCCGAGAACGCCCACTTCGCCGAAGTGCTGGAGGAGTGCAAGATCGCCTGGATCGGCCCGCGCCCCGAGGTCATCCGCCTGATGGGGGACAAGGCCAAGGCGCGGCAGACGGCCATGGCCGCCGGCGTGCCGGTGCTCCCCGGCAGCCCCGAGCCGCTGGCCGACGCCGACGAGGCCATGCGCCTGGCGGCCGAGGTCGGCTACCCCGTCATCCTCAAGGCGGCGGCGGGGGGCGGCGGCCGCGGCATGCGCATCGTCTGGGAAGAGAAGGACCTGGCCGGCCAGTTCTCCACCGCCCGCGAGGAGGCGGAGAAGGCGTTCGGCGACGGCTCGGTCTACTTCGAGAAGTACCTGGTCGAGCCGCGGCACATCGAGTTCCAGGTCTTCGGCGACCTGCACGGCAACGTCATCCACCTGGGCGAGCGCGAGTGCTCCATCCAGCGGCGCCACCAGAAGCTGATCGAGGAGGCGCCGTCGCCGGCCCTCACCCCCGAGCTGCGGGAGAAGATGGGCGAGGCGGCGGTGGCGCTCTGCCGGTCGGTGCGCTACGAGAACGCCGGCACCATCGAGTTCCTGCTCGACAGCGACGGGCGCTTCTACTTCATGGAGATGAACACCCGCATCCAGGTGGAGCACCCGGTGACCGAGATGGTGACCGGCCTCGACCTGGTGAAGATGCAGATCCAGGTGGCGGCGGGCGACAAGCTCTCCGTACCGAGCGGCATCAAGCCGCGCGGCCACGCCATCGAGTGCCGGGTCAACGCCGAGAACCCCGACAACTTCGCCCCCAGCCCCGGGCCGCTGCGCACCTTCCATCTCCCCGGCGGCCCCGGCGTGCGGGTGGACACTCACGGTTACGAGGACTACGTCATCCCGCCGCACTACGACTCGCTGGTGGCGAAGCTGATCGTCCACGACCGGAACCGCGAGGCGGCCATCGCCCGCATGAGCCGCGCCCTGGACTTCTTCGTCGTCGAGGGGATCCAGACCTCGATCCCGCTCCACCGGCGGATCCTGCGCGACGCGGACTTCGCGGCGGGCAAGTTCTCCACCCGGTTCATGGAGCGCTTCCTCCAGCGGGCCAAGGAAGCGAAGGCGGACGAAGGGGGCGGCGAGGGGAAATGACGTCCAGCCCCGAGGCTCTCCGGGTGCCCGGCCGGGTCTACGCCATCGGCGACGCCGGAGCCTTGGGGGAGGTCCCCTTGCCCGAAGCGGTGGCCGCCATGGCGGGGGAGGGGATCGGCTGGATCCAGGTGCGGGCCAAGAAGATGCCGGGCCTGGAGCTGTTCCGCGCCGTCGAGGCCTGCTGCCGTGCGGTCGAAGGGACCGGCGCGGCGCTGTGGATCGACGACCGGGCGGACCTGGCGGCGATCTTCCCCGTCGCCGGGCTGCACCTGGGGCAGGCGGACCTGCCGCCGGGAGCGGCGCGGCGGGTGGTGGGCGGCGACCTCTGGATCGGCTTCTCCACCCACGGCGAGGAGCAGCTCGCGGCGGCGGACGCCGATCGGGCGGTCGACGTGGTGGCGGTGGGGCCGGTGTTTCCCACCACGAGCAAGGAGCGGCCGGACCCGGTGGTGGGGCTCGAGCTCGTGCGCCACGCCCGGCAGCGGACCGCGAAGCCGCTGGTGGCGATCGGCGGCATCGACGCGGGCAACCTCGCGGAGGTGCTGGCGGCCGGAGCGGACGCGGCGGTCGTCCTCGGCGCTGTCTGCCGGGGGGACATCCGGGCCAACTGCCGGCGGCTCCTGTCGGCCGCGGCCGCTGCCTGAGACGGGTGCTGAAACGAAGTGCGGATCTTTCTCACCGGCTTCATGGGGAGCGGCAAGACGACCGTCGGCCGGCTGCTCGCCGAGCGTCTCGGCCTGCCGTTCGTCGATCTGGACGAGGAGATCGAGCTCCGGGTGGGGCTGCGGGTGCGGGAGATCTTCGAGCTCCACGGCGAGCCGGCGTTCCGGCAGATGGA
>Ga0196965_1001019_pt1 | contig 12074 bp, 8 predicted proteins | sample S1_20metaG_FD_148668 | JGI IMG/M metagenome (GOLD analysis project Ga0196965, IMG submission 148668) | Soil microbial communities from Anza Borrego desert, Southern California, United States - S1_20 | ecosystem: Environmental > Terrestrial > Soil > Desert | place: USA: California | collected... | reverse complement strand
CGAAAAACCAGCGCTTACCAATATCGTGCTGACCATTTCGCCTCCTCTTCAGCAAGGTGTTTTATATCTGCTTGAAATCAACAAGCTGTATGATTGCGCAGGAAACAAAATTGGTACCGAAGGAAACAAAATTTCCTTCGCGCTTCCGCAGAAAGCAGAAAAGAACGACGTACTCATCAATGAGATTTTATTCAACCCTACCACTACCGGCGTTGACTTCGTTGAACTCCTGAATGCTTCGCAGAAATATATTAACCTTAATGCATTATCAATCGGTCGTGCCGAGGGTGACATAATCAAAGACAAGATCAGTATTTCAGCACAGTATTTTCTACTAGCACCCGGGGAATATGTAGCGCTCTCATCCGACCCTGAAATTGTAAAATCAGAATACATTCGCAGTGGCGATAACTTTATCAAGCTTGACCTGCCTTCTTTCAATGATGACCATGGAAATGTAACGTTAAGTAACGAAGCAGATGAAATGCTTGATTCTTTTACATACGATGATGGAATGCATAATATATTCGTACAGGATACAGAGGGTGTAAGCCTTGAAAGGATCTCCGTTACAAGCCCTTCACAAGATGTGGCTAACTGGGCTTCCGCGGGTGCAGAAAACGGATATGCGACACCTGGATATCGCAATTCTAATTCAAAAGAAAGAGAAAATTTGCAACGTCGTATCACGGTCGATCCGGAAAGTTTTGTTCCCATGATCGGCCAACCGGATTTTACACAAATTCATTATCGTTTTGATCAAAGCGGCTTAATCGCCAACGTTAAAATTTTTGATGCGCAGGGGCACCTGATTAAAAATCTCGCAGATAATCTCTTGTTGGGAACTACCGGTTTTATCCGTTGGGATGGTGACCGCGACGATGGCAGCAAAGCAAGAATCGGATCGTACATGATCTGGTTTGAAGTTTTCAATAGCCATGGCGTTGTAAGTACCTATCGCCAACGAATTGCTATTGCGGGAAGGTTTTAGTGCTGTGAACTAAATGATGTTTATTATAACTTCATGATTTTTAATATACACTTTACAGCAAAGAGGCGTATCAAATCATTCCGTGGTTTCTTCCGTGGTTTCTGTGTTTTCGGTGAGCTGAAATGCACTTAACCGCAGAGGCGCCGGGACGCGAAGAAATCGCAAAGAAGATACATCAACTTTTCAGTGGTTTCTTCCGTGGTTTCCGCGTTTTCTGTGAGCTGAAAAAATCTCACAGAAGCGCACTGAATTCACGGAGAATCCACAGAAATGCTTTGTATAACGTTCTTAATTTTAAAATGCTGTAACCGCAAAGGCGCCGAGACGCGAAGAAATCGCAAAGAAGATACATCAACTTTTCAGTGGTTTCTTCCGTGTATTCCGTGTTTTCTGTGAGCTGAAAAAGAAACACCTTAGCATCTAATCACTCATCCCTGAAAAGGAAAGTTTTCGCTTCTTCACCTTGCCTTTTGTAACCGCGAAACATGCCTGCTGTATTGAATTTCATTACAATCTCACCTTGCTGGTTGAGCGCAATGATACCACCATCGCCGCCAAGGTCGGGAAGTTTCTTCATGATCGTTTCCGCCGCAGCCTCCTCCAGGGATCGCCCGCCGTATTCAATTTGTGCTGAAATGTCATAGGCAATCGCAAGCCTCATAAAGTATTCTCCCCATCCGGTTGCGGATATCCCACACGTTGTATTTTTCGCGTAAGTGCCTGCACCGATTATCGGAGAATCGCCAATACGACCCCATTTTTTATTCATCATCCCTCCAGTGGATGTACCCGCTGCAATATTTCCAAACCTATCCAACGCCACACAACCTACTGTCCCGAACTTTTTATCAGATGATTCTTGCTTCTTTTCGTGTTCTTTTTTCCAACGCTCATAACGAATAGCGTCTTTGAAATACGAAGGATCAACGATCTCCAGCCCATGCTCTGCGGCAAATTGTTCCGCACCACTTCCTACCAGCATTACATGTGGTGATTTTGTCATCACCGTAAGGGCAGCCTTTATCGGGTTTTTAATGTTTGTTACCCCGGCTACTGCACCTGCCATTAAGGTTTGGCCGTCCATAATGGAGGCATCAAGCTCATTCTTACCTTCGTTTGTAAATACCGCGCCTTTGCCTGCGTTAAACAGCGGAGAATCTTCAAGCATACTCACTACGGTAACCACTGCTTCAATGCTCGTTTTTCCTGTTGCCAATTGGGCATATCCGCTGTCAATTGCTTCTTTTAGTTTAACACGGTAAGCCTGTTCTTTTTCAGGCGATAAATTTTCACGTGTAATTGTACCTGCGCCGCCATGTATTACCAGTGTAATCGGGAAAGACTTATCTGTTTTAGCTTCGGTAACAGACGGGGCCGGGTTGGTACAATGCATCAGTATCCCGGAAATCATGAATAAAAGTGCATATTTCATAAACATCTTCACAGAAAGGTACAATTTCAGCACGGAAAGCATCTTCAGCAATTAATTTGTGAATAGTTTTTGTTTTCCTTGGCAAGCGCCTAATTTTGCGAATCTTTTACTAAAGCAGAATTTAAAAAATGGCTAAGAATAAAAAGTCCCCGGCCAAGGCAGCCAAGAAAGCTGCTAAAGCAAAACCGGCAGCGAAAAGTAAAAAGGCTGCTCCTGCAAAAACTAAAAAAGCACCTGCTAAAAAAGTTTCATCCCGAAGCCATACCGTTGCGAAGAAGGCTGCTACGAAAAAAGCTGTTGCTAAAAAAGTAGTCGCTAAGAAGCCAGTTGCTGCAAAACCCGTTTCGAAAAAAGAAGCGCCAAAGAAAGAAGCCCCTAAGAAAACGACATCACTTAAAAAAGCAGACGTCCATAAAAAGGCCGAAACGCCCAAAAAGACTGAAGCACCTAAGAAGGTGGTTGCAGTGAAGCCAGTTGAAAAGGCACCGAGCCAAAAGCCTGCTCCTGCTCCTGCCCCGAAAAAGATACAGAAAGAAGTAGCGGCTGCTCCGACGCCCTCGCCGGCGCCGAAACCAGCTCCACCACAATTAAATATTTTTCCAGTGCCGAATCAACGACCAATTGCACACAAACAGGTAAAGGCGCCTTCATCAGGAGATGAGAGGACGCGTTATTCCGAAGATGAACTAAAAGAATTTGAAGCTTTGATTCTTCGCAAACTTGATAAGTCACGCGAAGAATACAAGATCCTGAAAGAAACCCTGAATCGCAATAACGACGAGGGTACAGATGCCACTTCTGGCGGAAATACAAAAGTACTTGAAGATGGCGCCGAAACTGCTGAAAAAGAAAATCTCAGCCAGTTGGCCGCACGTCAACAAAAATATATTACCAATCTTGAGAATGCATTGGTGAGAATAAAAAACGGGACCTATGGAATTTGCTCCGTAACCGGTAAATTGATTCCGAAAGAACGGTTGATTGCTGTGCCTCATACGACGCAATCTATCGAAGCTAAAATGATGCAACAAGATTAAATACAGTAGCCGTGGCGTTGGATTTTTTACAGAATCATATAGAAGCATTGATCTTTTGCTCACCCAGTCCCATCAAGGTGGCTGAAATCAAGTCATGCTTATCTGAAATGTTCAATGCCGAAGTGCCGGATGAAGACATCCAGACAGTCATTCAACAACTGGAGGAGAAATTCAGCGGTGATGAATTTTCTTTCCAGTTATTTAAAACAGCAGGGGGTTACCAGTTTTTAACCAAACCTGCCTATCAGGCCAGCATCGGCATCATGCTGAAGCAACAATCGAAAAAAAGATTGTCTACTTCAGCCATGGAAACGCTTTCCATCATCGCCTATAAACAACCCATCTCAAAAACAGAGATTGAAAATATAAGGGGTGTGAACTGCGATTATGCCGTGCAAAAATTGCTGGATAAACAGCTCATCGAAATCACAGGCAAGGCGGATACGATCGGAAGGCCGATGCTATACGGTACCACAGTTAAATTTATGGAGTACTTCGGCATCAATGAATTGTCGGAACTTCCAACTCCAAAAGAGTTCTCCAGCGAAACCAATACAATAGGCGAAAACATCGATTTAAAGGAACCGGATGCGCAAGCGTAATACCCGCGGTCCCCAACAAAATCGCAAAGATTCTGCAGGACCGTCAACCAATCGTAAGCGTTCTTCTGGACCTTATAAGAAATCCGGATCAGCGCCACGTAAGCGTTCCGGAGATGATTCATCGGAAGAGAAAAAATCTTATTCGAGTCGCTCCGGCTCGGATAAACGCCCGTATAAATCCGCCCCAAGAGGAAATTCTTCTTCGGACCATTCGAAAGGAAAATCAGATAATCCATCGTTTGAAAGAAAAAGTCGTTTCGGCAAAAAAACAGATGACTTTGGTGATAAAAAACCTTTTTCATCACGCGACGGAAACAAACGCCTGCGAAAAACTACCGGAACCACTGGAAGCCGATACGGAAAAAATGATTCACGCCCTTCACGTTTTTCAAAAAATGATCAGGGTGAACGTGGTGGCTTTCGAAACCGCAAGGAAGAGTCTGACAATGATAAAAAAGGATTCGCAAAGCGTGATGGTGAAAGTTCCTTTCCGCGAAAGCGAGGTTCTTTTGCAAAAGACGAAAAGCGCCCGTTTAAAAGTCGTGAAGGAAACACCGGCAGATTTTCGGATAGCAGTTCCTCCCGTAACTCATCAAAAGGTTTTGTAAAACGTGACGACAAAGAAAGCACTGGACGGTTTTCAGGTAATGATTCCGGAAAACCAGATTCCCGGAGCAAGTTTAAAACGCCCGATGAAGGTAAGCGCCCGCGTAAAGGAGCAAAAACCTTTCGCCCAACTTCCGAACCATTCCAGGACGCTCCACTTCAGACAGAAAAAATCAGGCTGAACCGTTACATCTCAAATAGTGGCGTATGCTCAAGACGCGAAGCCGATGAACTGATCACGATGGGCCTCATTTCAGTGAACGGAAAAACCATTACTGAAATGGGTTATAAAGTGAATCCTGGTGATGAAGTGCGCCATGAAGGTAAACTTCTGAAAGCAGAAAGACCGGTGTACATCCTGATGAATAAGCCAAAGGGTTTTCTCACCACGACAAGTGATCCGCAAGAACGCAATACGGTGATGCATATTCTGGCCAATGCAGTGAAGGAGCGTGTTTATCCGGTTGGAAGATTGGATCGGAATACAACGGGCCTGCTATTGCTTACGAATGATGGAGACCTGGCTGATAAGCTGATGCATCCTTCTTACAATGTAAAAAAGATTTACAAGGTAGAACTTGATCGCCCGTTAACGAAAGCAGATTTTGAACGCTTACAGGAAGGCGTTAAGCTGGACGAAGGTGTTGCACGAATCGATGACGTAGCGATTATTTCGGAAGACAAAAAAACGGTAGGGCTGGAGTTGCACATCGGCTGGAATCGGGTTATCCGCAGGATATTCGAAGCCATGCAATATGAAGTAGTGAAACTCGACCGTTCAGTATATGCGGGATTAGATAAAAAAGATTTACCCCGCGGTCACTGGCGATTCTTGACAAGGGAAGAGATTGTACGGTTAAAGCACTATAAATAGTTCTTCGAATACATCTGCTTTTCTAAATCACTTCTTCGGTGCTTCAATGTTTTCGCCCAGCAATGATTTAAGCTTCATCCAGAAAAATGGTAAAGACACTGCCTTTTCCATAGGAAGAATCTACGGAAATCGATCCCTTCACTTTATTCAATGCTTCATTAACGATGTATAATCCCAGCCCCGTACCTTCGGTGTTTACAGAAGCGCGATAAAACATTTCAAAAATGCTTGGCAAGCTTTCCTCGGGGATACCCTGTCCATTGTCTTCAACGCCAATCTCAACGTAATCTTCGTGTCGCCGGAATGTTACCTTAATAAAAGGATTCGGTTGGTTTAGATTATGATACTTCACCGCATTGCCCATCAAATTACAAAGCACAATTTTCATCTGGCTGTAGTCGGATTTAAAAACATGGGAAGGATCCGGTTGATAATCAAGCGTGATGGCCGGTGCATTTTTGTTGAACCGAATATCGGCTACAACATCCTCCAGCAGTTCTGCGAGCTTCACTTCTTCAATCTTAACTTCAAATTTTTTGGTACGTGAGAGACTTAGAATGTCGGAGATAACAGAATCAAGCTTTCGGATCCTTTCCTCGATCATCTCCATAAAGAGACGCGCTTTTTCTTCCTGGAATTCCAGTTTACCGAGATAGGTTAATCCCAGGATAGAAGCGATGGGTGCGCGAAGGTCATGCGATGTACTATACATAAAACGGTCAAGCTCTTTATTCGCTTTTTCAAGTTTCTGTCTTTCATCCTCCAGCAGCCACATGACCATACCCAGCCCCATAATGGCCGCCAGCAACAGGTCGGCAACTTCATAAAACCATGGTGACCAATCTGCAATCACTCTTGCATTCAACAAAATAACCAGAAAGTAGTAGAGTTGATAAAAGCTAAAGGCCACCAATGAGATCGCCAGTAAACGTTGCCCAAACCCCTTGGTGAATTTTCTGTGCGACCATACCACTATGCCGGTAATCAGAAAACCGAGTCCGGTAGTGAGTGATGTACTTCCCAGTTGTAGTAAATGCCGCTGATAATCGCCTACCACGGGTTGATTGTATACCAGTACAATCGCGAAGGCGATCAATAAAAACACCCAGAAAACAAATTTAAATTTTCTCCTGTTAAGGGCTTTTTCTGAAACCATTTCATGCGTACCACGGAGGATCATGATCACCTGTAGGAAACAACTGAGTTGCGCTGCCACGTGAATCAAAAAACGAATAAAGTCAGGAGCGTCGGGCAAGACGCCCTGTGCCACTGAAGTACTCATATGAACCGAAAAAGCAAGCCAGCTTAAAGCCCAGGTATATAAAAAGCGGCGGCGATAGAGTAAGCTGAAATGACGGAAAATAAAGAAAAGGATAAATCCAAGAATAAATTCGGCCAGGTAGATATACACCAATCGTGCAAATGAATCAAAGGGAGTGCTCAATGGCAATAAAGATTATTCACAAAATTTAGCAAGAAGAAAAGAGATACTTATAACTAAATCGTTAAAATTGATGTAGGCGTGACGTTTCGTCCGTCGAAATAAAAAAAGCCTCCAGGGAGGCTTGTGGTGATGGAGGGAATTGAACCCCCGACACAAGGATTTTCAGTCCTTTGCTCTACCAACTGAGCTACATCACCAAAATTCTTTACGTTGATGGAACAGGGCCACAAAAGTATAGAAATTTCGATACCACGCAAAAGGTATTACAATTTATTCAGCTACTTAAGGCAACACGCGGCCCCGAATGCAGGATTTCATGATCAATGTGGTTTAGTTGGCTCCATAAACAGAGTTTCCCTAAGCCTTCTCTTCGGAAAAGTGCAATAGGAGGCATAAAGGCAAGCCTATAAAACGACATGATTTCCAAATATTTCTGTGGCCGCAATTATAGGATGCGGCCATCGTGGAAAGAAACAGACCTGATTGGCTCGTCGAATCCGGGAAATTAAATCGTTGAATAAACGCTCAAATAAATTGATTTTTGAAATTAAAGGAATAAAATAGCACATGATTCAGCAAGTTATTTTTTTGATCATCTTCGGCATTGCTTCCTTTATTATTTATAAGCGGGTTCGAAGGATAAAAAAGAATATAGCACTGGGTAAAGCAGTGGCCATTAACGACAGACGATCCGAACGGGTAAAAAACCTGCTGCTCGTAGCTTTTGGCCAGAAAAAGATGTTTAAAAAACCGATTCCGGCTATTCTTCACTTGTTCGTCTATGTTGGCTTCCTGATTATTAATCTTGAAGTACTTGAATTCGTCATCGACGGAATTGTTGGAACCCACCGGTTTTTTGCGCCGTACCTCGGGTCGTTTTACACTGTGTTGATGAATGTATTTGAGCTTCTTGCAGTAGCCGTTTTGGTTTCCTGCGTTATTTTCCTCGTTCGCCGAAACATCCTAAAGGTAGGGCGTTTCTGGAATTATGAAATGACCGCGTGGCCACGGTTGGATGCCAACCTGATCCTGATCAGCGAAATTGTACTCATGCTGGCAATTCTTTCGATGAATGCGGTCGATGCGTTATTGCAGGGGATAAATTCCCACTATACCCCTACTGGTCAATTATTTTTCAGTAGTTTCCTGATCCCGGTATTTGAGTCTTTACCAGAAAACACCCTAATTTTAATTGAACGATTTGCCTGGTGGTTTCACATCGTCGGCATCCTCGCATTTTCCATTTACATCACATACTCCAAACACCTGCATATTTTCATTGCTTTTCCCAATACGTATTTTGCCAAACTGGATGCGAAGGGATACATCAACAACATGCCGGTGATAACCAATGAAGTAAAATCCATGTTAGGTATAAGTGATCCGTCAAATACGCCGGCGGTAGGAGAACCAGGACGTTTCGGCGCAAAAGATGTGAATGACCTTTCGTGGAACCAACTCATGGGCGCATACGCGTGTACCGAATGCGGGCGATGTACCGCTGAATGTCCGGCTCACATCACTGGTAAAAAACTTTCGCCTAGAAAAATCATGATGGACACACGCGACCGGATGGAGGAAGTTGGACGAAGTCTGGCGAAGGGCGGACCTGGATTAAACGATGGAAAGACGTTGCTCAACGATTATATCTCGAAAGAAGAAATCAACGCCTGTACCAACTGCAACGCTTGCGTAGAAGCATGTCCTGTTTTAATTAACCCGCTGGAAATTATCACCGAATTGCGACGCTATGTTGCCATGGAAGAATCTGGTGCTCCTGCATCGTGGAATATCATGTTTCAAAATATAGAAACGAACTTCGCACCTTGGAAATTCTCTCCGGGTGATCGGTTTAACTGGGCAAAAGAAATCAAATAGTAGCCGCTAAATTATTTAAGAAATTACACCATGAATATACCCACGATGGCCGAAATGGCCGCTAAAAATGAAACACCTGAAGTGCTTTTCTGGGTAGGTTGTGCAGGTTCTTTTGACGATCGATACAAAAGAGTTACGCGTGCATTTGTAAGCATTCTTAATGCACTTCAAATTCGGTTTGCAGTTTTGGGTACCGAAGAGGGTTGTACGGGCGACCCGGCAAGAAGGGCGGGAAATGAATTTCTTTTTCAGATGCAAGGCATGAATAATATTCAGGTCTTGAACGGGTATAATATCAAAAAAATTGTAACGGCGTGCCCACATTGTTTTAACACCATAAAAAACGAATACCCTGATTTAGGAGGCACATACGAAGTGATTCATCATTCTCAATTTCTTCAACAACTCATCGATTCCGGTAAGCTTAAAGTGGAGGGCGGGGCATTTAAGGGTAAAAAGATCACTTACCATGATTCCTGTTTCCTTGGTCGTGCAAACAATGTTTATGAGGCACCAAGAAGTGTACTTCAATCTCTCGACGCAGACCTGGTAGAAATGAAGCGGTGCAAAACCAACGGCCTGTGTTGTGGTGCCGGGGGAGCGCAAATGTTTAAAGAACCTGAGAAAGGCAATAAAGATATTAACATTGAACGAACAGAAGAGGCCCTGGCCACAGGAGCAGCGACCATTGCGGTAGCTTGCCCGTTTTGTATGACCATGATGACAGACGGTATAAAAAACAAAGAGCGCGAAGGGGATGTTCAGGTAAAGGACCTGGCAGAACTAATTGCAGAAGCCAGCGGTTTAAAATAAGTTATGATCGTATTCCGTTAATACAATCATCCATACAGTTAGTTTGCTGCATTTATAAAAACATTGTTATGTATATTCCTTTTCAATCATTACCACCTCATTCCAAAATATGGATTTATCAGGCAGATAAAATCCTTTCGGAAGAACAAAAACATATAATTTCACAAAGCCTTCATGCGTTTACAGAAGCGTGGACTGTTCATGGCGCGGAGATGCAAACTTCTTATGATATTGCATTCGATCAGTTTATAATCCTTGCCGCAAATGATCACGCCAGTGGATGCTCAATCGACCACTCGGTTCGCACGATCAAATCGATTGGCGAAAGTCTGGAGATCAACTTTTTTAATCGGGACCTGATTGCTTTCAAAAATGAAAACGGTATTGCACTGATACCGATGAAAGAACTAAAAATAAAATTGAACGAAGGAAAATGGAATGCAGATTCGCTCGTTTTCAATAATCTGGTCTCCACAAAAGGTGATTTCGAAAAAATGTGGCTGTTACCTGCAGGTGCAACATGGTTAAAACGTTATTTACCAGCGGAAACCATATCACAATGAAAAGATATTTCGTAGTTTTAGAAAGTATTTTATCCGCGTTATGAGGTTACTCCTTCCTGTATTGATACTGGCCTTATTTATGGCTGGCTGTAGCACCGAGAAAAAAGCAATGAAAGCTTTTAATCTTGGTAAATACCAAAACTCAATTGAGCTCTATAAAAAAATCCTGGAATCGAATCCCAACAACGGGCAGGCTAACTTCTTCGTCGCGGAATCATACCGTCTTTCAAATCGTGTGAAAGAAGCTGAGGCTTACTATGCCAAAGCTGGTGGCCGCGGTATAGACAAAGATTCGATTCAGTTTTATTACTCCCAGTCGCTGAAAGCCAACGGTAAATATGGTCAAGCCAAGAAGGTCCTTACCGAATTAGCTGGCCAAACGGATAATCCATTAATGAAAGACCGTGCGAATGCGGAAAGCAACGGACTCGAATATCTTGCTAAGCTGGACGAACGCAAAAACTATTACCGTGTTAAAAACCTTGAATTGATCAATACACCTTCCACTGAGTATTCACCCGTTTTCCGGAATGATGAATTGTATTTTACTTCCGCACGCAGTAACAACGAAAAAATTTACGAGGCTACAGGCACACCTTTTACCGATATTTATAAAGTGAATTCGCGTGGTGCCCTGGTCGATATTGGAACCCTTGCTCCGCTACCGCAGGGTATCAATACACAAAACATAAACGATGGGTGCATCGCTTTTTCTCCAGATGGAAAAACGATGGTCTTTGCAAAAGGCAATACAGGTAAACGCAAGGGGCTCAATGCAACCGAAGATGTTGACCTGTACATTTCCAGATTTCGCAGTAATGCATGGACTGAACCCGTACCCATTAACATTAACGATCCCCAGGCTTGGGATTCATCGCCTGCGTTTAGTCCGGATGGCAGAACACTTTATTTCGCCTCGAACCGTGTTGGCCGGGGGCGAGACAAGTCAGGCTATGGCGGAACCGACATTTATTCTGCTACAATGGATTCGCGTGGAAGATTTTCAAGGCCTCGAAATTTAGGACCGCAGATCAACACTCCCGGAAATGAAATGTTTCCGTATGTCGCTGATGATGCTAAATTCTATTTTGCCTCTGACGGACATCCAGGCTACGGCGGTATTGATTTGTTTGTTGTAAAAAGAGTGAGCGGACGCACTTCGATCGAAAACCTCGGGCAACCCATGAATTCGCCCAGCGATGATTTTGGCATATTCCTCTTTCGCCCAGACCGCGGATTCTTTACTTCCAACCGTGAAGGCGGTAAAGGAGATGACGACATTTATACTTTTGTAAACGAAGATCCCGATCTCAAAGTAATTAACTATTACGTTCAGGGTATCGCCTATACCCCCGACTCTGCGGGTAGACTACAGGTTGTGCCTAATACAAAAGTTACTTTGTATGACGAACGTGGAGAAGTCATGCAGGATTATGTGACTGGTAATGATGGTAAATTCCTGTTCCGCGTCTATGAAAACGAAAATTACAATATGCTTGCTGATGCTGATGGGTACATTATAAAACGTCAACCATACAGCACACTCGGAAAAGCCGTTGATCCCTCCACTTTAAAAGATCTCGTTACAAATATTACGTTTGATACCACCATCGTACTGGACAAAAAGGAGATGAACAAAATCTTCGTACTCGAGAATATTTACTACAATTTTAATAAATCTGATATTCGTGAAGATGCGGCCAAAGAACTGGACAAGCTTGTTCAATTGTTAACAGACAATCCGGAGATTACAATTGAATTGAGTTCCCATACCGACAGCATTGATGACAATTCCTACAATATTCAGTTATCACAACGACGTGCAGAGTCTGCT
>Ga0196965_1001018_pt1 | contig 12116 bp, 11 predicted proteins | sample S1_20metaG_FD_148668 | JGI IMG/M metagenome (GOLD analysis project Ga0196965, IMG submission 148668) | Soil microbial communities from Anza Borrego desert, Southern California, United States - S1_20 | ecosystem: Environmental > Terrestrial > Soil > Desert | place: USA: California | collected... | reverse complement strand
TGTCCGACATGGCACGGCACTACATCGGTGGGCTGCTCGCCCACGCGCCGTCCCTGCTGGCCTTCACCAACCCGACGGTGAACAGCTACCACCGGCTGGTGCCGGGCTACGAGGCCCCGATCAACCTGGTCTACTCGGCCCGCAACCGCTCGGCGTGCACCCGCATCCCGATCTCCGGTGACAGCCCCAAGGCCAAGCGCATCGAGTTCCGGGTGCCCGACCCGTCGGCCAACCCCTACCTCGCCTTCTCGGCGATGCTGATGGCCGGCCTGGACGGCGTGAAGAACAAGATCGAGCCGCCGGCCCCGGTGGACAAGGACCTCTACGAGCTGCCGCCCGAGGAGGCCCTGGGCATCGAGAAGGTCCCGGCCTCGCTGGACGCCGTCCTCGACCGCCTCGAGGTCGACCACGAGTACCTCATCGACGGCGGGGTGTTCACCCCCGACCTGATCGAGACGTGGATCGAGTACAAGCGGGAGAACGAGATCGACCCGATCCGGCTGCGCCCGCACCCGCACGAGTTCGCGATGTACTACGACATCTGAGCCCGGCACTCCGCTCCGCGGCCCCCGTCCTCGTGCAGAGGGCGGGGGCCGCGGTGCGTCTGCGGCACGAGGCGGCCCGGTCGCCCGGGAACGGACCCCGGTACCGTGGCCAGCAGATGTGTCAATCCCCGGGGACGAGGTCGTCCGCGACGGTCGGAGACGTCCCGACCGCGTCGTCGTGGGTCCAACAGCGAGAGGGCGAGACTCCATGACCACCGACGGCAACCGCACCAGCGTGGCGGTGATCGGCGCCGGCCCCGCCGGGCTGACCGCCGCCTACGAGTTGGTCCGTCGCCAGGTACCGGTCACCGTGCTGGAGGGTGACTCGATGGTGGGCGGGATCAGCCGAACCGCCGAGCGGGAGGGCTGGCGCTTCGACAGCGGCGGCCACCGCTTCTTCACCAAGGTCCCCGAGGTGGAGGCGCTCTGGCACGAGATCCTCCCCGACGAGGACTTCCTCCTCCGGCCGCGGATGAGCCGCATCTTCTACGACGGCAAGCTCTACGACTACCCGCTCAAGGCCGGCAACGCCCTGGGCAACCTCGGGCCGGTCGAGGCCGTGCGCTGCGTGGCGTCCTACCTGTGGGCCCGGGTCCGCCCGCCGAAGAACCAGGACACCCTCGAGGGCTGGATCGTCGCCCGGTTCGGCAAGCGCCTCTACGAGCACTTCTTCAAGACCTACAACGAGAAGCTCTGGGGCGTCCGGGTCGACCAGCTGCCGGCGGACTTCGCCGCCCAGCGGATCAAGAACCTGTCGCTGACCGGTGCGGTGATCAACGCGCTGACCCCCAAGCGCAACCAGAAGGAGATCACCTCCCTCATCGAGGAGTTCCAGTACCCGAAGTACGGGCCCGGGATGATGTGGGAGACCGCCGCGCGCAAGGTGCAGGAGCGCGGCGGCACGGTGGTCATGGAGGAGAAGGTCAGCGCCGTGCACTGGGAGCCCGGTCGCGGGGTCACCGGTCTCACCACGGTCGTCACCGGCGGGTACGGCTCCGGCGCGGGCGCCCCCGACGCGACCCGTACCGACATCGGGGCCGAGAAGCACTACGAGGCCGACCACGTCATCAGCTCGATGCCGTTCTCCTCGCTGGTGCACGCGCTGGACCCCAAGCCCCCGGCGGAGGTGCTCGCGGCGGCCGACGGCCTGAAGTACCGCGACTTCCTCACCGTGGCGCTGGTGCTCCCGGTCGAGGCCGGCTTCCCGGACAACTGGATCTACATCCACTCCCCCGACGTCCAGGTCGGCCGGATCCAGAACTTCGGCTCCTGGTCGCCGTACCTGGTCAAGGACGGGCGCACCTGCCTGGGCCTGGAGTTCTTCGTCAACGTCGGCGACGACACCTGGAACCGGTCCGACGAGGACCTCATCGCCCAGGGTGGCCGTGAGCTGGAGCAGCTCGGACTGGCCAAGGCCGCCGACGTCGAGCGCGGTTTCGTCGTCCGGATGCCGAAGGCCTACCCGTTCTACGACGCCGGGTACAAGGACAACGTCGAGGTCATCCGGCGCTGGATGGAGACGAACACGCCGAACCTGCACCCGGTCGGGCGCAACGGCATGTTCCGCTACAACAACCAGGACCACTCGATGATGACGGCGATGCTGACCGTGCAGAACATCGCCGACGGCACCAAGCACGACATCTGGGACGTCAACGTGGAAGAGGACTACCACGAGGAGGTCTCGTCGAAGCGCTCGGACGCCACGGCGGACGACCACGGGAGTCCGCGCCCGACGGCGGCGTGACGCAGGTACCCGGCGCCCGCCGTCGGCCCGAGCCCCTCGAGGGCGGCGGGCCGGTGGCGGGCGCCTCCGCGTCCGGGGCCGGGACCTCCACCCGCCCGGGCCCGGGCACCCGCGCCCTGCGGCTGGCCCGCCGGCACCTCGCCTTCCTCGTGCTGCTCGCCCTGGCGGCCGTGGCCCGGGCCTACGTCACCGCGGCGTACTCGACGGCCCTGTGGTTCCCGGACTCGGGCACCTACGTGGACCGCGCGGCGTGGGCCGAGCCCGCCGTCGACCGGCCGTGGGGCTACTCGGCCTTCCTCGCCCTGCTCAACCCGGTGACGACGTACCGCGAGGTGGCCGTCGTCCAGCACGTCCTCGGGCTGGCGGTGCTGGTGCTGGTCTACGTGCTGCTGCAGCGCCGCGGCGTCGCCCGCTGGGTCAGCCTGCTGGCCGTCGCCCCCCTCGGGTTCGACGCCTACCTGCTGGACATCGAGCACTTCATCCTGGCCGAGACGCTGTTCATGTGGCTCATGACCGCCGCGGTGGTGCTCCTGCTCGCCCGCGAGCGTCCGGGGCCGCTGCTGGTCGCGACGGTCGGCGTCCTCATGGGTCTGCTGACGCTCACCCGCTCGGTCGGGCTGTTTCTCGTGGGCGTCCTGTTCGTCTACCTCGTCGTCCGGTTGCTGGTGCGGACCCTGCGCTGGACGGCGGTCGTGGCGTTCGTCGGCGGGGTCGCGGCGGTGCTGCTGCCCTACGCGGTCTGGTTCGGCAGCGTCCACGGCTCGCCGGGGCTCACCGCCTACACCGGCCACTTCCTCTACGGCCGGGTGGCCACCTTCGTGCAGTGCGAGGAGCTGGACGTGCCCGCGCGGCTGCAGCCCCTCTGCCCGACGGACCCGCCCGAGGAGCGGCGCCCCGGCGACCAGTTCGTCTGGTTCGCCGACAGCCCGGCCAACGCGGTCGAGAACGGCGTCCGGGTGTGGTCGGAGGACGACCTGCGGGAGTTCGCCCTGATCGCCATCCAGGGGCAGCCGCTGGACTACCTGCGCCAGTTCGTGTCGGAGACCGTGCACTACGTGGAGCCCGGCCGGGTCTCCGGCCCGCAGGACACCTGCCCGGCGTGGTGGGCGTTCCCGTACCCGGAGCCGGTGGAGCAGTACGACTGCACGCCGGTGCTCGCCCCCGGGCCGTACGGCTACGACGAGGAGATGGTCGGCGACCTGCGCTCCTACCAGCGCTACTTCTACACCCCGGGTCCGGTGCTGGGCGTCTGCCTGCTCGTCGGCCTCGGCGCCCTGCTGGCGCGCCGGCGCGGCTGGCAGGACCGGCTGGACCCGGCACTCCTGGCGCTGCTCGGGCTCACCCTCATGGCCGGTCCGGCGGCGACCGCGTCGTTCGACTTCCGCTACGTGCTGCCCACGCTGGCCGTCCTGCCACCGGCCGCTGCCCTGGCGCTGCGCGGGGTCTCCCTGCGGCGACGGCGGGACGAGCAGGCTGCCGCGGAGGAACCCCGGCCGGAGCCCGCACCGGCGGCCGGCTGATTCACCTCGATCCCGTCCCGGGTCCCGCCGCGAGCCTGGTGACGTGCTGGAACGGCCTCCCTGCAGGGTCCCGCCGCGAGCCTGCGAGTGGTGGGGGGCAGGGAGGTCCTTTCCTAGGCCGCGTCGCCCTCCAGGCCGAGGTCCTCGAGACCGGCCATGACCTCGTTGGTCTGCAGGGTCACCAGCCAGGCGAGCGCGTGGTCCTCCACCGGCCGGCCCGAGACGTCGGCGACGGCCTCGAGCTGGGCGGCGACCAGTCCACGGGCGGCCTGGTAGACGTCGGCCGCGCTCACCGCCGTCCCGAGCTCGGCGAGCCAGAGCCGGCCGTCCCGCAGCACGCGGACCTCGGGCCGGTTCCCGACCCCGAGGTCGGCGGCCGCGCTGGCGACCAGGGACATGCCGGTGCGCAGCTCGGTGCGGCGATCACGACGGGGGGACGACGACGGCACGGACACGGGTGCCACCTCTCGGACGGGCCCGCGGGGCCACGGCTACGTGCCCTCGATCTCGGCAGTCCCGTGCGCCGGCCGGACGGCCGGCGCACGCGGGTGTGACGCCTCGGATCTCCTGTGACGGGCGAGCCGGGTCATCGCACACGGACCGCGGCCCCGGTCCCCTCTGCAGGGGGCCGGGGCCGCGGTCGTGGTCGGCCTCAGCAGCAGCGGCTGACCGGGTTGCGCTCCCGCTCGTCGGCGCGGCGCCGCTCGAACTCCCGCCGGCTCATCGGCTCGTGCCCGTGCTCGGCGCAGTGCCGCAGGTAGTCGTCCCAGCGAGCCTCTCCGGTGAGCTCCTTGAGGTACCAGTGCACCCCTCTCAGCGCCCGGGTGACAGCTGACCGGACGGCGGTGGCGTTCCCCTCGGTCACCGCGACGGACCCTCCTCCGTGAAGGTGCCGTGGCCCCGCGTGCCCGCGCCGACCAGCCGCTCCTGCTCGGCCATCGCACGCTTCTCCTCCGCGGTCGCGAACAGGCCGGAGGGCTCGACGATCGACGACGGCACCGCCGGCTCCTCGGTGGTCTGCACCGCGCCGCGGGCCCGGAGCGCCCGGGCGATCACGACGACGGCGTTCACCACCACCACGAGGACCAGGACCGCGAAGACGGCCTGCAGCACGCCGTTCAGCGTCGAGTTGTAGATGATCCGGTCCATCTGCTCGGCGCTCTGCGCCGGTGCCAGGAGCTCCCCGGCCGCCTGGGCGTCGGCGTACCGCTGCCGCTGCGCGAAGTAGCCGACCCTCGGGTCGGCCGAGAACACCTTCTGCCAGCTCGCCGTCATCGTGATGATCAGGTCCCAGGCCAGCGGGATCCCGGTCACCCAGGCGTACTTCGCCTTGCCGTGCTTGATCAACAGCACGGTGACGAGGGTCAGGGCGATGCCGGCCAGCAGCTGGTTGGCGATGCCGAACAGCGGGAAGAGCTGGTTGACGCCACCGAGGGGGTCGGTGACCCCGACGTAGAGGATGTAGCCCCACAGCGCGACCACCACGGCGCTGGCCATGATGTTGCCGGGCCGCCAGGACAGGTCGCCGAAGCGCTTCCAGACGTTGCCGATCGTGTCCTGGAGCATGAACCGGCCCACGCGGGTGCCGGCGTCGACGGCGGTGAGGATGAACAACGCCTCGAACATGATCGCGAAGTGGTACCAGAAGGCCGCCATCCCGGTGCCGAACGCCTGCGACAGGATGTTCGCGATGCCGACCGCCAGGGTCGGCGCGCCGCCGGTGCGGGAGACGAGGCTGGGCTCCTGGACCGCCGCGGAGGCCGCTGCCAGGTCCTGCGCCGTGGTGTCGAACCCCAGCCCGTTGACGTAGGCGGCGGCGCTCTCCGCCGTGCCGCCGGTGACACCGGCCGGCGCGTTCATCGCGAAGTAGAGCCCCTGGTCGATGACCACCGCCGCGATCAGGGCGCTGATGGCGACGAAGGACTCCATGAGCATGCCGCCGTAGCCGATCAGGCGGACCTGGCTCTCCTTGGCGACCATCTTCGGCGTCGTCCCGGACGAGATCAGGGCGTGGAAGCCCGACAGCGCGCCGCAGGCGATGGTGATGAAGACGAACGGGAACAGCGAGCCGGCGAAGACCGGGCCGGTGCCCTCCCGGGCGAACTCGCTGACCGCGTCGGCCTGCAGCACCGGCCGGGCCAGGAGCAGGCCGACGGCGAGCAGGACGATGACGCCGATCTTCATGAACGTCGACAGGTAGTCGCGCGGGGTGAGCAGCAGCCACACCGGCAGCACCGAGGCCACGAACCCGTAGACGACGAGCGCGAGGACCAGCCACTCCTTGGAGAGGGTCAGCGCCTCACCGAGCCCGGTGTCGTCGATCAGGCCGCCGCCGATGACCGCGGCCAGCAGCAGGACGACGCCGATGGCGGTGGCCTCGAGGACGCGGCCTGGCCGGATGGTCCGCAGGTAGACGCCCATGAACAGGGCGATCGGGATGGTCAGGGCGATGGAGAACACGCCCCACGGGGACTCGGCGAGCGCGTTGACGACGATCAGCGCGAGCACGGCCAGGATGATGATCATGATGGCGAAGACGGCGATGAGCGCCGCGATGCCGCCGACGATGCCGATCTCCTCGCGGACCATCTGGCCCAGGCTCTTGCCGTTGCGGCGCATCGAGAAGAACAGCACGGTCATGTCCTGCACCGCACCGGCGAAGATGACGCCGACGATGATCCAGATGGTGCCGGGCAGGTAGCCCATCTGCGCGGCGAGCACCGGCCCGACCAGCGGGCCGGCGCCGGCGATCGCGGCGAAGTGGTGCCCGAACAGCACCCGCCGGTCGGTCACGTCGAAGTCGATCCCGTTGTGCAGCCGCTCGGCCGGGGTCGCCCGCCGGTCGTCGACCTGGAGCACCCGGCGCGCGATGAACTTCGCGTAGAAGCGGTACGCGATGGCGTAGGAGGACAGCGCGGCGAACAGGATCCAGAGGGCCGAGACCGTCTCGCCGCGCGCCAGGGCGAGGACTGTCCATGCGACAGCGCCGACGATGGCCACCGCCGTCCAGACGAGGACGGTCTTGAGTGACGGACGGCGACGGCCGGCCCCTCCCGGCGGTCCTCCGTCGGTGTCGTGCCTGCTGACGGTGGTGGACACGGTCGCCCTCCCTGCGTGCGCAGACAGCGCCCGGACGACGCTGTCCTGTGGACGCAGGGAGCATGCCAAGCCCCCGGCCCGGTCCACCAGGAGGGGCGCGGGTCGTGACCGGCCCGTGATCAAGGACCCCCTTGCCCCCCACCGCTCGCACGCTCGCGGCGGGGCCCTGCAAGGGGGCCAGGAGCCGGCCTCACCCCCAGACCTCCTGGGCGGTCTCGACGACGAGGGCCAGCTTGGCGACCTGCTCGTCGCGGGTCAGCGCGTTGCCCTCCACCGTCGAGGAGAACCCGCACTGCGGGGACAGGGCCAGCTGCTCCAGCGGCACGTGGCGGGCGGCCTCGTCGATGCGCCGCTTGAGGTCGTCCTTGCGCTCGAGTTCCGGGCGCTTGGTGGTGACCAGGCCCAGGACGACGCGCTTGCCCGGCGGGACGAAGCGCAGCGGCTCGAACCCGCCGGAGCGGGCGTCGTCGTACTCCAGGAAGAACCCGTCGACCTCCAGGCCGCCGAAGAGGGCCTCCGCGACGAAGTCGTAGCCGCCCTCGGCCACCCAGGAGGAGCGGAAGTTGCCGCGGCACATGTGCGTGGTGACCGTCAGCCCCTCCGGGCGGCCGGCCAGCGCGGCGTTGATCTGCCGGATGTAGCGCTCGTGCTGGTGCTCGGCGTCGCGCCCCTGCGCGGCCAGCTCGGCGCGCTGCGCCGGGTCGTTGAGGTAGGCCAGGCTGGTGTCGTCGAGCTGCAGGTAGGTGCAGCCCTGCGCGGCGATGCCGCGCACCTGCTGGGCGTAGGCCGCCGAGAGCGCGTCCCAGAAGGCGTCCTCGTCGGGGTAGACGGCCGGGTCGATCGCCGCTGCGCCGCCGCGGTAGTGGACCATCGACGGCGACGGGATGGTCAGCTTGGCCGTCTGCGTCGCCGCGACCTGGCCCTGCAGGTACGCGAAGTCCGCGCCGAAGATCGGCTGGTCGATCGACAGCGGCCCGTCGACGTGCAGCCCGGCCGGCGTGAAGTCGATCGTCCCGTCGGCGTTCTTGAAGTGGACGACGATGTCCTCGCCGGTGACCTTGGTGATGCCGTCGATGGCGTAGATGAAGTCCATGTGCCAGGAGGCGCGGCGGAACTCGCCGTCGGTGGCGGTGCGCAGGCCGACGTCCCCCTGCAGCCGGACGACGTCGGCGATCGCCTCGTCCTCGGTGCCGCGCAGCTCGGCCGCGTCGATCTCCCCGGCGGCGAAGCGGGCGCGGGCGTCGAGCAGGCGCTGCGGGCGCAGGAGGCTGCCGACGTGGTCGGCGCGGAACGGCGGTCCGGAGGTGTCGGTCATGGCCCCGAGCTTGCCCCCCGGCGCGGCGTGTCGCACCGCTCACGCCACTGCGGTGCTCCAGCCCCGCGGCGGGGTAGGCGACCTACATGAGCGACCCCTTCGGGATCCAGGCACAGGGCGAGTCCGAGTTCGTCGTGCGGCTGCGCGGCGACGGTGGGGAGAGGGAGTCCTGGTTCCGGCTCAGCCCCGGGCTGCGTGAGGAGCTCGGCCTGGAGGTGGACGACGAGGAGCTGGTCCGGCGGACCGTCCGCTTCCTCCTGGGCCACCAGGAGGTGGCCGACTTCCCCGATATCGTCGAGATCGAGGACGTCGTCGCCGGCTACCCCGACTACCTCGACGCCGTCCGCGGCTGACGCACCGGGACACCACGGTGATCCGGATCGTCCGGGTCCACGAGCTCGACCCCGGCGTCCCGGGGGCCCGCTTCCTCGTCAACCGGCTGTGGCCGCGCGGGGTCGCCCGGGACGCCCTGGAACTGGACGGCTGGCTCCGCGACGCCGCTCCCAGCGACGAGCTGCGCCGGTGGTTCGGCCACGACCCGGCCCGGTGGGCGGAGTTCCGCCGCCGGTACGTCGCCGAGCTCGACGCCTCCCCCGAGACCTGGGCGCCGCTGCGAGCCGCGGCCGCCGAGGGGGACGTCGTCCTCCTCTACGCCGCCCGCGACCGCGAGCACAACAACGCCGTCGTCCTGCGCGACCACCTCGAGCAGGCGATCGGCGCCCCCGGACGGTGAGGCCCCGGCCGGCGACCACGGGCTGCGCTCCCCGTCGGGCCGGGTCAGGGACCCGACGAGGAGCGCAGCGGACGAGGTCAGCCCTTCTTGGTCCACTGGATGCGGATGTCGTCCTTGACCCGCTCGTCGCGGCACCCGTCGCGGTCGGCGTCGGCGCACCAGACGACGTACTGGGTGCCCGGCTTGCTGTCGTTGTTCAGCCGGGCGTGGAACTCGCGGTCACCGGCCTTGCCCGTCTGCTGGTAGCTGGACTGGAAGCAGAGGTCCATGCGGCCGTCGCGGTCGGTGTCGGACAGCGCCGCGTACTCCGGTCCGGGGCCGTCCGGGTCGGGGCAGGCGCTGATGTAGCCGGCCCCGGAGCTCTGGAAGGAGGCCGGACCGTTCTTCTTCTGACCCTTGCCGTCGAGGAAGCAGGCGTCGTTGTGCACGTTGCGGTTCGTCTTCCCGGGGTCGCTGAGCTGCTGCCGGTCCTTCTGGTCGGGCTCGGCGCACGACGAGTCGTCCTCGACGTCCGGGTTCTCCGTCGGCATGCCGTTGTCGGGGTTGATGTAGGAGGCGGCGCGCACGCCGCCGTAGCCGCCGCCCCCGTAGTTCCCGCCGTCGCCACCGTGGGCCAGCGCGGGGGAGGTGCCCAGTCCCAGCGTGGCGACGCCCATGGTCGCGATCACTGCGGTCCGGATTGCCAGTCGCATGAGGAGCTCCTTCGGTGTGGCCCGTCGTCCCGACCCGGCAGGAGCGGGTCACCAGTACGTACGGGCACCACTGCGATCCGTTGGAGGTCCGCACGACCTTTCTGCGTCCGGGGTCACACGAGCGGTCCGGAGGACCGGGCTCCCGCCCCGGGTCGGCACGCGCACCCCGCTGTCCCGACCCACCTCGAGGAACCCCACGGGTGCGGTCCTGTCCGGTGGTCACCGGGCCGGGTACCTGAGCGACGATCGACCGAGGACGCCCGCGCCCGTCAGCGGTACATCGGCACCAGGACCGGGACGGCGGCGTCCCGGAAGGCCGGCGTCACCCCGTCGTCCTGACGCACCAGCTCCAGCAGCTCGGCCACCTCGTTGCCCTGGGGGTACACCGGCAGCTCCGCGATGGCGCGCAGCGACGTCAGCACCTCCTCCTGGGCCGGACCGATGGCCTCCGGGTCCTGCTCGGCCCGGGCGAGGAGGTCCCGCAGGGCGCGGTCGGGCTCCGGGTCCGCCAGCTGCTCCAGGGTGGGGACGGCGGCGTCGGCGAAGACCTGGCTCAGCTCGCCCCGCGCCGCGGCGTCCCGCACGTCGGCCAGCAGCTCGGCGGCACGCTCGGCGGTCCGGTCGGCGGGGACCTCGTGGTCCAGGGCGGTGAAGGGGTCGACCAGGCCCGGTCCGGCCGGCCCGACGGCGGGCGGGTCCGCGTCCACCGTCTGCACGAGGTCGATCAGCCGGTTGGGCCGGACCACGCCGGCCAGCACCTCCTGCACCCGCTGCCCGACGGTGGGGGCGAGCCCGCCGTCCGCGACCGCTGCGCCGACGGCGTCGTGGGCGGCGACCGCGGCCGAGCGCTGCTCTGCCCCGCCGAGCACCTCCACCTGCCGGAGGCGGTCGAGCACCTCGTCCACCGCAGGTCCGGCAGCGCCGGGATCCTGCTCCACCAGGTCCTCGAGGTCACTGATCGTGGCCCGCAGCTGCTCGTCCGGCATCCGGGCGACGGCGGGCAGGGGCGGGAGGCCGACCGTCGCCGGACCGGCGGAGGGGCGGGGCGCAGCCGAGCCGGCTCGCGGGGTGCCCCCGGACGGGTCCCCGATGACGGTGGAGCCCACCCAGAGCGCCAGGCCGAGGACCGCGACGACCAGCACCGTCCACGCCGACCACCTCGCCAGGCGACGAGCGGCAGGATCGGGTCGCCGGTGGGCGGGTCCACCGGCCGGCCGGCCGGGACCAGGAACGGGGTGTTCGGCTTCGGGCACGACCTGCTCCCCGATCGCGCGCGGCTCCCGCCACCGATCGGGGCGGAGGGCTCATCGTGCACGAGCAAGGGCAGTTGCCACATCGACCTGGGCCCGGCCGGCTCCCCGCCCGGCCGACGGCGCGGGGCGGGGACCCATGACGTGCTCCGAGCCCGACGGGCACCCGGCGCGGCGGTGTCCCGCGGACGACGCTGTCCGGGACCTCCAGCACGACGCCGTCGTCCTGCGCGACCACCTCGAGCAGGCGGTCAGCCGGTGGTCCGGGTCACGGCGGGCCGTGACGGAGGCCGGCGAGGCCGTCCGGCGGGAAGGCGCAGCCCGTGTCGCCGAGCAGCAGGGCGCGATAGGTGGCCGTGGCCGCCTCCTCCAGGTTCAGCGCCCGCCGGAAGGCCATGCCGACGTCCGGCCCCAGCGCCGAGCAGCCGTGGTGGGACAGGACGATGCAGTCGTGCTGCCGCGCCTGCTCGGCAGCCCCGTCGGCGAGCTCGTCGCTGCCGTTCGGGGAGTACGGGACCGTGCCGATCGAGCCGACGTAGCAGGCGTGGTCGAGGGTGATCAGCCGGATCCGGTGGCCGAGGGCGTCGACCAGGACGGCGTGCTGAGGGTGCAGGTGGACGACGGCGTTCACGTCCGGGCGGGCGCGGTACGTGCGCTGGTGCAGCTTCCACTCGCTCGACGGCCGCTCGGCACCGGCGGTGACCTCGCCGTCCAGGGTCACCACGCTGAAGTCCGCGGGCGTCAGCCGATCCAGCCACGTGCCGGCCGCGGTCACCACGAACTCGGTCTCCCCTGGCAGCCGAGCGGAGAGGTTGCCGCCGCTGGCCAGCACCAGGCCTCGTTCGACCGCCAGGCGGCCGACCTCGAGGAGCTGGCCGACCGCCTCGTCGCGGGTCGCGGGTGCTCTCATGCGGCGAAGTAGGAGGCCACGTCGGACGGCGCGAACCGCCCCCGGTCGGTGACCACGACGCCGACGAACCGCGGCGGGGTCACGTCGAAGGCCGGGTAGACGCCGGTGACGAGCCCGGACGCCGTGCGGTGACCGAGGCACTGCAGCACCTCGCGCCCGTCCCGGTCCTCGAGCTCGACGGCGGCCGCGTCCGGCGCCTGCCGGTCCGGGGCCTGGACGAGCGCCAGGTACGGCACGCCGAAGGTGTGCGCGGCGATCGCGATCTGCAGTGTGCCGATCTTGTTCACGACGGAGCCGTCCATGGT
>Ga0196965_1001016_pt1 | contig 12145 bp, 8 predicted proteins | sample S1_20metaG_FD_148668 | JGI IMG/M metagenome (GOLD analysis project Ga0196965, IMG submission 148668) | Soil microbial communities from Anza Borrego desert, Southern California, United States - S1_20 | ecosystem: Environmental > Terrestrial > Soil > Desert | place: USA: California | collected... | reverse complement strand
AATATCGTTACATTGGCGCTCGACCCAGTGCATGAACTCCCTTGCTTCCTTGATGTATCCGAGCTTCAACAACGCATAAACCGTAAAGGACGCGTCGCGGATCCATGTGTAACGATAATCCCAGTTGCGTACTCCACCAATTTCTTCGGGTAGACCAAATGTTGGAGCCGCCACAATGGAACCATGCTTGCGCGATGTCATCAACTTTAGCACAAGTGCAGACCTGTTGACGATTTCCATCCAACGCCCGGTGTATTTCGATTTTGCAATCCAATCTTTCCAGTAATTGATCGTATCAAACAAACTCTTAGTTGCGAATTCCTCGACATCTGTTTCCGTTAAAACGGTATCGCTCATGCACTCGAGAATGAAAATAGCCTTTTCTCCGGTACGCAGCGCAAACGTTGAAATAATGTCGGTGCCTTTAACTTCTACAGGTATCGTCGACCGAAGTCGCAACGTGATCTTATCGGGGCCTTGGCTGCGAAATAGAATTTCTTGTGCGCTCTTCTGTGTAACAGTGTGTCCGCTCTGACCATAGTTGAAACGTGGCATGCATTCGAGACTGAAATTCAGCGAGCCCCTCACACATGATACAGTGCGGATAAGCTCCTTTCCAATGTACAATTCCTCAACGGGCATGTAGTCAGTAATTTCCGCCACACCATCTTTCGCAAGGAAGCGCGTAACCAATACGTTGGTATCGGGCAGGTAAAGCTGTTTGTGCTTTACGTTATCTTTCTGTGGAGCAATTTTAAAGTAGCCCCCTTTATTCTTGTCCAGTAGCGCGGCGAATACAGATGGCGAGTCGAAGTCGGGAAAGCAAAGAAAGTCAATTGATCCATCGATCCCGACAAGCGCAATCGTATTGAGATCACCGATTACGGCATAATTTTCTATCGGCTGATACTGCTGCATAGGCGTAATGAAAATAAATGGCTCTATGTTGATAGAGCCACTTAGGATATATGCTAATTTAATTATTAATCCTGAATAGAGATCCTTTGTTTGATGGAATTCTCGCCATCATTGATAATCATTAAGTACATACCTCGCCTCAGTTGCTCTGAAGGAATTACCTGCATGCCGGCGGCAAGCTCATCCGTTCCGAATGTTTGATTGTAAACGGTTCTTCCTGAGAAATCCATCATCATAATCTGAACAGTTTTCTGTTTTTCACTTTCTATCATCACGTTTATGTTGCTCTGCTGCGTTGGGTTCGGAAAAGTGCTAACGCGCATATCAGGTTGGGCTTCATTCATGACGATCGCATCTTCGCTGCTTGTCATGTTTGTTGTGGTTGAAGGCGGGTTACCACTCTTCATCGCCGCATTCGGAATTGTAATCCACTTGTTGCCTGTATCCGGGCCGTAGTATTGAACGATGAGCGTTTGTGTACCGTCGTATTCAAAATATTTCAGATTAATTTTGTGCGGCCCTGCTGACAAGGTGCGCGCGGCACTCGTGATCGTTCTGTTTCCGTGAATGCCATCATTATTGACAATGACCGTATTGTCGAGCGTGAGTCGGCTGCCGTCACTTGAGTTTGTTCTGAATTTGTAGCTGCCCGCTTTGTTGATATAGACATATCCATCGAACTCGAAGTTGAAAAAGTCTTCCTGAGTTCTTGGCGCTAGGGTAAAGTTTTTCACGTGCCCTTCGAATTCCGGTAGACTACTCCAGTTAATGTTATCCAGATCGTTCCACGCACCAGTGCTGTGCTCGTAGTACAAGCCACTTACATAAGTGTTCGCTGTTGCGCTGTTGCTGTTACCGCTTAAGTTGCCTCCCAGGTCCTCCGCTCGAACCGTAAAATTGTAGACTTTGTTGAGCGTAAGATTCGACAGCGTGTAAGTTGTGTTCTTTGAATTTGTATTGATCACTGTGGATCCATTATAGATCTTGTATTGCTTTAGGCCTGTGTTGTCAGTCGATGCTTTCCACGACAGCTGAATTGTATTAATCGCAATTGCTTTCGCGGTCAGCGTTTGTGGCACGCTTGGATTTGTATTGTCTTCACCGGTTTTAATAATGACGTATGCGTTGGATGCTGCTGGCGTGTAATTGGATTTTCCGTTGTTGTTCACCGCACGAATCTTATAATGATATGTCGATGACGGATCAAGCCCAGTGTCGGTAAATGACCTGACGTTCGGCGTCGTAATCTTCCGCATCTCCCATTTAGCGCCTGCTTTTCGTCGCCAGACTTCGAAACCGATCTCATTTGTTGAAACATCGTTCCAGTTGAAGCTCGCAGATGTCATGGATGACGTTTTCCCTGTAAACCCTGTTGGCGCCGTAATGTTTGTTGGGGCCTGGTTATTGAAGACAACATATTTGGCGGTCGACGCCGGACTCGGACACTTATCTGCTGTCATTGTCACAAGTGTATACTTTCCATTACCAGTGCACGCCGCGGTGCAGTTTCCTTGATAGAATATCGGATTGCGTGTCGTGTCATCGCGATTACCGCTGAGGTTTACGAGCGAGCCGTTCTTATACCAATAATAGTGCGCGGCGTCGGTTGTTGTTACCAACCTTGCGTTGCCATAGCCGTTCAGATCTTTTAGCATAAGCGTTCCAATCTGATCGACCTTCGGCCGCGGAGGTGTAACAAGTGTTACGTTAACGGGATCGGACCAATCGTTCCAATCGCCCGAGCCCGGGTTTGCGACCCGACTAAATCGTGCGCGATACGTTCCTGTACTTGTCGCCACGTATGTGGGGCCCGTTGCGCCAGAGATCGTTACGCCATTTTTTTGCCACTGATATTTCCGGAAACCTTTTGCAAGCTCCATCCTCACACCTTGTTTGGTTGTGCCGCAAATGGCCCGGCCTCCGGCGAAGGTGTGGATGTTTGCTTTGTTCTGTGATAAGATCCATTTAAAGAAATCCGGCTCCTTGTATGCAGTGTTCCAGGTGCCATGTCCAAGCTCCGGGTAGAGATTATACCTCACGACTGCACCGGCATCTCTGAATTTTTTCAGATACCCTTCCGTTTTGCTAACCGTTGGATTTTTATCTTGGCCCCCCTGAAAGATCCACATGGGAATATGAGCAACCGTTGGGGCGAGGTTCTTGCCATGGATTCCGCCATCGTCAGCAGCAGACATTGTTAACGCCGCAGCGAAAAGCCAGGGCGCGCGTTTGATTGCCTGGTAAACAGCACCACCTCCGTTGGAAAGTCCGTGAATGTAAATCCTGTCTTCATCTACATTGTATTTTTTCGCTATCAGTCGCACCAACTTAATTGCATCCTGTGCTGCGTTCGCATCCCATCCATTCATATTTTGCGGGAACAGAACGAAACCGGGAAATGATCTGCCAGGTATTGAAGCATCATTTGGCAGACGCGAACCCGCCAGGTTCCGTGCATCCAGATGAGGCTTACCGCCGTGGAGTAAATTATGATCGTTGTTTAGAAGCTTTGAATTCGCATCTGTAGACGCGGCTGGATTATTTGTATGCGGTCTCCATGAACGATCTGCATGGTAGCATGTATTTGTCCAGCAGTTGCCGCGTTCTCCTGCGCCATGCATCATCACGATAATCGGATATCCTTCGCTGTATGACGGTTTGTACGCGACTGGAAATAGCAGACGATAGTTCATGATAAAATAGTCCTGCGTGCCGTTCTTTTCTCTCATGTTACCCTGCGTATATGGACTTGAGTCCCACGTGGTCATATCAAAATACGAATTGGTCTTCTGCGAACCATTTTGACGAAAGCTTACGGTCTTGTTTTCCTGTAAGTAGTAGAATCGGCTTGCAGATTTTCTGATACGGATGTCAAGTGTTCCGTAAGGTGTACTTCTGTTATAGACATAAGATGTATCGACTTGTGCGGATACATTCGCAATAATGAAAAGGAACAATCCCCACGTTCCAACAACGCCTTTCATAATGTAAAGTTTGGTTCATCAATAAGATTTACGTTTTGCGCCTCGGAGAATTATTTTTGTGCCAGCATTTCGTGCGTAGTGTAACGAAGCAGGTGTAAGATAGGGCAGCAGTTGTAAGGGAAGAAGAGGCATAGGTCTGCCGGGAACAAGAAACGAAAAAGACCAGTGATGAACTGGCCTTTTCGACTAAGCACAACAAACAAACGCAATCGATTAATTTTGTTGGATGGTAGCCATCTGCGAGCCAAAATACAGGGTAAGCATATTGCAAACGCTCCAGTACTCGTATGGCCTGTAATAGATGGCTAACGCACCCGATTCCTTCATCTCAATTATCTTATTAGCAGGCGGCGACAGTGAGTGAACAATAACGGGAATATCTTTAAGGTCGTGGACTTGTTTAATGGCTTTCAAAAAATCTATTCCAGACATATCCGGCATATCGAGCTCGACGAAAATGTATGACGGCGAGATATTCTCCTTGGTCAACATATAGATCGCGTCTTCGGCTGTTGAGGCAGTAAGACAAATTGTCTCCGGCGAGACATCACCGAGCGCGCGCGTAAATACTGCCTGGTTGTAAGGGTCGTTATCAATGAATATGCAGGACTTGTTAATCAACATCGCTTTTTGTTTTGTTAAATTCCCGGTTCAGTCGCTGTAAGACTGCTTTTTTGGATGAGGTTATGCATGCTGTCAGTAAAGATTTTCATCGTGGTTGTTCGGAACGCATGTTCTTCCAGACCAAGCATCTTATTTCGTTCCTGTCTTACCAGGCTGTCATAATACCGGATAAATCGCTTTTCTTCTTCAGTATAATGATCACGATCAACAAAGCCTTCGTAAGCGTTTGGGTCACGCTGATGCTCTATCCAATCTGAGGCAAAGAACTCCAGGCGCTTTTTATTTTTTTCGAGTCTTTTTTCGAGTAGCAACTTCTCCGATAACAACGCTTCATATTTAATTTTTTCTGTATCTAAGGATGCTCCAAGCGACGCGTTGTTTCTCCAAAGAACGATTGCTAATACCAACGACAAACACAGCGCCGACGCACTGGCGATTGCAATAAATTTGAACTTTGTTTTATCAGTGATTCGCTGCATTGGTTCAATTAACGACATTACACAGACAGCAGTCGATTCAAATCAATTAAATCGAAATTAAATCGATATTAAAGGAGAATTTACTGCCGATGCAAGGGCAAAACCACGGTAAATTTTGTCAGCTGTTGAGGTACAGATTCTACGGTTAGAACTCCATCGTGAAGTGAAACTATGCGTGTGACGAGCGACAGTCCAATACCAAATCCTTTCACCTTCTTACTGTTTTTTCCTCTGACAAAAGGATTAAATATCTTTTCGGAAATAGCAGGTTCAATTCCGGGGCCAGTGTTGATGAATGCAAGCGAAATCTGATGACGATCTTTCAAAGATAGATCGATATTCACCCGACTGTCATCTGAATACTTGCACGCGTTATCCATCAGGTTGAGTAGCGCTACTTTGATCAGCTGTTCATCTGCATTCAGCACAAGGGAGTCGTAATCGATCTTGATATCGAAGTGAATGAATATCTGATAATGCGGATGCGCTTTCTGTAATTCCTCCTGCAGTTCCCATAAAATATCATCGATTCGGATCAATGAGAAATTCTTTTCTGGTTCGTCAGCGCTTGTCTGCGCCAGCAACAACAGTTGAGTCGACAATTTGTTCATGTTTCGCAGACCTCCGAGAACCGATCTCAGTGTGTTGACGTAATATTCTCGTCCACGTTCGTGTAGCAGCGCAACTTCAATTTCGCCAGCCATCACTGTTATAGGCGTCTTTATTTCGTGCGACGCGTTAGCAATAAAGTTTTTTTGAGATACGAATGCTCCCTGTAATCGTTCGAGCATCCGGTTAAATGTCTGCGACAGTTTACTCAGCTCATCTGTCTTGTTGCCTTCGTCAAGTCGCTGGCTTAGGTTAGCTTCCGTAATCTTGCTCACCTCTGCAACGATACGCGAAATGGGGCTTAGCACCTTGCCTGCGTAAAACCATCCAAGAATCGACACAATGACGAGACTGACGCCGAACGTAACCATCAATACATTTCGCAGATTTCTCAGCGCATCGAGCCCGTAGACGTCCGTCGCCGCCGCGATGATCGTGAACCGATCATACGAATCCGCGAAGAGAAAGCCCAGCACTTCGTAGTTTTCATGCGTAAACTTTATTTCCCTGCGAAGCCTGATCTTCGTAAGCAACGCACTGTCTACCGGAATTATGTTACTTGATTCTGAGCTGTAAAGCTCCTGGTTTTTATAGTTGTAGATCAGGATATATTGATTAGGAAGACTCGCCGGGTTATTCCTTTCCATTCGTCGAAGCAGCTCAGCATTCACCTCTTCGACTTCCATCAACACACGGGAAGTATTGATTGCACGATTCTTTAACCTCCGATAGAAATCCTGTTGTCTGTAGTTCGACGAAAAAAAGTAGATCAAAACAGAGATAATAGTGAGCACAACAATTACGAGTGAAAAGAACGTAACCGTAAGCTTCGCCCGGATGTTCATATTTCATTGGTTAACACGTAACCGAGCCCAATTCGTGTTTGAATGTATTTCTGGTGGAAGTCACGATCAATCTTGTTACGAAGCATGTTAATGTATACTTCCACAACATTTGTTCCTGTTTCGAATTTGATGTTCCATATCTTTTCAGCTAGTTCGGCGCGTGAAATAACCTTCTCGGGGTGTCGCATAAAAAATTCAAGGAGACTAAATTCCTTCGCAGAGAGTTTAATGGCTTTTTCTTCGCGCCACGCGATCTTCTTTTCCAGATCTAACTTCATGTCATGAAACCTGAGAAGCGTTCCTGATGCAGGGTTCATTGTGGATCTTCTCGCAAGCGCTTTGATCCGTGCAATCAACTCTTCAAATTCAAATGGTTTTGGAAGATAGTCGTCTGCGCCTGCATTAAAGCCTGTGACTTTATCAGCAGTTGTGCTGAGTGTTGTCAGCATTAGTATCGGAGTTCCGGGCTTTTCTTTTTTTATGATGTTGCATAAATCAAATCCGTTAATGCCGGGGATCACGATATCAAGCAGAATTACATCATAGTCGCGGCTGAGCGCCAGGCGTTCACCGATATTTCCATCATACGCAACCTCAACTTCGAACGATTGCTCTTCAAGCCCTTGCTTGATAAACGAGGAAACCTGGAGTTCGTCTTCAATCACAAGGATTTTCATAACGGATTGTTTCGGTTTGTATTAAGCAATTCCTTTTTTTATAGTCATTGATTCGGTGATGAAAATTGTGGAATTCACGCGAGAAATCCTCTTTTAATATACTTTTAATATCCTTTTAATCATATACAATCTTCCTGCCGCCGCTCGCGGTGTATCTTTGAAAACTTGTGAACCAGAAATGGTTTAGGGTCTTACAAAATCTCACAAACCCATTAGCGATTGAAGCAATGGGTTTTTGTGTTTAATCACATGTTATGAAAAAGAAGCTACCGGGAAGATTAATTGTTGTCTCGAACCGACTGCCGTTTCAATTAGTGAAACGCAATGGCAAGATCGAGCTGAATCAGAGCGATGGAGGTCTAGTAAGCGCCTTGAAGAGTTACTTTGAGCATGAGTCGAAACGTTATTCTTTTGAATCCACTGTGTGGGTCGGTTCGGCAGAGTTTAGTGAAAAAACATGGCTTAAGTTCAATAAAAAGAAGCTTTCGAATATTTCTTTCGAACTTGATCCGATCTTTCTTGAAAAGAAAACATATGATCGTTATTACAACGGTTTTTGCAATTCCACTATCTGGCCATTGTTTCATTACTTTCCTTCGTTTGTTGAGTTTGATGATGAAACATTTAAATCGTATGAGGAGGCAAACAGAATTTTCGCAGACCGCCTGCTGGCGATGCTGAAACCAGATGATATTTTATGGATCCATGATTATCAGCTTATGCTGTTGCCGGGCATGATCCGGATGCACAAGCCTGAGGCTTCCATCGGATTCTTCTTACACATTCCATTTCCCTCATTCGAAATTTTCAGGATGTTGCAACGTCCCTGGAAAGAAAAGATAGTGAACGGACTTCTCGGTGCGGACCTGATCGGTTTTCATACACACGAATATGTTCAGCATTTCCTGAAAACCGTTCAGATGGTGAAGGGGTACGACCACCAGTTCCGCGCCGTTTGGCTGCCAAATACAGTTGTTAAGGCAGAGATGTTCCCGCTTGGAATTGATTTCGATAAATTTCATCTCGCCATCGGTTCACCTGAGGTTAACGAACAGAAGCAACGCATTCACGAAAACTTTGGTGAGAAGAAGATCATTTTTTCAGTTGACAGACTCGATTACACAAAGGGAATCACGCACCGCCTCAGTGGGTTTGAACGTTTTCTCGAACTGTACCCCGAATGGCGAGAGAAGGTTGTGTTCGTGCTTGTTGTTGTTCCGTCAAGGCAGTTCGTGTCCAAATATAACGAACGCAAGAAGCTGATCGAGGAGGAGATTGGCAGGATCAATGGACGATATTCTACACTTCAATGGCAGCCGATTATTTATCGGTATAACAATCTTTCATTTCACGAGCTTTGCGCGATGTATCAGGCGGCGGACGTGGGACTCATTACGCCGTTGCGCGATGGAATGAACCTCGTAGCAAAAGAATATGTGGCAAGCAGAGCAGGACAAGGTATGTTGGTTCTCAGTGAACTGGCGGGTGCTGCAAGTGAATTGAGCGAGGCGGTGCTTGTTAACCCTATGGATAGGGAAGAAGTCGCGCACGCCATCGTTACAGCACTTATGATGCCACCGGAAGTTCAAAGAGAAAAGATTGAGCGCCTTCAGCGTCGGCTTCGCGACTATACGGTTATTGACTGGATGAATGACTTCCTGCGACAACTCGAAGAGACAAAAGAGATGCAGGAGTCGCAACGTACCAGGTATTTGTCACAGAGTGGACGCGCTGACATTCGCCGTGATTTCAGACGTTCGAAAAGGCGGTTGCTCTTGCTCGACTACGACGGAACGCTCGTACCATTTTCAAAACAACCGAGCCTTGCTGCTCCCGACAAGACGTTGATTGATTTGTTAATCAAGTTAGCCAGCAATGATCAGAATGACATTACGATTATCAGCGGACGCGACAGTTTATCACTTGACAACTGGTTTGGGCAGTTGCCAATCAATCTTGTCTCAGAGCATGGCGCCGGAATCCGTATGAAAGGGGAGGAGTGGAACTATTATCTCGAAATTGACCAGTCATGGAAGCCTGTGATCATACCTGTGCTTGAAACATTTTCACAGCGTAGTCCGGGATCGTTTATTGAAGAGAAGAAACACACGCTGGTGTGGCACTATCGTAACGTTGATGCCGAACTTGGATTCATTCGATCACGTGAGCTGCTTGATAACCTGCATCATCTCATTCGCAATACGCCTTTGCACATTATTGATGGCAACCGTGTCATAGAGATCCGCGTTTCCGGTGTCGATAAAGGGTCCGTTGCAAAAAGACTGGTCGATGAGTCAAACTATGATTTTGTCATGGCAATCGGCGATGACAAGACGGATGAAGATATGTTTCGCATGTTAGTAGATAAAGCCTACACAGTTAAGGTTGGATCCGGGCATACGCATGCACAGTTCAACCTTCGTGATCAGGCGGCGGTTTTAGATCTGTTAAATGACTTCGCCGACGAGGTTGAAATGGTTGCTGAGCACGCTTAATTAATTTACCTGCATGTTCATCAAATCGATCATCAGGTTAAATGCGTCGATTGAAGATGGACTCTCAAGCTTTAACGGCTTTGTAATGAATCCGGAGATACCAAGGTTCAACGCTGCAACCTTATCTTCGCGTTCTTCGGATGTTGTAAGGATAAATACCTTGATGTCACGCCACTTTTCGTTTTTTTTAATGTTGGCTAAGAACTCAAAGCCATTCATTTTTGGCATGTTAAGATCAAGCAGGATGATGTCTGGCTTACCAATAAAAGATTCCCCTAGATCCAGATCGGAACCTTCCTCCAGGGCACGGATCGCTTCTTCTCCATTTTTTACAATTTTCAGACGGTGAAGGATGTTTTTCCTGTCAAGCGTTCTTTTTACTTCCATCTGATCCAATACATCGTCCTCTACAAGAAGGATGTTAATTACTCGTTGCATAGTATTCATTTTTTGGCCATGTAAATGAGAAGGCTGAGCCTTCTCCGGGTTCCGAATGTATTTTAATTTCGAGATTGCGGTCCTCAAGTATTTTTTTGATGATTGCCAGTCCAACACCAGTGCTTTCAATCGTGTCGCGTTCATGCAATGTCTGGAAAATAACAAAAATTTTCTGGTGATAGTTGCTATCAATTCCCGGGCCATCGTCCTCTACAAAAAATTCGTAGACATCACCTTTGATTTTGTAGTATACTTTCACAAAGCCTGATTCCTTGTCGTGATATTTGAAGGCGTTTACGATGAGGTTCGTAAATATCTGCAACAAGGGAACGCGCTCGGTATACAGAACAGGCATGTTCTGTTGAATGTTCAGCTTAATGCCATTTCGTTTGGGGATATATTCCTGCACTTCAACAAGCAGGTCATTTACATCCACAACCTCCTTGTCTCGCGCTTCTTTGCCGACGCGGGCGTACATGAGGATTCCCTTTAAAAGGTTTTCCGCGCGAATGATTCTTCCTTTGATGATATCCAGGTACTGGTTGACCTTTGGCGGAAGATCAAAGCTGTGATCTTCTTCGATCCAGGTAACTACGTTATCGATCCCACGTAGCGGCGCTTTGATATCATGTGAAACAATGTGTGCAAACTGATCGAGTTCGTCTTTTTGTCGTTTGAGCAGCGAGATATTTGTATGCAGGATTTGCGCCATGTTGTTGAGCGCGTAGGCAAGCTGGCTTAGCTCGCTCTTCCCTTTGTCGCTGGTGTGAACCTGGTAATCGCCTTCCGCAATGGCATTTGCCATTTTTACCATCCGTACAATCCTTGACGAAATATATTTGGCAATAAATACCGCAATCAACACACCGGCGATCACTGATATTGCTGTCAACGAAAAGGAAATGCTTTTCGTACTTTGGATGGAGCGGGTTACCATCTCCTTGTGCAATTCCCGAAAACCGTATTCAAAATTCGTGAACTCGGCGAACTTAAGTTGAAGACTCTGTTGCACATCTTTTTCAAGCCCGCTGACAAGCATTTGTTTATAGAATTTATTAAAAGCAACCTTGCTGCTGTCTGAATCGATGCTTCTCCGTTTGGCCAGTAGTAGTGGCGTTGCGAACTCATCAACCCAATATGTGTTTAGTTGACGTATGTCGTCTAGTAATATCTTTTGTTCAGAGTTATCAGCAACCCATGACCTAAGATCGCGGAGAATGTGTTCATTCTCAACAATAGCTGAATCATACGTTTGAATAAAATACGACTCGTTTGTAAGCAGATACCCTCGCAGGCCGCTTACCATATTGAGAAAATTTCGTTGAAAACGGTTTCCACTGCGCACAACATCAGTTGAACGCGCGAATTGCTCGGCGTTTTCATTGATGAGCTCAGATTGTCTGTAGTTGATGTACGTGGTAATCGAGAACAACAGCAGAATAAAGAAAAAGCTCAGTAAAATAAGATGCGATATCTTCATGAAGGCTTGTAAATGTCAAGCAGTGATTTCGGTGTTGGCTTTGTCAATATGAACATGAATGTTAATACAAAAATAGAGCTATTGCCTTCGTGATATTCGCGATGGAGGGAAGTTTAATATCGATTTAATGTTAGTTTAATTGTAGATTACCGTCTTTCGTGGCTGCGAACATTTCGTTAATGTTTCAGAACAATTTCGTCGATGGGTATTTTCATAGTCAATACGGCGCCTGAAACCAGCGTTTTTTCTTTGGTACATATTTTTTCAGCAACTATGCTTCAGTTAGGTCGAAGCGACAACTATGGATGAAAACGCACTCTTTGGAGCCCCAAAAATTGATATTGATAATATTTCCATCCTTGAAGCGAATGCTCCTGATATAATTGTCTGGGCAGCGCCGGCTATGTTTTTTTTCGTATTGCTCGAGTATGCCGTTTCTTACTGGCAGGATAGAAAGTTGTATGAAAAAGATGAAATGATTGGTTCGACACTCGTGGGCCTCGGAAACGTAGCTATTGGTTTGATCCTGAAAGGCCTTCTTCTTTTCCTATTCATATTCATTTACAATCTTGTTCCATGGCGGATGGAATTAAATT
>Ga0196965_1001014_pt1 | contig 12185 bp, 10 predicted proteins | sample S1_20metaG_FD_148668 | JGI IMG/M metagenome (GOLD analysis project Ga0196965, IMG submission 148668) | Soil microbial communities from Anza Borrego desert, Southern California, United States - S1_20 | ecosystem: Environmental > Terrestrial > Soil > Desert | place: USA: California | collected... | reverse complement strand
CGCCGAGCGAACCGTCGACGCAACCTGGAAGCGGATCGGCTCACTGCTCGACGCCTTCCCGCCTGACGAATGCGCAAACTACCTGCGAAACGCAGGCTACGCTTCAATATGAATAGGATCGACTCTAATGGTTGCTGAACCTGTTTTCAGGGTCCAGCTGATCATCGCCCGAGAGGCGGAGGACTGGATGCTGAAACGAGTTCAGCACGACGACATGCGGGCGCTGCTGCTCGGCGAGCCAGCCTAGCGGACGCAGATCCAGGTCGCTTCCTGCTTCTCGATCGGGCGCTCCTTGTCGCCGCCGACGGTGGCCCGGGCGGGCCAGCCCATGCCATATTCGGCGGCGTCGTTACCGGTCGGCTCGGTGCGCCCGACGCTCACCGTCACTCCGGGGGCGGTGAAGAAGCCTCCGGTGGGGCCGACCGGCCCCGAAACCGCGAGCGGGACCCGCCGGCCGTCGATCCGAGCCACCGCCCCCGCCGCGTTGACGACGAGATAGAGGCGGCGGTCCCTGTGAAGCCGGCAGGCGGGGTTGGCGCGAAGCTCCGGACCGATGTCGGACCTGCGCAGGAAGCCGAGACGCGGCGCCGGCTCGATCTCCTCCACGGTCCGGTCGGCGAGCTTCTCGAGCCGGTTTTCCAGCTCCTCGACGCTGTTGGCGCGGGGCCGGTCGTCTTCCTCGGGTCCGCCGCAGGCGGCGAGAAGGAGCGGCACGAGGAGGAGAAACGGACGCGGCATGAAGCCACAACCCGGGACCGGCCCGACTCGATCCGCCCGTCATGGATCCCGGGCGGGGGCCGGGGATGACGATCTCGGCGGCGGCTGCGGCTCGAAGGAGAATGCGAGATCGCTTTTGCTTGCTCCGTCATTGCGAGGAGCGAAGCGACGAAGCAATCCAGAGTGAGTCGGAGGCGGCACTGGATTGCTTCGCTTCGCTCGCAATGAAGGAGGGGGTATGATCTACGATCGACGCGGCGGCGCCGGCTCGAAGCGCCAGGTCTCGCCGCCCGTCCCCTTGACCCCGCACAAAGTGCCGGTCCCGCCCTGCTCGAGCCGCTGGATGAACGCCGCCAGCGCCTCCCCGCGCGGCTTCGCCCCGGGCGCCACGCCGATCAGGCAGCGCAGCACCAGGCGCCGGAGCAGCTCGGGCGGCAGGCCGTGCGGACGAACCTTCACCGCCCCCGATCCTTCCTCCGTGCGCGCCGCGAACAGCGGCCCGGCAACCCATTCCAGCGCCGCCTCGGCCTCGCTCAGCAAGGCGGCGCTTCGGGCGATGGCGGCGGGATCGAGCCACGGCGCTCCGGCCATCCGGAGCCGGAGCCGAGCGCGGTCGAACGCCTCGTCCTCGTTGCTCGGGTCCTTCGCCGCCTCCAGGCCGGCGGCGTCCACGACCGCCTGCAGCTCGCTTCGCCGCCAGCCGAGCAGTGGACGGCAGAGGCGCAGCCGGCCCCCCGTCCCAGGCACGCCGCCGGCGGCCCTCACCCCGGCGAGCCCCGCCACGCCCGAGCCCCGGTTGAGCCGCATCAGCAAGGTCTCCGCCTGATCGTCGGCATGATGGGCGGTGAGGAGGAGGCCGAGGCCCTGCTCGTCCATCCAGGCCGCAAGGGCCGCATAGCGGGCATCGCGCGCCGCCGCCTGAAGGCCCGCGCCGGAGGATCGGACGATCGCCGGGAGGATCCGGTGAGGGACTTCCAGCTCGCCGCAGAGGCTGGCGACCGCCTCCGCCTCCGTCCGGCTCTCCGTGCGCAGGCCGTGATCGACGGTGGCCGCGCTGACCCTGCCAGGGAAGCCGGCCCGGGCGAGAAGCAGCAGCGCGAGGCTGTCCGGCCCTCCGGAGACGGCGACCGCGAGCGGCGCCGGATCGGCCCCCGCCACCGTCTCGAGATCGAGGCGGAAGCGAGCGACGGAATCCGGGGGCGGGTGGGCGGCCATCCACCGACCTTAACGTGAGGATACGAGCGGATACAGAATGCGTTCAGCCGATCTGGACCACCTCCTGCCTAAACCCCAAAGGGTTCCAAAAACAAAAAAGGTAGTCATCGAGTGTCCGTCCGCAAATCTCTCGTCCTTGCCCTCCTCGCCGGAACAGCCTCCTCTCCCCTCCTCGCCCAGGAAGCGCCGCCATCCGAAACCGGCGTCCCGGCCGCCGCCCCGCCGGCGGCGGAGCCGGCCGAAGCCGCGGCGGAGGCCCAGGCCGTCGATCCCGCCGATCCCGACGCCGAGTTCGACGAAGAGGACGAAGATGGCGAGACGATCGTCGTCACCGGCCAGCGCCAGCGCGGTGCGGTCATCGGCGACATCCAGCCCGAAGTGCAATTCGACCGCCGCGAGATCCGGGCGCTCGGCGCCGGCAGCCTTTCCGAACTGCTGGAGGCGATCGCGCCGCAGACCCGAAGCGGCCGGGGCCGCGGAGAGGGGGGACCCGTGATCCTCCTCAACGGCCGCCGGATCTCGGGCTTCCGCGAGATTCGCGACATCCCGCCCGAGGCGATCGTCCGGATCGACGTCATGCCCGAGGAGGTTGCGCTCAAATATGGCTACCGCGCCGACCAGAGGGTGGTGAACTTCGTCCTCAGGCGCCGCTTCGACGCCTACACGGCCGAGGTCCAGGGCGGCCTCGCCACCGCCGGCGGCCGCGAAAGCTACGGCGCCGAGCTCAATTACCTCCAGATCAACCAGGCCGGGCGGATAAACCTCGGCGCCGAGTTCCGCCGAGCCAATCCGCTCTTCGAGAGCGAGCGCGACATCGTCCAGGCCGAGCCCGTGGACGGGATCGAGCTCGGCCGTTTCCGTACCCTGCTGCCGCGAACCGACCAGTTCGAATTGAGCGGCACCATCAACCGCGCCGTCTCCGACACGGTCTCGGCGACCCTCAACGGCACTTTCGACGTCAATTCGAGCACTGCCTTCCTGGGCCTGCCCCGGCCGAGCCTGACTCCCCCGGGCCTTCGGCGGGAGAGCGACACCCGTGCCGGGCATATCGGACTGTCGGTCAACGGCGCCATCGCCCCATGGCAATGGACCCTGACCGGCAATCTCGACCGCAGCGCCAGCGAATCCGAGACCCAGACCAATGCCGGAACCGACCGGTCCCGGTCGGTCAGCCAGATCGGCAATGCCGAGCTGCTGATGAACGGGCCTTTGTTCAACCTGCCCGGCGGCGGCGTGACGGCGGCGGCCCGCGCGGGCTTCGATGCCCGCGGCCTCAACAGCCAGTCGCTTCGCGGCGGCGTCCTCACCGTGCGCGAGCTTTCCCGCACCCGCGAGCACGCGCAGGTCAATGTCGACATTCCGATCGCCAGCCGCCGCCGAGCGGTGCTGACGGCGCTGGGCAACCTCTCCGCCAATCTGAACGCGGAGGTCGAACATCTCTCGGACTTCGGCACGCTGCGAACACTGGGCGCCGGCCTCAACTGGTCGCCCATCTCCCAGGTCAGCCTGATCGCGTCGATGACCGACGAAGACGGAGCGCCGTCGATGCAGCAGCTCGGCGATCCGGTTCAGCAGACGCCGGGAGTCCGGGTCTTCGATTTCGTCCGCGGCGAGACGGTGGAGGTGACCCGGGTCGACGGCGGTAACCCCAATCTGATCGCCGACAACCGGCGGGTCTGGAAGCTGGGCGCCACCGTTCGGCCGCTCGAGGACAAGGACCTGTCGCTCACCGCCAACTACACCTCCACCCGGATCGTCAACGCCATCTCCGGTTTCCCGGCGGCGACCGCCGAGATCGAGGCGGCCTTCCCCGAGCGCTTCCAGCGCGATTCCGACGGGCGGCTGCTGCTCATCGACACCCGGCCGGTCAATTTCGCGCGCGCCGAGCGGTCCGAGCTGCGCTGGGGATTCAACCTCTCGCTGCCGATCGGCCCGCAGCCGCAGCCCGGCCAGGGCCGCGGCCGCTTCGGCCGCGGCGGACAGGGCGCCGGGGGAGCCCCCGGCGCCCCCGGAGCGCCGCCGGCCGGCGCCGGCCAGGGCCAGCCGCCCGAGGGTCAAGGCGCGCCAGGCGGCGCCGGCGGCGAGCGCGGGCCGCGCGGCGAGGGCGGCTGGCGCGGCGGGGGCGGGCGCGGCGGCTTCGGCGGCGGCCGGGGCGGCGGCGCCGGACGGCTTCAGCTCGCCCTCTACCATACCTGGCATTTCACCGACGAGGTGCTGATCCGCCCGGGCGTTCCCGAGCTCGACTTCCTCGACGGCTCCGCCGGAGGAAGCCGCGGCGGCCGGCCGCGTCACGAGCTCGAGTTTCAGGGCGGGCTCTTCAAGAACGGCCTCGGCGCCCGCCTCACCGCCAACTGGCAGAGCGGGACCCGGGTGCTCGGGGGCGCCCTGCCCGGCGGAGGCACTGGCGACGATTTGTTCTTCGACGATTTCGCCACCGTGAACCTGCGCCTGTTCGCCGATCTCGGAATGCAATCCTTCGCCCGCGAGCGCCCCTTCCTGCGCGGCATGCGGGTCAGCCTGTCGATCGACAATCTGTTCGACGCCCGCCAGCAGGTTCGCGACCGGCTGGGGACGGTGCCGCTCAGCTACCAGCCCGGCTATCTCGATCCGCTCGGCCGGTCGGTCCGGCTCAGCATCCGGAAACTGTTCTTCTAGAAAATCCTCCCCATCGAGATGGGGAGGGGACCAGGCGGAGCCTGGTGGAGGGGTAATTGACACAGGCTTCTGCCAGCTACCCCTCCACCACACTGCGTGTGGTCCCCCTCCCCTCGGCTGCGCCGCGGGGAGGATCAGGGGGTCATTGCCCCAGGATCTTGCCCAGCCCGCGCCGGAGCTTCTCCTTCTTCGTCCGGGGCCGCTCCTGCGCTTCCCCGGCCTCCTCGTCGCCGTCATCGCCCATGCCCGGCATGTTCATCCCGAGCATGCCCATATGGGTCGATTTGGCCCTGAGCTTCACCGTCCATTCCGGCCGCCACGCGCGCGCCGCGCCGGCGGGCCTCGGCTGGGCGAAATTGCTCTCGCCGCCGAAGGCGATGAGGCTCAGCATCGATTGCGGAGCCGCCCGGGCGACCTCCGCCGGCACGGTGCAGCGGTCCGCCGTCGCCGGCATCAGCACCCGGCTCTGCACCAGCCGCGCGATATCGGCCTCGGCGACATAATCGAACGCCATCATCGCCGCCTGGGTCTCGGACGAGGTCCAGATGACGAAGTCGCCATTCTGCGCCGCGCCCATGATCGAGCCGAACCAGGCGCGGGCGCCGGGGACGGGCCGCCAGACCAGCGGGATCGCGCCGGACGGGCCGGCGCTGTTCGAGGTGAGGGTGACCGGCGCCAGGAAATCCTGTCCGGCGCCGAGCGAGAATCGGATCTCGGGCGAATAATTGCCCCGGACGACATGCTCCCCGAGCAGCGACCCGCCGGCCGGCACCCGAGCCTGCGAACGCTCGTTCGGCCACTCGCCGTAGGTGGCGGAGGTCGCCGCCGACGGCGGAGTCATCGGCTTCAGCGCCATGTTGGCGAAAGCGGGCGGCATCCTGCCGGCCGCCATCGAGGCGAAGTCGATCACCGCGGGCTGGCCCGGCCGGACGCGCTCGCCGCAGCCCCAGTAGATCAGCATCCGGCCGCGCGGCCGCTCCATCTGGCCCCAGGGCTGGGCCGGGACGGTGGGGCGCGGCGCGGCTTGCGGTGTAAGGAGCGGCAGGCTCTGCCCCGCCTGAAGGCCCGCCGGCGGGAGATGCTCGGCCTGCGGCGCGCCCGCCGCCCGGCGCGGGCTTCCTAGCTGGAGCGTGAGCGTCCGGACATGGGAGGAGCGGCCGCTCGCCATGGCAGCAAGGCCCGACGACGTATCGGCGCTCATCCAGTAGACCGCCGGCCCGGCGCCGCCGCCGCGTCCCTGGCCGAACGCCGCCGCTCCGGCGCCCAACGCGATCATGCTCGCTCCCGCCAAGACCATCTTCATTCTCATGACCTCACCCCTGTTGTTTCTCATGCGCGATACCGGCGAAAGGCCGGGCCGCCGGCGAACCGGCCATGCGGCTGGAGGGCTTTTGTGGCAGCCGCATCTCCACCCGATGTCGCGCACAGGGGAGAAGTGTTTCAATCGTGTCTGGACGAGACTGTGATGTCCTGCGGCCGGGGAGCGAACCGTATCGGTTGCGCAAGGTCCGCCGTGAGGAACCCTCCGTCGCTCGAACCGGAACGCCGGCAACGGTTTTTTCGCTAAATGCCGCATGAGCGATGACGCCGCCTTCCTGAGGGAGCAGGCCCGCCGCTGCCGCCGACTTGCCCGAGGAATCGTCACCCCCGACGTGGTGGCGACGCTGAACCGCATGGCCGACGATTACGACGCGCGCGCCGACGAGATCGAGCGGCGGGGCACCTGATCCTCCCTGCCGCGAAACGGTGGGGAGGGGGCCATGCGAAGCATGGTGGAGGGGCAATTGTCGATGACTCAGCGGATCGGGCGCGAGACGCCAAGGCCTTCACCCGCTACCCCTCCACCACCCTTCGGGTGGTCCCCCTCCCCGTCTCCGACGGGGAGGACCTTCAGCGGCACTTCGCCTGAGTCCGGGCCGCCGGCAGCCGCTGCTTCAGCCAGTCGCGCATGGTCGCTCCGTAGACGTCCTGAAGCTCGTCATAGGCCTTGCAGGCGTCGGCGGGCTTGTCGAGGCTGACCAGCGCCTGACCAAGGAAATAGAGGCTGTCGGCGGCGCGGTCCCCCTTGGGATTGGACTGGTAATTGGCGAGGAACGCCTTGGCGGCGGTGGCGGGCTTGCCGGCGTCGAGATAGGCGCGGCCGGCGAGGTTCGAGGCCCAGCTCGCCCATTTGCTCTTCGGGTAGCGCTTCGCGGCGGCCTCGAGCGCCTTCTGCGCCTCCGTGTAGCGCTTCGCCTCCCACAGCCGGAAGCCGGCATTATAGGCTTCCTCGGCGGCGGCGTCGGTCGAAGCGGGAGCGGCCGGACGGGCGGCAGGCTCTTCTTCTTCCTCGGTCTCGGCCGCGGCGCCCCGCGGCTGCTGCGAGGAGGAGGAGGTGGTGGTGGCCGCCGGGCGGCCGGTCTCGGCCGGCGCCGCGCCGCGCTCCAGCGCGTCGAGCCGGCCGCTCGCGCTGTCGCGGAAGCGGGTCAGCCCGTCCTCAATCTGGCGCAGCCGGTTGCCGTTCTGCTCGACCTGGCCGGTGAGCTCGCGAAGCTGCGCCTCCAGAGAATCGACCCGCGCGGTGAGATCGGCGACGGCGCTCGACGCCGGCACTCCGGCCTGCGTGCCGGGCGGCGGCTCGCGGTCGATCTCCGGCGCGATCTCGGCGCCGTTCGGGAAGACCCGGCGCTGGACGGCGCGAAGCTGCTGCTCGAGCCGCTCGATCCGCCGTTCGGGGCTTTCGCCGCGCTGGGCGGCGGCCGGCACCGCCGCACTCGCCATGAGTAGCATCGCAACAACATGAAAACGCATCACAATCCCCCGCCCTTACGGTCCCGCCGGCATCCTAACCGGCTTGGGCCCGGCGTAGAAGAGTGAAATATTACGGTGTCGCGGCGGGCGGGGCGGCCGGCGCGGCGCCGCCGCCCTGGGCGCGCGCGGCCAGATCGGCGGCCGTAAGGCTGACGTTGGAGATGGTCGTCTCCGGCGGGCCGAGCGGCGGCACCTGCACTCCACCGACGCTGACCCGGAGCACGTTCGCCCGCGCCGTGCGGATTCGCGGCGACTGCGCCCCCGCCGGCACCTGATAGGTCTGCCCGGCCTTCAATATGCCCATGTAGAGCGGCGCTCCGCCGCCGGCCTGGTCGATGCGCAGCCAGACATCCTCCGTCGCGGCCAGCACGACCGGGCCGTTGGCCGGCGGCGGCGCGGGCGCGGCCGGCTGGGCCGGGCGCGGAGCCGCCTGGTTGGCCACCGCCGGCTCCTCGGCCTGGGTGATGGCGACATCGGCCGGGCTGCCGTCGTCGACCGCGCTGCTTCGCCAGACCAGATAGCCGATGACGAGAAGCACGGCGAGCACGGCCGCGGCGATGGCGAGGGAGCGCGGCGGCACCCGCGCCGGGTCCGCCGGCTCATAGAAGGGCGCCGCCGCCGCATTGCCGGGCCGGGCGCCGCCGAGCTGCGCCCGCACCTCGGCGCCGATCTGGGCGCCGTCGAGCTCGACCACGTTGGCGTAGGAGCGGGCGAAGCCGACGCTGTAGGTGATGGCCGGGAGCGCGTCCCACTCCTCCCGCTCGATATGCTCGAGGTGGCGGACCGGGATTCGAGTCTGGCGGGCGACGTCGTCGAGGCTCAGTCCCTTGGCCTCGCGAGCGACTCGAAGCCGCTCGCCGACCGACTGGTCCAGCAACTGATCCTGGTCCGCTTCCGCCATCGTCGCCCGCATCCCTCCCAATATGGATTAAATCCATAGAGCCGGGGAGCATGGGCAAAGTCAACCGGAGTGCGGCACGTCTGGTAGCGCCTCCCCCGTCATTCCGGCGAAAGCCTCCCGTCATTCCGGCTAAGGCCGGGATGACGGCCTAGACCTGCACCCCCTGCGCCTCCGCCCACTCCGCCAGCGCGCCCCGCAGATCCGCCGGCGGCCGATCCAGCATCTCCGCCATCACCGGCAGCAACGCCGCCCGGTCGAGCGACCTGATCATCGCCTTGACCGGGCCGACCGCCGCCGGGGTGATCGAGAAGCGGGTGAGGCCGATCCCGATCAGCGCCATCGCCTCCAGCGTCCGGCCTCCCATCTCGCCGCAGACCCCCACCGGGACGCCCGCCGAGTCCGCCTCGCGCACGATCCGCCTCAGGAAGCGGAGGATTGACGGGCTCAGCCAGTCGTAGCGCTCGGCGAGCTTTGGGTGGGCGCGGTCGGCCGCGAAGAGGAACTGGGTGAGGTCGTTGGTTCCGATCGACAGGAAGTCGACCTTGGGCAGCAGGATGTCGAGAGTCTCGGCCAAGGCGGGCACCTCGAGCATGGCGCCGTAGCGGATGCTGGCCGGAAGCCGCTTCTTGTGCTGGGCCAGCCATTCGCGCTGCTGCTCGACCAGCGCCCGCGCCTCGTCATATTCCCAGGGCTCCGAGACCATCGGGAACATGACGTTGAGATCGCGGCCGGCGGCGGCGCCGAGCAGGGCCCGCGCCTGCGCCTTCATCAGCCCGTCGCGGTCGAGGGCCAGGCGAAGCGCGCGCCAGCCCATCGCCGGATTCTCCTCGAGGCCGCCATCGCCCATGTCGATATAGGGCAAGGCCTTGTCGCCGCCGACGTCGACCGTCCGGAAGATGACAGGCTTGTCGCCCGCCGCGTCGAGCACCGCCTTGTAGAGCCGCTGCTGGCTCTCCCGGCTCGGCAGGGTCGCCGAGACGAGGAACTGGAACTCGGTCCGGAACAGCCCGATGCCGTCCGCGCCCATCATCTCCAGCGCGGCGACGTCGTCGCGAAGCCCGGCATTGACCATGACGGCGACCCGCAGGCCGTCCTTCGTCACCGGCGGCAGGTCGCGAAGCGCGGCGAATTCGGCCCGGCGCTTCTTGGTGATCAGGAACTTGGCCTTGAACGCCTCCTCGACCGCCCCGGTCGGCCTGACGAAGGCAACCCCGGCATCGCCGTCGAGCAGCAACTCGTCGCCTTCGCCGATCGCCTGGCGGACGTTGCGCACCCGGCCGAGCATCGGCACGCCCATCGCCCTGGCGACGATGGTGACGTGCGCCGTCAGCGATCCTTCCTCGAGGATCACGCCCTTCAGCTTGCGCCGGTCATATTCGAGCAGCTCCGCCGGGCCGAGATTGCGGGCGATCAGGATCGCATCGTGCGGAAGCCCCATCTGGGCGGCGGTGCCGAGCTGGCCGGCGACGATCCGGAGCAGCCGGTTCGACAGATCGTCGAGGTCGTGCATCCGGTCCTGGAGCAGGCTGTCGTCGATCTCGCGCATCCGCATCTGCATGCGCTGCCGGACGCGCTCGATAGCCGCCTCGGCGGTGAGGCCGGAATCGATCGCCTCGTTGATCCGCCGCGACCAGCCCTCGTCATAGGCGAACATCTTGTAGGTCTCGAGCACCTCCTGATGCTCGCCCGCCGTCCCGAACTCGGCGAGGTTGGTCATGTTGTCGATCTGCTCGCGCATCTTGCGGAAGGCGGAATAGACGCGGTGGCGCTCGGCCTCGACGTCCTCGGCGACGGTATGCTCGATCAGGATCCGCGGCTGGTGGTAGACCGCCTGCCCCCGCGCCATTCCGGCGACCAGCTTCAGCCCGTCGAGCCGCTCCGGCCCCTCCTCCCGGGCCGTCGTCCCCGTCGCGGCCGCCTTGTCGGCCAGCCCGGCATTGGCGATCAGCTCGGCCAGCACCATCGCCACCGTCTGCAGCGCCTCGATCTCGAGGGCGTCATAGGCGCGCGCCTCGGCATGCTGGACCGCGAGCACCCCGATCGCCCGCTCGCGGCGGATGATCGGCACTCCGGCGAAGCTGTGGAACAGCTCCTCGCCGGTCTCCGGGCGGTAGGCGAATTCGGGATGGCTCGGCGCCTCGGCCAGGTTGAGGATCGAGACGTCCTTGGCGATCGTGCCCACCAGCCCCTCGCCCAGTGCCAGCCTGGTGACGTGGACCGCGCTCTGGTTCAGCCCGACCGTGGCGAACAGCTCCAGCACCCCGTCGCGAAGCAGATAGATGGAGCAGACCTCGCTCGCCATCGCCTCGGCGATGATCTTCACGACCTTGTTGAGCTTGGCCTGGGCGCTCGCCCGCGACGCCATCACGTCGTGCAGCCCGGTCAATATCTCGCGGGCTGAAGCGGCGGACTGGGCGGGCATGGCGGAGCGGTAGCAGGAAGGCTTCGCCTCGTCATCCCGCCGAACGCCGCCATTCCGGCGAAGGCCGGAATCCATGAACATCAATGCTCGGGGTTATCAACCGCGTCAGTGTTCATGGATCCCGGCCTTCGCCGGGATGACGCCCCGCTGCCTTCGTCGCTCGCGATCGGCTCGAACCCGAAGCCAATCGCAAGGTCCCGCCACTCCGGATTCTCTGCCTCGATCAGCCGCACCTTCCAGGCCCGCTGCCACTCCTTGATCCGCTTTTCGCTCGTGATCGCCGAGTCCATGTCGCCATGCATCTCGAACCACACCAGCCGCCACACGGCGTAGCGGCCGACGAACCCCTTCGTGATGCCGCTGCGATGCTGCCAGAGCCGCTGGAACAGGTTGGAGGTCACGCCGGTGTAGAGCGTCCCATGCCGCCGGCTGGCGAGGATGTAGACGCAGGGATCGCGCTCCATTCTCTGGAGTCTAGACGGTCCAATGCGCCACCCAAAAAGCGCATACGCCGATGTTCATGGATGCCGGCCCGCGCCGCATGACAGCGCTCCGCGACCCCCTCTCCGTCATTCGAGCGGAGGCCGGGATCCATGAACGCGGCCACCTGAGAATAATCACGAACGCCCGCGTTCATGGATCCCGGCCTTCGCCGGGATGACGGGTCAGGCCGACCTTCTCTCCAGAGCCTGCGCCGCTTCGTCGACGAGCTGCTTCAGGATCGCCGCGACCGGCGCCTCCTCCTTCACCATGCCCACCGACTGGCCGGCCATCACCGAGCCCGTCTCGACGTCGCCCTCGATCACAGCCCGGCGCAGGGCTCCGGCCCAATAATGCTCGATCTGGAGCTGGGCCTCCATCATCTCTACCTCACCCCTGTCGAGCAGGTCGGCGACCTCGCGCTGCTTGGCGGCGAAGCTCTCCATCTCGCGATTCTTTAGGGCGCGGACGGGAATGACCGGCAGCCGCGGATCGATCTGGACGCTGGTGACGGCGTCGCGGGCCGAGGCCCGGATGAAGGCCTTCTTGAAATTGGGATGGGCGATGCATTCGGTCGCGCAGACGAAGCGGGTGCCGAGCTGGCACCCCACCGCCCCCATCTCCAGATAGCCGGCGATCAGCCCGCCATGGCCGATCCCGCCGGCGACGAAGATCGGGATGTCGGCCGCGAGCGGCGGCAGTATCTCCTGGGCGAGGACCGAGGTCGAGACCGGGCCGATATGTCCGCCGGCCTCCATCCCCTCGATCACCAGGGCGTCGACTCCGGAGCGCACCAGCTTCTTCGCCAGCGCCAGCGCCGGGGCGAAGCAGATCAGCTTGGCGCCATTGCCCTTGATCCGGTCGATCGAGCCGGGCGGAGGCAGCCCGCCGGCGAGGACGACGTGGCTGACTTCGTGCCGCGCGCAGACGTCGATCAGCTCGGAGAGCTGCGGGTGCATGGTGATGAGGTTGACGCCGAACGGCCGCCGAGTCCGCCTTTTCGTC
>Ga0196965_1001013_pt1 | contig 12193 bp, 11 predicted proteins | sample S1_20metaG_FD_148668 | JGI IMG/M metagenome (GOLD analysis project Ga0196965, IMG submission 148668) | Soil microbial communities from Anza Borrego desert, Southern California, United States - S1_20 | ecosystem: Environmental > Terrestrial > Soil > Desert | place: USA: California | collected... | reverse complement strand
TTACTCTGAGACATGATTACTATCTAATAATTATTAACATACTACTTATACACTTTTGTAAATCAAATCTTTAGAAAAAGAGTATACAGGGCTACATAAAACTTAAACGGTTAGAGATTATTTCCCCTCAAAAAAAGGCCAGTACTGGTGGTTATAATAAGTATTTGGATATGTATTTATGACTACCGTTTTACCAAGCCTACAATAGGAACATTTGTAAATTCCTCGGATACCACAGATTTGGTGTCGAAATTTATGAATAACACTCTATTATCTATCAAACTTATAGACACACCTATACCTCTATAATTATTAGTCTCATCCGAAATTGTTGCGTTGTTTGAATGGATCTCCTCAGATACATCTATCTTTCCTGAATATGTAACATCTTCATTTTGTTGTTGAACTGAATTTCCTACAAAGTTTGATAGTTTGTACGACGTTGTATTTGTAGATAAATTATTAGATATTGTACTATTTCCAGTTGCTGTTTCATTTTGTGCAATCATAGTTTCAGAAGAATTATAATAAATAGGCTGTTTAGTAAAGTTAGCATTAAAGGACTTGGAGCCATCATCTCTAGTAGTTAAAGACCAAATACCGTAAATACTACTGACTATGTCACCACTTTGCTGATCAAATTCTGAACTTACGATTGTTCCGTTTAGATTACCATCTGAAGTTCCCCCTAGCCCATCATTGTTAGTTGATGATGTAGTGGATGTTTCACCATCACATGTGCTACGAGTTGTGCTGGTAGTCTTTCCATTCTCATTTGTTTGAGATTGTATTGAGATGTTGTTATCACAATTATTGTTATTGTTATTGTTACTATTTTCACTATTCTCGATAGTGGATTGAATATTTTCTTGAGTTTGTTTCATGAAATCATCGAAATCTAGCTGCGCATTAACTGCTCCAAAACTGAAAGATGTGGATACTAATAAGATAGATAATACGGCGATGGTATAAATTGATCTCTTGCCCCCAAATTTATTAATAAAATCATGATTTTGAAATATATTGATAAAATAGTTTTTTTTACTAGTCATTGATAATTCGTAATTTATATATACAAAATGCGATTTATGTTTTTCTGAATAAAAGATAGGGTTTTATATTAGTCAAATTTGTTATATAAAATAATTATAAATGATTTTGTTTTATTCCACAGTTGCTTTCATCTCCCCATCATAAAAATGAAAGGTAAATGAAGATACAATCTCCAGAAATTGACAGACAAGCAGGAATTGAGTATTACACAACTTCGATTGATGGAGTTGGTGGCCATATAAAGAAAAGTTATAACGATTTTTTTGTTCAAGAAATAATCGCGGATAGGTTTCTAAATCAATTAATTAATGTACCAACAAAAAGCAACCCATTTCCAATATATAAATTAGAAAAGAAAGGTATTGATTCTAGCCATGCTGTTCTACTTATAAAGAAAAAAACAGGTATAAACCTCAAGATTGTAGGAATAAAGGATGCAAAAGCAACTACCGTCCAGTATGCAAGTGGCAATAGTAATTATGGTATAAGGAGAAGGACTACTGACTATGAAATTGGACCTATCAAGCTTACTCTAATGGGATACTCTAAAAGGCCTATAGAGAAGAGCAATTTAATTGGAAACGCTTTTAGAATAAGAATTACAAATCCAGATAGATTTCACGTAAATAATATTACAAAATTCCTTGCGGAAATCAATGACCTTGGAAACTATTATGGTTTGCAAAGATTTGGTAGTGAAAGATTGGTAACCCATCTAGTTGGAAGAGCTATTATTAGACGGCAATTTGACCGAGCTGTAGAAATATTATTGACACATACCACCAAACATGATTCCAAATTTAGTATAGAAATAAGAGAAAAATTAAGAGATATCAGAAATAATCCATCACTTTTGAAGCAAATTCCAAGAGGGATGGATATTGAAAAAAACTTAGCTCGGGAAATAATAAATGGAAAAGACTCTATAACAGCACTTAGATCAATCCCTATAACAGTAAGAAGGCTTTTTGTACAAGCATTCCAATCATTTCTTTTTAACAAGTCCCTTAGTATAGCTATAGAAAAAGACTTTCCACTCGTACGACCAGAAAAAAATGATCTTTGTTTTGAAGTACCAATTAATAGTCTTGAATTTGGTAAAATACGAAAATTTGCAAATGAAAAGAAAGAAGAAAGAGATATTTTAAAATTACCTATAATAAGACTTCCCGGGTATTCATTTCAACCTGGAACTAATCGGTTTGACAACTTAATCAAGGACTTTATGAAGATAGAAAATATTACTGCAAAAGATTTTTTTATAAAAGAGATGCAAGAACTTAGCGAATCCGGAGGTTTTCGACAGGCATGTTTTTATTGTAAATATTTTGGATACGAGAAAGACGATGGCTCCTTAATTGTAGAATTCTCTGCGCCAAAGGGATCGTATGCAACAATATTATTAAGAGAAATAATTAAACCTGTGAACCCTATATTATCAGGGTTTTAGATGATGAAGAAAATTAATGTATACACATACTTGATCAAATAGACATACTTATTTGTTATTCAAATAGTTAAAATTATGGTGGTGAAATAAAATTTCAACCAAAAATGATTTATCCCTATTTAAGGTATTTATCACCATAGGAATCCTGGTATTCTTATTTGGATTCTCATTTGTTACAATAGACATACTTGTAAATGCATTTACCGAAGGCTTACGAGAAATAGGGACCAGATTTGTATTCGCAGGATTAATCACTATTGGTATTTCTTTTATTTACAAGTATCATGTCATAATAGGATTTATTTTAAGAAGCTTTAAAAATAAACTAACAGATGAAGATAGATTTTCAAAGTGGTATAAACCATAAATGTACAACGGTAAACACTTTGTTGTCAAAAAAAGGAGTTACAAAACTGTAAAAAGCGAAACGATAAATAATTAATGTAATTCATCAAAACATACAAATATCCACAATAATGTTCTAATATAAACAATTATTAGTTATCGAAATGAAAATAACTAGCTGACCATTTGACAATTGAAGTAGTACGGTATGAATTTGAAGAATATCCTGATCAACTTCGCATTTATTTCACAAAAGTAATGAAATTAATAATAATATCGAAACTAAACTGTCTTGCAACCAACAGAGTTTCAGTAATGTATTTTCGTGAATTGGTAAAAAGAATACAAGGATGTGACTATCACTCTATAAAGTATGGAAAGCCAATGCTGTTCACCAAATTTATGGGATATGAGTTTAATTACCACGTAGTACAGGTTACAATTAGAACACTTAGTAATTACACTATAGAAATATCCATTGAATCAATAATCCAAGAATTCGTAAGAGTCTTCGATAGACTCAGTTCAGATACTAGAGAAATAAAATGGAACGTTCTTCCAACTTCGATAACAAACTATTTACCCCCTCCTTCAGTCTCCCATGAAGAATCGACAAAAAAAGAAAAGATATCCGTCACAGGATCAAAAGGCGAAGAAAAGGTAACCTTTTATTTGCTTGATTCATTCATTGTTTCACTTCACATTTTGATGAATTTATCTGTACGAGATAAGGTTAGCTTACTTGGAAAAAATATTGAAATCAAAGACGTATCGCTTACCAGAAAAATATTAAACATTGAAATGTTAGTAGATGATGAAACTATTATTTTAGATTTAAATCCTAAATCAAGAGATAAAGTAGTAGTTTCGCTTGATAATGATATTAAGATTGGAGAAACAATAAAGAGTCTGATGTTGCAGAATTACATTGATTAAGACTATTTAATAAGGTTTAAATTCATGCCAACCATGGTACTCCTTTATCTAGTAAAGCTGCAAAAAACAATATAGCTATAGACAATCCTACAGTAATACGTCCCAAAAAGATTATTTTACCTCTTAAAGATTTGAAATATTCATCAGGAACGGCATGGTTAAGTATTTGTTTCTCGACATTTTTGTTTAAAATTAATACATGAATAATATAAATGACAAACATAAAACTAACCATAATAATTTTTGCTGTAAGTACGTATCCATATGTTGATTCAAGCAATAAAGATGGCTGTTCGAAAAATGAACGTGCGTTATAAATTCCAGTAATTACAAGTATTAATAAAGATGATCCACCTAAATAATTGAATCTTCGGCCTACTACAACCATGAACGATATCCGTTTGTTTAGATCAGGTATAGTTTTTTTTAAAAGTGGAGCTAAAACGATCCCTAAAAATATGGAGCCCCCAACCCAAATTGACGAAAATATTAGGTGAATCCAAACTACAAGCGGATCGTAAATATTCATCCGATAATACTGCTATTTAATCCATAATATATTATATAAACAAAGTTTTTTAATATCAAACCTCTACACATTAAATCGATAGTAATTGTTTTTAAGTAGACGTAGACTCGTTTTGATTGGCACTGCTACAGTTATAGTAGGTGTAATTATTTTACTACCATTGATACTAACAATAACGCTACCAGATTTGGGGGCAATAAGCATCATAGTCAATAGAATTGAACTCGAAGATATATCTGATGATAACAATACTGCAACATTGAATGTGGTATTTAACATCCAGAACCCGACAAGCCAAGCGTTAACTACCTCGAAAATCGACTATGAGCTTTTTGCAGATGGCGAATCTCTTGGAGAGCATTCAAAATCATATATAGATATTCCGGTTAATGGCAGGCCCCAACTCCTGTCTAATACAGATACAAACATTAGTTCAGTAATTGAAACATCAATTTCAGACAAAAACATTAGAATAGATCTTTTAAGGAATAATCAGACTGTTGAGGACATAGACTGGATAATAAACGGTAACGCAATAATCGAATCAGGATTTAGCTCAGCTCCAAAAACATTTAATGCAACCTGGTAATATGGCCGATTATTCAGCCTTGTTTTACTTACAATTTCTTTAGAAAGAAATGAATAGATAGGTGATCTTACAGTAAATCTTGATCACTAGATTGTTGCTGGTTCATCATGAATTTATCGAAAGATGTTAAAATCCACTCTTCAATAATTTGGCATTTTGCAGGACTATACTGATTTGATTCATCCTCGTTAGAACAAAGATGCTGATAAGAGCAACAAAGACAAGGTGCCCCTTCAACCATACTAACATCAATAGGCTTTTGTTCTTCTGGGCTCATCGAAAGAGACTTTTTTACTACTAATTTGTATGTCCACCTTCCCCGATACAGAGCCTTTTCACGCGTGATCAATGACTGTTTTTCTAAATTGCCCACTAGTCTTGAACCATCTCTACTATCTAATGAAAATAGCTTGCATAGTTCGGTTTGAAAAACACCCTCTTCACCACTTGTGGTAATAGCGTCAAACACTTTATCAATAAGATCACTCTTTGAACGAACAGATAATTTTGAACCAATAATTTCAGATGACAAAACATAGTATAAACAACAAAATCATATAAATGTCTTTAGCGGCTTGTTGACTGTCATTACAAGTTTTTTTCTTTGATTCTATGAGACATGCTATCTAGATAGTTGAAAAAGTAATTTTTAATATTTCAATCCCTATTTATTTCAATAAATCCAAACAACACATATTCTTGATGAAATTTAGACATAGAAACCGAAGTATACTCATTCATCTGACTTTTTAGTAAAAGAGTATCTAAGTTAATATAGATCTATTTAATGTAGTGACCTGAAACATTAAAGGATATTTCATAAACGGCATTCTACCAATATATTATAATAGCGTTATCAATATATCTATGCAGAGAAGTGCATATTTTCTTTTATACCGACGTGATAAGCACGACTATCAACTATCTACCCATATTGATTGTATATATTTCTAGGCAAAATTAATCATTGCAGGTAAACAACATACATAGATAAGTAAAATCATAGCAACAACATAAGATGAATTAAAAGAAAGTTAAATAATATTTAGAGTGTATAATTCTTAAAATAATTAAAGGTTTCAAGGAACATTAGAAAGTAGTATCATGACCGACTCTACATATTATTGAAAAATTGCAAAAAATAGCCTAATAAATCTACAAATGGATGCAAAGAATTGTCAAAGAGTTGTCATGGAATTATATTTTACCAACATATTGAAAACCTTGACTAATTTACTTCAAGGATTCAAGCGAATGAAATGTAGTATGATCGCATAACATATGGTACAAGTCTAAAATATATTTAGTTAATCAAGCCTGTTAATGAAAACATGTTTTTGCTCTCAATTATGATTTTTATAGTAAATAAAATTCTAAATTAGATTTGTGTCAACCTTTGTAAAATTAAGGTTTCTTATTGACTAAAATTCTTCCTTTTTGATTCAAGAAATTCCTTAGTCAAACCAGTTAGATAAGATGTATCATGACCTCTCGTCTGGTCTACCATTTTTTTAAAACTCTGATAATTATTATCTTCCTCTGGAAGATTTTGCATTCGTGTTCTTATTGATTCAATCATTTGGTTATTTAATTTTTCAAGTTCAGATACTTCTTTTTTTGGAAGTCGATTCAAGTGAACATCATTGATTGGAAATGCGCGATTTACTCTCTGAGTATGACGGTTTACAAAATCCATGATTTTCAATAGTTTGTACATAATAAAAGTATTTTTTTATTAAATTACTTGGTGTGCCTATTCTAATTGTTCACTAAAACAATCTAATAAAAGTTTCAAGTAAGAATCAATTTTGTATTTGATAATTTGCTTCTAAATTTTTATTATATTAGTTTTCATGCTCACAATACAAACATAGGGTTTTGATTAATACATTTAGAATCATTCTAAGACAGAAAAGTCAATTCTCGTTGATAATATTATTATAATAATTATGATCTACTCTAGTCAAGGTCTTTTGAGAAACTAACTCAACTAATTCGTTGAAGAAATTATTGCTCTGATTATAAGTCTCGCTTCCAACAGCATGTAGCCAAAATCGCCTCCTTATTAACGGGTGATTTTGGTCCTTATGGTTAACATATTTCATAATGGGTCCAAATTGAAGCACGTATTTTTCAATCCAAAAACCCAGACCTACATTATGTACTATTTTTGGATATTTTATTAAGATGTTATCGATTTTAGATGACTCGATAAAGTACAAGTTTACATTATTTTCTGAGTGCCATTTTATGAAAAGAAGAGAACTATTTTGATTCTTCCTTATATCGTTATCAAGTTTGTCCTTCTCCATAATCAAGAATCTAAAGCTGCTCTTGGCTTGTTGTGAGTACTTTAATTTCCTCAAAGACTTTTCCTGATGACTAAGTAAGTTCAATGGGTCACTATTTTGAATCTCCCAATATTCTCCAGGGGGCAAATAAGTTGCAGAAATATAATCATTTCCATTTTCAAATAAAACTTTATAAATTAATCCAGTTGAAAGTAAACCAATTTCCAATCCCTTTGAGGGATTACTGAGATCCTTAAACTTTTCTAAGATAGTTCCAAATCTAGCCTCACAGAAATTCTGTATAGGAGATACAAAAGTTTCGTCAAATTTTTGGTATTGAATTAAAGGTTTGAGGTCTAAAGTAAATTCGATGTCTGAGTTATTCCCATACTCGTTATCCTTATAGAATGAATAAACATTTTCTAACTCATTATGATGTTTTAGCATGATTTTTCCTTTATCATATAATGACAAACCATACTTGTTTTTGTCAAACAAGTAATCATTTTTTATTTTTTGATAAGCAAAATCAGTCAATAGAATTTGATTGGGTCTAGCCATATCCATAATTCTCCTTGCGAGTACCAATTCATGACCCCAAGGGGCAAATTCTTTATGCACTCCATCACTAAAAGAGAGAAATGATCCAAATCCGATCCCTATTCTTACAGAAATTTTCTCCTTTTGGGACGCAGATGTATTATATTCCTTAATACTTTTATGAATATAAATAGCTAATTCTAACGGAAAATTATACTTCAAAAAGACTATAAGCATACCATCGCCCGTAAATGACTTGTAAATTTCGGGTTCCTTCAGAGAGACAAGGTAGGACGAAATCAAGCTTTTGATAGTGTCTATTTTTTCCAGCTGACATGATATAGACAAGTTGGGGTTTGAAGAACCGACAATATCTATAAAAAAATACCATCCATCCTCTATATCCTTTTCAAATTCTTTTCCATTCATAGTTCTAATAGATTATAAAACAAGTTCTGTATACCAATTTATAATTGTTAAAGTTATTATTACAGAATAATACATCTACAATGGAAAATTTCGAGAAAATTATCAACATATTTATCACCTCATTTTGATATTAAGATGGATCTTATTTCTTGGTTCTTGATTCTACTTTCGTTAACAAGAATTTAGCAATACACTGTGAAGGGCTTTCCAAAGTCTATGGCTCACAAACAGTGGTTGATAATCTCTCACTAGAAATAAGTTATGGAAGTATATTCGGATTATTAGGTCCAAATGGAGCCGGAAAAACTACTTTGATTAAAATACTTACTGGCCTAGCAAAATCAACTAGGGGAAGAGCAGTGGTTGCAGGTTTTGATACAAACAATCAGCCAATAAAAGTCAAGGAAAACATAGGATGGATATCATCTGAGGTAATCTTGGATGAATCACTTACAATTATGGAAAATATCCGTATTCAGGCAAAATTGCATAATATCGGTAAGGGCTGGAAAGATAGAGCTATTAGTCTTTTAAGATATTTTGAATTGAGGGATACCAAAGTAAAAAAAGTTGAAAAACTTTCTACTGGAATGAAAAAAAAATTAGAAATTGTTATGGCCCTATTGCACGAACCCAAAATACTCTTCATGGATGAACCTACCATAGGGCTAGACGCAAGTACACGAAAACTTCTTTGGAATTTTATAAGAAAAATAAATTCAATTTATGGAGTAACGATATTTCTAACTACTCATTATATTGAGGAGGCTGACGTATTGTGTGATAACATAGCTATAATTAATAATGGAAAAGTAATTGCCATGGGTTCGCCAAACTTACTCAAATCTCAAGCTCAAGGTGACATAATAGAAATTACTTTTTTTACAGCATTTGACTACAAGACTATTAGAAGCATATCTGGCTTGATTCATACTGAAGAAATAGGACCAATCGATGAAAATAAACCCTTTGAAAATCCTATAAACAAGTCTATGAAATTACGCATCAAAGTCAATAATGCAGAAACAGTATTACCTGAGTTGATCTCTAGGATAACCAAAAATCAGCCAAATAATATAGAAACAATAAAGATAGAAAAACCAAATCTAGAATCAGTTTTTTTAGAACTTACAGGAAGACGATTTGATGATGTCGAAGAGACCCTAAACATCAAAAAATAGCCTAAAAGATATGATAAGGACAATCAATCAATTCATCGGGTTGTACATACGAGAAATTATGAATACATTTCGAAATCCAGCAGTAATCGTTCTTAGTATTGTACAACCGTTACTATGGATAGTTTTTTTTGGCAGTAGTTTTGCATATGCACCTATTGCATTTCTAGAAGATTTTTTTCAGACCGATAATTATGTAGCATTTCTTTTGTCTGGACAATTAGCCACATCGATGCTATTTGTAGGAATGTTTAGCTCGCTAAGTCTCATTCAAGATAAGAAATCAGGGTATGTTAGAAGAATAATGGTTACTCCAACCAAAAATTATGTTATATTTTTATCGAAGGTATTTGGTGCCTCAACACGAGGGATGTTACAAGTCCCAATAGTATTTATAGGCGTTATGATTCTAGGCGTACAAATACCCGATGCAATAGGATTGTTAATGTTCATACTATCGCTTCTGTTACTAAGTTTAGGTCTTTCGTCAATTTACCTTTTGTTGACCATGACAAGTTCAGATTGGCAAATCCCTACATTGATATCTAATTTTATAAATCTGCCTCTAATGTTTGCTAGTACCGCCCTTTTTCCTAACGAAAATTTTCCTCAATGGATGCAAATAATTTCAAATATAAATCCGGTATCATTTTCGTCTACCTTTGGAAGAGAGATCATCTTTTCAGGAAATACTTCGGAGGTTAATTGGATAAATTTTTACTATCTTGTTTTTTTTGCAGGGGTCATGTTGCTAGTTGGAATTGTTGTGGCAAACAAGACATTAAAAATAGATTAGAAAGACTTTACAATTATTAGGACTGATCGAGATTGACAATAATGCTCAGATTTGACTTTTGCTACTCCATTCATCTTGACTAACAATTACTATGATTTGTTTGGCCTCATCAGAGATAAATCAAACATATCAAACGGATTCATAATGTATTCGCTTTGTAAATCCAATATAAGTCGCAGCATAGCGAGTGAAATGCGATACCATTACAAGCCATGAAATAGTACTCAGACTACTTGTGACTCGATAACCGGTAATATATAAATATACTCTGGACAAGATAAAGAAATGATTGTCTAAATTTTCTAGATACTGTTAGACGGCAGAGAAATACAATGACTTAAACGGCAAAACATCATGAAAAAAATATGGATCTGTAGTATATCTTTCCTGGTTCGCAGCAGAAAAAAACATGAATTAAAATCAGAAAATTAGATACCCGGGATATGAAATCTTCATTAATAGGAATTAAAAATTTTGAGAAAAAAAGAATGACAAATAAGCGAATAGACAGTCAATGGTGAAATATAAGTATCAGATTTATCCCAGATTCTAGCACATATATCTATGAGCCACTAAGTTCAAATTCATAAATTCTGTAAGATTGATTTTAATACCATTGGTAGCTATGGTCTGTTGACCGCATCATATATTATATTATATTGTCCTTCTGTTATTACCGATATAACTAACCTGTGTAAATTTATTCATAAAGTGAAGAAAAATAAAAACAATATGATTCATTCTTGATAAATGTTATACCATATAGTAAAGATTGTTCTATACAATTTAGCAGGATCAGTATTTGAATTCCTATAGTGTATGCGGTCACCGGGATTTGAAGTCCCGCTCTGTCTATTTAAATAGACAAAGTCCCGGGTTACGGGCTTTCTTCATATATATAATATACATGGAAGGCCAGTGTCCTAACCAAACTAGACGATGACCGCAACAACAATTCTTCTTATTTATTCTGATATTAACTTTTCCAATATCAGAAAAAGCATAATACAAACAAAGGACGGTATGGATAGGTCTACTTTCTTTTATTGGAAAAAATATAATTGAGCAAGCTATCTATAGCCTTGTTTGTTAGCTTATGTTTGTAGTACGAAGATCCCTTCTTTGGTTCTTCATCCAATTTGTCTTTTTGAATTAGGTTGTAGGGCCTATGATCTAGCGCTCCTTCAAATAACACTTTGAATCTTTCTCTGAATTTGGAAACTATAATCGAATCAAATACTTCTTTTTGCCAAACTGATCCGACAAAATAAATAGTCGGGGGATTATCAAGAGAACTTATTCTATTTAATACATTGTTTAATGCAGACTCGATTGTTTTAGAAGTATTATCAACTTCAATGTATTGTCCAGATATTCCTTCGATTATTAAATGATCTTTAATTATTTTCTGGAAAATATTTTCAGCTACTAAGATAACCGTAGTGTTGAACTTGTCAGGTTTGGACTTCATTATAATATTAAATGTCTGTATACACAATGCAATTCTAGCCTTAACAAAATCCGGTAAGGAATCATAAGAAATTTCATGGTTTGATTGTACAGCCTCCGACTCTATCTCAGTAAGATTCTCAGTGTTAAATTTGCAGTATAACAATATCAAATTACCATATGTAAAGGCCTTATCGGACAATGTTTACTCATTGCGTAATTATCAAATTTATAGGTAACGAAAAAAAAATTAAGGAACTATTTAACGAGTTGGTACTTAGAACGATAACCTCTCGGATTTATCATCATGTTGTTGTAATTAAATGAGGAAGAATTTCCAATGATTATGGTTGTGATCATACCCATCATATCTGGAAAATTCAACATTTGTTCTAAATCAGTAATAACAATTGATTGACTTTCTCTAAACGCACCCTTAACGATTGCGACTGGAGTATTAGGATTTCTATATTTTAGAAAAACATCTCTTGCATCCCTAAGTTGATGTATGCGTTTCTTGCTAGAGGGATTATAAACAACAGTAACAAAATCTCCAAGGGCAGCTGCTTCAACTCTCTTTACAATTATTTCCCAAGGTACAAGTAAAT
>Ga0196965_1001012_pt1 | contig 12200 bp, 11 predicted proteins | sample S1_20metaG_FD_148668 | JGI IMG/M metagenome (GOLD analysis project Ga0196965, IMG submission 148668) | Soil microbial communities from Anza Borrego desert, Southern California, United States - S1_20 | ecosystem: Environmental > Terrestrial > Soil > Desert | place: USA: California | collected... | reverse complement strand
CAGTGTCCTAGATGCGAAAAAATGATTGACGAGTTTGGTTATTGTGCTTGTAATGGTTTTGCTGAATAGTCAGTAAAGATAAATTTGCGATTGCTAAATTTGTTTAGTATATCGTAATTATAAAATGAAAGGCAGCCAATAATTATATACCCGGTAAAATAAAATAAATATATGAGCAATGAAGTCATGGGTGCAGTAACCTATGAGTGTATGTCTTGTGGAACCAACGTAACTGCCGAAGAATTATCTTACCTACCTGAAATAAAATGTATATGTGGATTTAGAGTCTTTAGAAAAGTAAGGCAGCCAATAATAAAACAATTAAAAGCGATTTAAGTGAAGATAAGATGTCCCGATTGTAAAAGTATAGCAAATCTTGCGGATGATTTCTCCGTAGTGACATGCGAGAGTTGTGGTTTTGACATGACCTATGGAGAGTATGTAAAGTATATAGCCCATAAAGATACCAGATACTCGGATGTTCTTAGTGATTATAAATAACAACATCCGAAATTATAATTTTATTACGTTAATTCCATTACTTCCATGATTTGAAATCAAATATTGATATAGGTAAAGATGAACATTTTTGGGCTAAAGGAAGAATGCCCATATTAAGCAAAATTGCAAAGAATTCTTCCAATAAGGCAGTATTGACCGGTTTTAAAATAGGCATGTGTTTGCATATAACTAAAGAAACTTCTGTGTTAGTAGCTGCTCTTTCGGAGGCGGGTGCAAAAATTTCACTTTGTGCCGCCAATCCATTGTCTACTAAAGATTCGGTAAGAGACTTTTTGGAAAGTGCCAATATCAGAGTATTCTCAAATGAGCCTAACGATATTGATTCATTTTATTCAAACATGGACAAGGTTCTTGATACTAGACCGCAAATAATAACAGATGACGGTGCTGAATTGCATAAGAAAGCATGTCTCAGAAATATATCATCTGTGGGTGGAACTGAAGAAACTACATCAGGCGTAAATAGACTAAAAGTATTGAGTAAAGAAGGTCGGTTGCCATATCCCATTATTGCTATAAATGAATCTATACCAAAGCAATTACTCGATAACAGATTTGGAACAGGACAGAGTACGATTGAAGCTATTATCAGGGTAACAGGTGTTATTCTAGCAAGTAAAAAGATCGTGGTTTGTGGTTATGGCTGGGTTGGCAAAGGAGTTGCAAAATGTGCAAAAGCCATGGGTGCAAAAGTAACAATAACAGAGGTAGATCCGATACGTGCAATTGAAGCTTTTTTTGATGGGTATGAAGTAGAGGAATTGGAAAAAGCATTACCAGAGAATGACATTTTCATAACATGTACTGGTCAAATTAACGTAATAGGCAGAAATCACTTTGACAAGCTGAAAGACGGGGCAATATTATGTAACGCCGGCCACTTTGACGTTGAAATAGATGTCAAGTATTTAAAAAGTTTAGATTCTAATCATTACGATCCTAAACTGAATGTTACCTGCTATCATATTGGAAGTTTAAGAAACAAAAAGAGCATTTTTGTACTTTCCGATGGAAGGGTTATTAATTTAGTTGGTGCTGAAGGAAATTCACCCGAGGTCATGGATATTTCATTTTCCAACCAGCTTCTGGCAATTATTTATTTATCTAAAGTGGCTCACAGATTACTACGTAGAGTATACAAACCGCCAAAAAAACTAGACATCAAGATTGCACATCTTGCGTTAACTACATATGGATTAAAAATAGACCGATTGAATCCGGAACAAATCAAGTATTTTAGGCAGTAGCTTGCTTAATTTATTGCAGCCCAATACTATCCATAATCTATTTTCTTTGTATTTTGATATCAGCCTTTATGGTAGAATATATATATATAAAATACATCAATTAAATTATACTTGTTCAATGTAAATCTTTTTTCTCATTGCTGAGCGATAGCTATTGTCATGTTGCTGTCGCAGTTAAAAACAAACAGTTTTTAATTCAGCCAGTAATTCTATCTTCTAAATGAGGTAATAATGCAGTACAAGGAGAAATGGCCTGACAAAGGGTTATGAATGCTGTCTTATTACTATCCTGATTCTTCTGCAATTTAATTTTAAAAAGTATAAAATACGTTTTGCAACGATAATCCCACAATCAATTTTTTTTTCTAAGTATTAATAGGTTGCCGCAGTCACTACAGTATTCTATATTGTTTGTAACAAATATTTTACATATACTGCAATATTTCATTGAAGTTCTCAGTCTAAAATTTTTTTTTCCAGGTGTTACTACTTTTATATAGAGATGCTTTGCTGTATTCACTAATGCAAAATCTGTGGAAAAGAGAGGAATATCCAGGGCTAATGCCAATGCGATGATAGAGCAATCTGCTTCAGACAGACAAATTTTGCCAACTTCGGCCTCCTTTTTCCTTACTTTTGATATTTGGTCATTTGTTGCATCCATTAGATGAACCTTTCTCAAAGTTATTAAAAGATCGAGTGCATCAATGTTTTTCTTTATATGCTTAATTTCATCATATATTTGAGGCGTAATGAAATAAATATAATCGAAATTTGACTGATATGGTATGCCCATATAAAAGATATTAGAGTCGGTTGCAAATCTATTAAGCGAAACCAAGTTTGGTCAGTTGCCGAACATTGTTTTTACAAAATCTGATAAATAACGCGTCGTCTTTATACTTTACTATCTTTATAGACTTATTTTTCGGGATTTCTTGCGTGATTTGACCATCCATGATTAGGTGCGTATCATGGTTAGCGCTTAATTTAATCGTATTTAAGGGTGTGACAAAAGATGGCATCCTATTAACTGATCCGATGGGAGTAATAAGTACACAATCTAGATGTTCATGGAGGATTGGACCATTATTTGAAAGTGAGTGACCAGTCGACCCAGTGGAGGTCGAAATTATTACTCCATCCATTTTTTGATTTAAATGGCTATCATTTATAGATAAATTAAAGATTGGGGTCTTGTCTAGTTCAGACCGCATTAAAACAAAATCATTGAGGACAGGTACGGAAATTTTATCTCCAAAATGAGCGATTATCCGAGCTCGTTTGTCTAATATGAATTCGCCTTTCAATAGCGGGTCTATGATGGTACTAACTGAATTCTTTGAAACTTCCGACAGAATTCCTCGAGTTCCTCCAGCATTAATACAGAGAACCGGGACATCGGGAGGTAACGTTCTAAATGCCTTTATGGTTGTGCCGTCTCCGCCTATTGCTATCGCTAAATCTATTTTGCACTTTAGCATAGGTTTCATGTTGTCCAAATTATCTCTCTTGAATTCTAGTATTTCAATGCCCTTTCCTATCATTTTATCTTTCAAAAAAAGAGAAACCTTCTCGGATTCCTCATTGTTCCTCTTTATAAAGAAGGCAACCACCCGAATTCTATGATTCAAACATTTAATATTAAATATAAGGGGTATATTTTTTTACTCATTATCAGGTTGAAGACTCTTATTTGGATTAGGGAAAGGTACCGTGATTTATTGTAACTTTATTTTTTTATATTTATATTTATAACTCCATTATCCAGAATTTTGATAGTAATTGCTGTTTCTGCATTTTCTAAATATCTAGATATTGATGGGGGCCTGAAAATCGAGTGAGTATGAGAGTAATCAGATTTAGTTCTTCTTATTAATATTGACCTAAATGCGACTTTTAATCGTTTCTTTATACAATAACATTTATTGTTTATTCAACATTTAAGCAAAAAAAAGAATAGTCGAAGGTTTTTGTAATCAGTGCCTGGATATTTATTGAATGAAAGTATTACTCGTAAAGTAATTTTATAAAGACTAAAAATAAAAGGTTATCTTGTGAACTGACAGATTAATAATGGTGTGATGAGATTAAATTTTCATCTACTATCAACAAATGCCAAAAGTATACAAGTTTATCGTGACCAATTTTGGCTCTCTCCATATGCCTAGGAGTAAAATTACATTTATATTAGAAAAATAAGGCCTTTAAAAATTAACAAATGGGCCGATAGCTCAGCTTGGTGGAGCGTTCGACTGATAATCGAAAGGCCGAGGGTTCAAATCCCTTTCGGCCCATAATATAGATAGTATAATTTTTTATTCATACCGTCGTATTTCGTCATACAAACTATGTTAGCAGTCGACATGGATATTGCTTCTTGTGCTTGTTCCATACAAATTATGATTGTTCATGAATCGAATCGATTCCAAAAAATGAAACAAACTATTTAATTATATTAATATTAGTTGTGTTGTTTTGATAAGAGCATTGGAACAAAAATAAACTTATTTCATATGGCATCATGATTAGACAAAATATACTGATGTTTCTATCAGCATTATCACATGAACTTTTTTTAATTTGCTTTAAGAAATAATCTTTTAACTTTAATTCTCTTAATAGCAAATTTCTTGTTTTTAAAAATAGTATCAATAAAACTCATTGTCTTATGGTAACATTATTACAAAATTTTAGGAATTTGAACCTTTCAAATAATGTTCTCAGTATATTATACAGATATTCCAGATCGTGATCATAATGAATTAGTATCACTATAAGAAATTTCACGAGATGCTCATTTTAGAGCTCTAATAAGAGATCTTATCATATGTTCTTTATAAATAACAATTGCAGATTGGAACTCAAGACAAATAGGATGCTATATACAATCAGAGAAAAACACCTTCAAAATATTAAAGATGAAAATGGAGAGTGACAAATAAATCAAAACAAATCATATTCAATTATAACACTCAGCTATATCTGAAACAGGTTAACAGAAATAGTCCCTAATTGGGATTATTTGATATCCTGATCATTTCTAAAGTAAAGATAGTAGGATCTCCGCAGTATTCTCACCTGAGATTGTTAGCAGGACACAATGGCTTTGTTCACAAACAAAGTAATACTAGTTTTGTATCACAACCGCCTTATTTACTTGGTCAATTAATGGCAACCAAGCAACTTTCGAAATCAATAAAGATCAACTACTATCAACACAGAGTTGCTGATCTTGTTTGAACCCTGTTCTCAATGATTAATTTTAATTTTGAAAGATATGTTAAAGATAACTAGAAGATAAACGAGCAGTATCTTTTGTGAGGTACAATAAACGAAGTTGAGGAAAGGCTTAATTTCTAGACCATAATACCTTCAATTCCGTTTGGGTTGTTTCACTATAATCATGATTCAGAAATGTTTGAATCAGAGAGATGAAATAAGGTTCGGCAATTTCCAAGTATTTTATTGGTGAAAATATGCATGTTACTATCTTCAAAAATATCAATTACTAAAATAATTTAATAGAAAATCAAAACGAAAAAGTTAAACTATTATAATATCGATTTTATCAACATCGTCCTTTGTTCCGAAGGCATATCCTTTGCCATAGTCACCTGTTCCTCCACTACAAGTATAACAATGATCATGCCAGCATTTCTTGCAATGTTGTTTCTAAGATGAGGATTTACCTGTTTACTTAGTATACTAGCACGAACCAACATCGGCTAGTTGGGAAGCCGCATTTGTATCTTGAATTGTCAGTAATGGAGCCAGTATCATAGATATGACTCTTGAGCAATTACCAACACCAATAGAGAAATTAGCTAAAGAATAATTTTTTTACGCATTACAAAGTGTTATTTAGCAGTTGGCTTATTACATCATCGAAAACCTCTAATGGTTGTGCGCCTTCTAAGGCAGCGATCCTTGTGGAATTTTCCTTTAGAATTAAAAAGGTTGGAGTACTTGCTAATCCCAAATTCTTGGCAAAAATGTCATTTTCTATCACTAATCGATTATGTTTATGAGAATCTAAACAGTTTTTGAATTCCGAAATATTGTTCATATTTACATTCCTAGCAAAATCTGTTAGACTTTCTTTGGTGATCCATCCAGTATTTTCACCTCTTGAGTTTCTATAAACTTCATCATGGTATTCCCAATATTTACCTTGATCTGCTGCACAATACGATGCCTCTGCACTAAGCGTAGAAAGTTTATCTTTAGGTAGGTCATTGATAACAAGATCTTTAAAGCCGAATTTAACAATACCCGAATCCACATATCTTGAAATCAATTCATCCTTCGTCTCTTGGTTAAACCGTGCACAAAATGGACATTGATAATCGCCAAACTCGATAATATTTATTACTGCGTTATCGCTTCCGATTGCTTCTGCTCCGGCGATAACAGGTGTCGTCAAATTAGAAATCAAATGTTGAACATTTTCAGGGCCAGTTGATGACGATGGATCATTATTGTTCCCAAAATTAGAAAATGCTGTTATTGATCCACCTATTAAAAGCGCACCGAATAAGACAGCCATAATTACAACTTTACGATAACTACTTTTATTTCCTCGCGGCTTCCTGGTTCTATGCTTCAATTTATTACAATAAAGAAAAAGTCAATCCGTTATTTAAAATAAGATTTTGATATTTAATGCCGTAGCCTTCTTAAGTCTTATCAAGTTTAGATAAGATCAAAAGGTATGCCTTTTCAGCCTGATCTTTTTTGGGTAGTTGCACAAAAAACACATTGCTTTTGGAAGATTCATAGGGCGCAATTCCCAACATGCCAGAGGCGGCCAAGGATTTAAAAAAATCTAATGTTTTGTTTGCATATAAAAGAAAGTCAAATTCCAGGTTTGTTTTAAGAAAATTTATGTTAAGGTTCACAAAAACGTGATGTCCGTCGTCATAAATATTTAAATTGGTGTCTATCAAATTTGGCTTACCATATGACTCCCTCATTATTGATTCAAATAATGAAGATTCAACCAATAAACACGGGACTATAGTTTGATTATAGGTTATTATAGAATAACCCAATTTATGGACATTTGCAATAAAATCTTCAAGGGTGATTAATTTTTTGTTCAATTATATAAATATACAGACGATCAACATTGCATATTAATATTTAACCTTGCTATAATACAATTAAAAGAAAAGATATTGTTAAATAAATTTAACAGATCTGAATAGATTTGGCAAGTAACATAGCTTTTTGGGGATCTTCTGAGTTAAATTCATCGCTATCGTATTTTTTACTAAAATAAAGGAGATCAGCAAGCTTCCATTTATCAATGGTTACAAATGTAGTACCGTTTTTTTTAATGGTAGTTATGTTTGTAGTCAGGACAATAAGTTTATCAACAACTGAATTTCTTTTTGTACTCTTTACTATTTTGTCAAAATTTTTGTGTTTATCGGAATCTACGGCAATCGATATTCCAACTTTCTTTCCCATTTGATCATTATAGACAGCATCCAAAAACTCTCCGTCGATTTTCTCTTCATACTTCTTGACGGTACCTAACTCTTCAAAATAATCTATCAGATTTTTGACAGCGTTACGGACATTGGATTCTACAACATCTTTGTCAATAGATATTTTTCTCATTTTTATAAAATCTGAAATTGGGATGCCCATTATACTGCCCCTTAACCTAAGGCCTGGGTATACACTTTTGATAGTTTCTTCTATTGAATACTCATCAATGCTTTGAGATTCTTTATGTGTCGCAACCTCAAAAGCATGATATAGCACATTTAAGATAGATCTAATATTTCTGAAATCAGGAAATTCATCATATATAATACGGATTTTTGAAGATAAATCTTTCTTTTCCGGTTCTGTCAAATCACCTTTGTAATGAATTACGTATTGTAAAACTATATCATTAATTTCATCAAATGAATTAGATCCGGCCAAATCGATCTTGTAATTAGCTTTTTCCAGGCGATCAAAAAGCGAAGGACTCGCTTTAGAAATTTCTGCATAATATGACGGAGTTGTTACTATCATTAATATAGCATAAGGGATGTGTGAATTAATAAGGCCCTTTAAATACTCTAGCGAATTTGAATTGGTATCGAATTCATCGATTTGAAAAATGGTAACTTTGTTAAACAACTTGAAATTTATCTTTGCCATAGTGGCAAGCACCATCGTCAGGTTCTCAAACGTTTTCAGATCTGAATAATTAAGGGTTCCTGTCTTTATGATTTCAGTTATCAAATGCATTTCTATTTTTGTAAAATCCTTAGACATTAGTTCAATCAGATGTTCGTGGGAGAAGAATAGTTTCTTTTGTGCCATCTGCTCTATCTTTTCAAAAACCGAAGTACCATTCAATGAATCAAAAAATCCATATTTTATTATTTTTTTTACAAGTTTAGGATTTTGTGTAAAGCCATCCTTAAGGTAGTCAAGAATTTTACTTTTTACTGAATCATAATAATCTTTACCGAATCCTGAAACAATAGAATGAAAGAAGTTATCTATTTCTCGTGGCTGAACCTGCGTGAGGTCTGTATAGGATATGATCGATTTTTCATTAAACTCCGTTAAAGTTTTCATGTGCAGTGTTAAATGAGTCTTACCAGAACCAACATCTTGAATCATAGTTATTATTTTAAATAAATCCTCATTGTGGAGATTCTCATTGGTCAAGTTTTCACTCAAGCCATCGAGACAACATCTAATTGAGTTTAATGCATTGTTATGTCTCTTGCCACCCAGAATACGTGCATTGTTGATAGTAGGGGTAGGACTACTTGGAAAAGGATTAAAATTGAGATTATATGGCGCCATTAAATACACCTCACAAAGCCATGGATTATTCCTCTTAAGACTACCCCTTCGTAGCCTCCAGAAGAGAGCTCGTATTTTTCTGGGTATGTTTCTATTAACTCTGATACAAGAGAATAAAATTCAGTACTCGTTAAACCACATCTTCCACTCAATTCTTCCTTGATTGAAGAGAGCTCCAACCATCCAATTGAAGAGGATTTAGAAATAATTATTGAATCGAATTGTTCCTTAAAATCGTCAAGCGTAATACTATGAATATCATCGTTTATTGTAGTAGTATCAATCTTGAGCGAACTTATCTTTTCTTCGATGCGAACAAAAGAGCTTTTCACTTCAGCAAGTTCACAATCAATCTTTTCGACGTATTTGAATAAACTATCTGAATAATTATTTAGTTTGCTTTGAATTCCTATTATAGACTCATATAAATACCTGAATTTAATATCTGATGAAAGCAAGTATTCAAGATAGAATTTTTTACCCCAACAATAAATATAAGTTCCTTTTTTGGAAACACAAATTCTGTCCTGCAAAAGCAATTGGTTTATCCCATCTTCGAATGTTTCGTCGGAAAACTTTTTCTTCAATTCAGATTTCTTAATTCCAACCGATCCAAAAGAATTAATAGCATCGTAAATTATATCTATGTTGGACATATACACAAAAGTATAAAAAAAAGTTAAAAAAAAGATAGTGAAAAAAAAATAATGTTATTGTAAAAAAAAATAAACAATTATAAGAATTGTTCACCAACAAAGAACTCGATGGGAATGATGATACTTTAATCTGATTTACATAATGATGATAGCACTAGGGTATCTGACCTTATCCAATTTTTATAGATAACCCAAAGCTGCTTAACATATAAATTAATAAGGAAAGCTCAAAGTATAGAGTTGTCGATTATTGTCCAATGATGAGAAGTTCCATAAAGACAATGTTGGAATAGATGAGGTAACTAAAAGAACTAACAAATTACTAAATGATTTTAAGGAAAATTATGTAAAAAACAACAGTAGTGATTTTGTCAATGATGCTATAACAAACATGGTTGTTTGTTGTAAAACATATGAGAAGATATTTGAAGGGTTTATCATTGTATCACAAATTAATAAGATGCCTCAAGAGTTGATTGAAGGATTTGTAAAGTGGTCCACCGGTCAACTGGAGGATCTCAAGGAGAGAATTCAAGAAATTGATAGAAAAAGAGATATGCGTTGAAGACCCTGAGATTGTATCCTGCCTATAACGAATAAGTTAAATTCAGGCAAAGGGTCATTAACATTGATATTAGTGTCTTTGAGTGGTCGTCTTGAATCTTCAACTATTAAAGATTACATTGAGGTATCAAAGCCACGGATTGTAATAGTTCTTGTTATTACCGCGGTTACTTCGATGCTTGCTGCAACTAGATTCGATGGCACTCCACAGTCCGCATGGGATATTTCAATTTGGAAATTATTGTTTTTGATAATATGTGGTTCGCTTTCGTCAATGGGTGCTAGTGCAATTAACCAGTTCTATGACAAGAACATTGATAACTTGATGATTAGAACTTCGAAACGACCAATTCCGTCTGGAAGGTTGAAGGCAAATAATGTATTAATATATGGATTGAGCCTCAGCATAGTATCAGTTATCCTGGCATGGTTTAGTTTAAATCCAATGGCCACTTTCATGATAGCACTAGGAATTTTCTTTTATGTTGTGGTTTATACGCTGTTTTTAAAAAGGAGGAATGTATGGAATATAGTCATCGGAGGCTTTGCGGGTAGTGCCGCATCCATGGCTGGATGGGCAACTACTACCAATAGCATGGATGTACTTGGATTCTTAGTAGGATGGATTGTATTTATGTGGACTCCCCCTCATTTTTGGTGTTTAGCAATAAAAACAAGGGAAGAATACTCAAAGGCTAGAGTTCCCATGTTACCGGTGATCTACGGAGACAAAGTAACTGCAAAATATATTTTTATAAATTCATTAATCTTAATCCCTTATTCCATATCGTTGTATTTCTTTGGATTGGGAATTTTGTACTTAGCAGTCGCAGCAGCTTCTGGTACCCTTATGACTATTTATCATTATAAATTATTGCAAAACCCTAATCCAGAATTTGCCTGGAAAGCTTACAAAGTAACGGCCCCGTACTTGGTAATTATTTTTATAGCGATTGCCCTGGATTCTTTTTGGCATTTCAGATTCTAGAGAAGATTCATTTCAAACTAATTCGCCAGTTCTATGCGTTTTTTATCTTTTGTTACCCATGTAACTCTAATAAGACCATAAATTTCTAGATCCAGTAAAACTTTATTTAACTCATCCACGGGGATACTAATCCCGTCTTTAGAAAGCGAATTAATTAGGTCTGGATCTGTTGTGATTCCTCCTAATTGTTTTACTTTTTCGAAAATTACATTTCTAATAGGATAGTTCATCAAGTCTATCCGACACCAAATCTATTATAGGTATTCATAGTAGGAGTGCTTATCCGTAAAATATCTTGTCGTGGAATTTTGGAATTGCAGTGGTCAATTTTTTCTCTATTGACGAATACCAATTGTGGACATCGTTAGTAATCGAAGGTTTTAAGGTATTTAATGCTTCTTCGAAATCAATATTGAAAACCATATCTGAATTCTTGTGTATTGCATTTATCGCAGCTATGCGACATAGTGCCACCAGATCTGCTCCACTAAAGCCTTTGGTAAGTGAAGATATTTTGTTTAAATCAACTTCCGAAGAGATCGGCATTGCAGATGTAATTTTCATAAGTATATCATACCTAGACATTTCATCTGGAGGATTGACAAAAATAATAAGGTCAAATCTGCCTGGCCTCAATAACGATGTATCTAGCAGGTCGGGCCTACTTGTAATTCCTATTACAATAACACCAAAGTTGCCGGAGTCATCCATTTCTGATAAAATTTGCGATAACACACGTTCGTTTCCCGATATATCATCAAATGTTCTCGGTCGGCCAAGTGAATCCAGCTCATCAAAAACTACTATACATGGGGACGAAGAACGTGCCTTTCTAAAGATTTCTCTAATAGCTTTTTCTGATTCTCCTACCCATTTGGATAAAACTTCTGGTCCTCTAACAAATATCATGTTCATTGACCCTTCATTTGCAAAAGATTTTGCAAGTAATGTTTTCCCGCAGCCGGAAGGACCGAATATTAATGCCCCTTTAGCAGGCTTTATACCCATCTTCAAAAACTTTTCAGGCGAGATTATCGGCGATAAGAGGTTTTCCTTTAGTAAGCTTTTTTCTTTAACCAAGCCACCAACTTCGTCCCAGGTTATGTTAGTAGGCTCCACATAGAATTCTCTTAATGCAGTAGGGATGATGTCTTTCATTGCATTCATAAAATCGTTCTGATTTATACGTATGCTATTTAATATTTCTGCAGGCACTTGATTTTGGTTCTCTAAATCAAAGTCAGTAAGGGTTCGCCTAATAGATTTCATGGCGGCCTCCCGGGAAAGGGCTTTGATATCTGCTCCCGTGTAACCGTTAAGCAACTTTGCTAAATCTCTTAGTTGTACATCTGGATCAAGAGGCATTTCATGAGTATGAATTTTTAAAATTTCATACCGGCC
>Ga0196965_1001011_pt1 | contig 12202 bp, 8 predicted proteins | sample S1_20metaG_FD_148668 | JGI IMG/M metagenome (GOLD analysis project Ga0196965, IMG submission 148668) | Soil microbial communities from Anza Borrego desert, Southern California, United States - S1_20 | ecosystem: Environmental > Terrestrial > Soil > Desert | place: USA: California | collected... | reverse complement strand
ACCTTACCGAGGCTCGTGCTAACGCGACTCTTCCATTGTCCATCATAGCGATCGCTAGAGTGATTGGTGTGAAGAAATCAACCATCTACAACTATCAGCACGAGCCGAAGGTCGCCAAACTACTGAGTAATATTCGCACCTTGGCAAGGGCAAGAAAGATAGCGATAGGTCAATTGGATGAGCTTGGCGGCGCGGGGGCAAATGGAGCATATACATCAGGAACGGAAGCAATCTCAGACCTTGCTAACGTTACTACCCAGTCGGTCTGCTTAGAGATATTAGCCATACAGGCGGCAAGTGCTGTGCAGAAGGTTGTGTGGAGTATGAGCCGATTTACCGGGCGTCATCGAAAACACCGTTACGTTTCCGACCTCCCTAGGATTGTTTATGATCTTGATGTGACACTAGCTGAACTACATCGAATTCGCCAAGAACTCAATAGCTTGTCAGATGAGTGGAGGCAAAGCCAACTGAGTAATTGTGAGGTTACGAGTGGTGAAACTCAACTAAGCCTTACAGATATTTACGAGGAGCAATCCAGTGAGGCAAAGTAGGTCGCCTGACAGTCATTCCGAACATCTCTTCCAGCAATGTACCCGAATGGATCATCTTTGACGGTGAGTACGTAATTTCAACATTTAGGTTGAAGTCCCGCTTTAAATCTTAAATTTTTTGAGTAGACTGGACAGTTGCTTTAGTTGCCAGTCGTAACCCCACCCTTTACCTAAGCTCGACTGAACTCATTCAGAAGGGCTTCTAAATCCGACCTTTTAATTAATTTCTGGCGCATGTCGATAGGGTTTTTCTGGAATGAAATTACTTTGGAATTGAGGAGTTTTGTCATCTTGGCAGGGCTGACTCCCAAAAACTTATGCGCTTGGGTGACCGTCAGCTTTTCCGGCCACTCGTGAGCTTGGGGCAAGTCTTGAGCACGTTGGCTCCGACCCTGATATTTAGCGGTCATTAACATTCCTTTCAGATGATGCCCCGTTATGGGGGCGTGGGATGTTATCTTGTTGATTATCGTCAAAAAGACTTTAATGCAGCACCGTCTCCAAGCTGGGGTCTCCGACTAACGCATTTCAGATTCCCAATTTCTTCTGCTTCATCTGCCATCGTTGAAGAGCAACACCCCATTTGAACAGTAAGAGCTTCGCGCTATCCACCGGAATCTCTATTTGAGGCACCTCCGTCTCATGTTCTTCGATGTAAGGTTCTATAGTTATATGATCCTTGAATAGCTCAATGTAGACTGTCGGGTTCTCAAAGGCGTAGCTCGAATGGATCCCAATTTCCACCCCTGAGATATCGTAGAGAATGTTGCATACGAATTCTGTTGAGGGCACAAGGAACTGGGACAAAAGCGAGTTGCGGAGCGGGCTTTTACTATTGAATATGGCCGTTAGCTGATTATCAATTTCTACAACTCGAAACTTCATGTGGGATCCCACCCGGCCTTTTTATGGAAATGATCTAAGAACTATTGCCATTAAGGTACTAAGAATCAAGGATTACACAGCAATTTACAGCCAGCGCGGGAGGGATTACTCTTCCGGCTTACTCAGTGCCACCGCGTCCATGCCCTTAAAGCGGAGCGATGAAAAGAATCGTTTTGCCAGCTTGCCATTCAAGTCCTCATAGTCGTATGAGTGAAACCCAATCGCATAAGCGCGGGAGTTGCGAAAGAATTCCTGGCGCCGCATGTAAGCCATCGTTCCATTCGAGGGGACGGCCCACTTGGTTTCATAACCGTTGCCCGGCAGCAATTTCTGCCCGAGCAGTCGCCATCCATCTTGAATATTAGTCCGGATGGTTTGATCCTGCAGGTAATTTCTCATCCTGCTGTACCCATCCTCAGTCTTTTTGTCTACCTTGAAATATTCGAACGAGAACAGGCACCCGTCATAGGATACTGTGTATTCCTCTACAAGTCTGTTGTTCCGGTCAGCCGTTCGGAGGTTAGGTTGTATGGGGAAGAAGACCGCAAAGTCATTGCTCGGATCTGAAAGTTTATGCCACTGCTCTTTGGATACATGAGGCTGAGTTGCCTGCTTCGGCTTGCGTTGACTCGTCACACTCTGACAGATGCAAGCGAGCAGTAACAGAATACAGATTAGACAAATTTTTATACGTGCTCTTTTGAGGCTCATCATTTTACCTGTTCAGTTGGGACACGGCCTGACGTTGCGGATAACCAGCCCAGAGAGGGAGTGCCTAAATCCGAGTTGATGCCGAGAGAAAGGCTGCTTTACAGTGGAGGCTTAACTACTCAGCGCAAAGTCAATTCTGAAGTTCGGCCTCAACTGCCCTGCTTCTCGTGTCGACTCAGATGTAGGCACTCCCATTCTTTGATGTGCTTTGTTCATCTGGCTGCATGTATCTATTCTCCCATTGTGCTCTTGAGCCTAAATGGTGACGTCATGTGATGCTTCTGCTATCCTCTTCCGCGGTTAACTAGCGACTCGTAACGCATGCGTAGGACGGCCCGGAACCGCTTGTGATGGCCGTCGTCGGGAGATACAAGAAAACATCATTCCCGGCGAGATCAGCAGAGAGCATAATTCTAGGGGCATCTTGCCCCTATAGCAAGCACAATATTTGGGGCAGCGTCTCTTCAGGAGGAAAAGCCTGATGGGACGTGCACCTCGCGAAAAGCCTGCGCGCCTCGCCACGAAGCTAGCCTACGTCCGGTCTGCTTTAGAGTTATCGCAAGATGAGATGATTCGTCGCTTGGGACTCGAACATCACCTTACCCGAGAGGAGGTCTCAAAGTACGAGCGAGGACTGCGTGTGCCGTCATTACTAACCCTACTGAAGTACGCAAGGATTTCTAACTTGGCCGTTGAGTATTTGATTGATGATGAATTGGATTTGCCCAATAAATTGCCTGCACATAATACAAGACAATCATAAGATAACTTATGCTAATAGGAAATTGTGGGGAGGCCTAGTAGGGAAATACGTAAAGTATATTTAGCTCATCCTTCTCAATCGAGTCTTATTTTGTCTGAGTCCGATTTTTGATAAGACCTTTAGTTGGGAGAATAGCAATCGCAATCCTTAACCTTTTCCGTAATTCTGAAAAACTGTATATTATACTTGTTCAGAAAGTATCAACCTCTCAGGAACACTTCTACTTCCTCTATATAGAAGCCTCATATGAAAATATTTTTACGTTACTTTGCCCACCAAATACACATTTCACCAGACCCGGCTATTCTTACGATAGGGTCACCAGTAGAGTGGGAACTGTTTTCAGATGGACTTAATTTACCTCAGTTGCGCTGGACAGTTTATTTTGACCATGGAACACCTTTTCCCCAAGGTCAACATATCTTTACTGCTGTAACCCTCCTGGCAGCAATTCCTTCAAGAAGTTCGGTAATAGGAATGTCCCACGTCGGTCAGTTAGGCCCGTTCGTGGCAGTATCTTCTGGTGATTATAAATATGGTGTCAGGGTAGAAGCCTTCAATCAAATAATGGCAGATGATGATCCATTTTTGATCGTTCGCTAATAAGATGGAGAGAGTGAAAGTATGCCTTACTCAATTGAGGTGTTAAGCATAGGTGAAGATCTTTATGAAGATATTATAGAGGCGGCCAATTTACTTAACGTAGCTCAGAATGAATTTCAATTCACTATACCTCCAGCGCGCCTTAAAATGTGTGCGCTTCCATTTAGAAGGAGGGAATATTACACGAAGGAGACTTTTGAATTCTTGCAGAAGTATAGAAAAGATTCTCGAGGATTCCGTCCCTTCATTATTGGTGTTTTAAATGGCCCTCTTTACTCCGACCTCTATTCAAACCTTTTCGGCTCGCATGAGGCATCGGAAGGGCTGGCTGTCGTGACCCTAAAGGATCATGAGAAGTATGTTAGCTCTCATAACAATTATCTTTGTTACTACTTTATCCGGTACTCATTATCTTTTGTTGCCCCTGCTTTACAAACTCATAAAGATACAAGGTCCTGTTTCTTCGACAAGAAACTATACAAGCGGGATTTATTACAGTCATTAAGAACAGGAGATTTCTGCGATGAGTGCATGGGATCCCTACAAGAAAAATTTAACCCAGAAATATTCAGCGCTATAAATGAAATGGTAGGGAGCTTGAAAAGCTCTTTAATGAAACTCAATACTCTTGAGGACTCAATTGAGCTTACAGATATGAGAAAGACACCCAGGAAAAAAACTGATATGCAGCTAATAGATTTACAACATAGTGGAACTAAAACGGTATCTACTCAACCCCCTAAAGTCTTCATAAGTTATAGCCATGACTCATCTGAACATAAAGATAAAGTCTTATCGCTCTCGAATAAACTGCGGATTGATGGAATTGACTGTTATGTAGATCAATATGAAATGTCGCCTTCTGAAGGATGGCCCCGGTGGATGCTGAATCAAATCGAAAAAGCTAATTTCGTGCTTGTCGTATGTACCGAAAACTATGAAAGGAGGTTCAAAGGCGAAGATGAGGTGGAGAAAGGGCTTGGCGCTAAATGGGAAGGGGCAGTAATAACTTATGAACTATACGAGAGGGAAGCAAAAAACACTAAATTCATCCCTATAATCTTCTCTCCTCAAGATTCTGCACATATTCCTATAATTCTTCGAAGCTTTACCTACTACAATGTTATTACTAATGAAGGATATGAAGAGTTGTACCGGCATCTTACTGATCAACCTTCTATTATTAAAGTAACCATAGGGAAGCTTCGATCATTACCCCCTCTCAAATCACACTACAGTTCTTCAACTAGCTCGACAACTAAAAGAAATGAGGTGATGGCCTTGAACTCAAAGCCAATAGATGAAGACATCAAAGAATTCGCTGCTGTAGATAAAGCCTCACAGAACAATAATGTGGCTCCAAGTTTAGGTGCTGATCGTCGGCTTCAAGATTTAAGAGATAACATAACCCAAGATCTAACACTGCTCAAAGAGTATGAGGATGCTTTACGTTATGAGGATGATCCCCGTAGGCGTGCTAGATACAACAGAGAGATAGATCAATTACGTCAATCCGCAAGGCGCTACCATGAAGAATATACTGATTACACATCTCGCTCGGATAATAAACGGCCTTCGGATTTAGTTGAGATTGGCACCAAGTTGCAGCAAATGGATAGCAAATTAGACATATTACTTGCTGAGCAAGAGACTTTTAACCAAAACATTATTGATATGAAGCATGCCTTGCTCCTCCGCTATGACTCAGGCGAACGGGCTGTAATCGAAAGCATTACCCAAAGGCTAAATGAAACCCAGTTAGAAACTGTTGAGGCGGTTCTGATCGCATTAGACGAAGATCGGGTAGAAGAAAATGAACTAACGCAACTACTGGATGCTGTTCGACAGGAAGTTACTACTTTGCAGCAACAAGGTATCGAGCTGCATGGACAGAAGGAAATAGCTTCTGCCATAAAGGCTCCAGAACTAGATATAAAGCATAAGATCAAAATCACATTGCCTATAATCCCATTGCTTCTAGCCTATGAAGGGGAGATCTTATTAGGGAGTGGTGTGAATTTGGAGACTGTGTGGGAACGATTGACACAGAAAGTGCGAGGTAAGTGAAGGATGATCTCACAGCCAAAAAGAAAACAGGATTTAGCTGAACATCTTGAAAAGGATTATGAATTGTTACGCAACTATGAAGATCAACTTAGGTATGAAGATGATCCAAAAAGAAAAGCCAAGATTCAGGGTGAGATTGCCGAGTTAAGAGAGCAGATTTCTGCACGCGAAAAAGAAATGCAGGCACATGGCAGTGTTCTAAGTACGGAACTTCAAGAGACTGTAGATCAGTATTTAGCTGCTTCATATACAAATGATCAATATGCTGAATTAGATCAAGCTGGTGAAACAGATCCAGAACGTAGCACATTACTGCATAAAGTTTTTATTGATTTGAGTGTCGAAGTGCGCAAAGGGCCTCAACCCCCTGAGTTGCAGCACCCTTCTACCAGCTTAACAAATTTGCGAGTTGCCTTACAGAAACCCGATAGTACACGAAGTACCGATGACGGTTTTTCTGCAATGCAAATTCTACTTAGGGATGTATGGTCAAGAATTGTTTTTATTGGTGGCCCTGGACAAGGTAAATCAACTCTTGGACAGTATATTGCTCAGGTTCATAGATCTAATTTGCTAGGCTTTTCGCACCAATATACCCCTAAGACATTGCGGATACCTTTCCGTATTGTGCTCAAGTATTTTGCTCAGTGGCTGGCGGATAAACCCGAAGCTGATAACTTGGAAAATTATTTAGCTCTGTCAATTGAAAGAGCTACCGTAACAGAAATCTCTGCTGAAGATGTCCAAAAGGTCTTTCGGCAAAGACCATGCCTCTTAATTCTGGATGGCTTAGATGAAGTTGTTTCCCCTGAAATACGAAGCCGCGTTTTAGCACGTATTCAATCTTTTCTAAATCGCATGAACACTCTGAAGGTAGATTTGGTTGCAATAGCAACATCAAGGCCAACAGGGTACAAAGACAATTTTGATCCGGAACACTTTTGGCATCTGGACTTACTTCCTTTATCCCAAATGCGAGTAAATGAGTTTGCTACAAAGTGGGTACAGGCAAAACAGAGACGTGATGAAGAGGCTTCGCGAATAATTAGGACCCTGAAAGAGTGCCAACATGATCCTAGCCTTTCTAAGCTTCTTACTACTCCACTTCAAGTTACTATCATTCTTCTTATCATCAAAGATGGTGGGCGTCCGCCAGCTCAGCGAGAAGCTTTGTTTAATGAGTATTGGAGCACAATCTTTCGAAGAGAAAAAAGTAAAGACAAGGGAATTATACAAAGTGATGAACCCATATTGTTCGATTTACATTCATATCTAGGATATGTGCTACATCGCCGGGCCGAAGGGCAAGACATCCAGTCGCTTTTGCCTGAGAATGAGTTTAAAGCCGTTATCAGAAGTTTTTTGCGCAGAAATGATAAGTATTCACCGGATGAATTTATAGATGAGAAACTAGACCAGCTTGTAACTGAGGCCAGAGACCGCTTAGTTATGATAGTTGAGCCTGAGCCAAGCTTATTTGGATTTGAGTTACGCTCTATCCAGGAGTTTTTTGCTGCTGTTCACTTAGTACAAACTGCCACTGAGACAATAAAGCGCTTTGAACGACTTAAAGCTATTGCGCGACCTGCACATTGGCGCAATGTTGCTTTATTTTCTGCGGGCAGGATTTCTAGGAATAATAGTGGTGAGGCAAGTAACATCCTTGAGTTAGTTTGTCGTCCAATTGATAGAGAAGGTATTGACCGCCATCTCCGTAGAGGAGAGTGGCTAGCCTTAGAAGTTGCTGCGGATGGAGCGTTAGGTACTAACAGAGATCTTCAATATAACGCTATTGAGCTAGGTCTAAATATTCTGAAATTTGGTTTGGGTGCTGAACAAAAGCGTAGCCTGTCCAACCTTTTAGCTAAATTGCCCCCCGAAGATAAACGAGATATTTTACAGCCAATCGTGACCGAGCATCTTCGCTCGTTACCTGAATCAAGATTAAGTACCGCCCTGTTAATATATGGGCAATACTTTGGGGCAACTCCATTATTCAAAGCAAAAGTTGACACCCTACTTCAAAGCCAGGGTGCCCCGACAATAAATTTGACAAATGTAATTAGCACTAAACCAGATATTCAATGGTTGGCGGCCCATTTGCAGGCGACTTGGCCAGCATGGAAACACGATTTGGTGAGATGGATGGGGATTTCATACGAATATATTGAAGAACTTATAAGGAGTATAGGCCTCTCAGAAGAACAAATTTCAGAATTGATTGAAACTATTTGGGAATTCATTTGGGCCTCTCGGGGAATGTTTTTTCATTCACAACAGGATGAAGACCCGAGCGTGGAACTCAACATAACAAACATTGACCAACCTATAAATCAATTAATAGTTGCTTTACGATGCGCTATTTACAGCAATATAGTTAGACCCAACTACATAGAAGTAAGTTCTACGGAAACGAAGCCAATCTTATTTCATTTCACTGTTCTGGAGTGGATGAAGAAACTAGCTGACACTCCAGAAGGAAAATTACAAGACATAAGTGATACATTAAATAAACCTAATTTAATAATTTGGCTAAGGGCTCAATTGTGGAAGCTATATTGGAACTTAGGTAAGCCCAATGCCACAAATGTAGCGCGGTTTCTTGATGATATTTGGGCCATTCATCAGATAAAGCCAAGTATAGATATTTCTACCTTTGAGTGGGCGTATGACTCAGCATGGCCTCTGCTCCGAATAGCTATTAGAAAGCAATTAACAAGTGGCCCTGGTGCGTGTGCCTCGCTGTTGCCATATTTGGAGGCAGAACAACAACTTTATATAACCGAGCAAATAGCTAAAGCATTACAAGAGTATGTTGTCGATGCTAAAGAAGATGAGGTTGATCGACTATTTACTGCACTTGAATATCAATTCGGACTTGGTGACCTACTACCAAGTCTCAGTCCAATAGCCAACCAACTCGAAATCAGTGTTGACCAACTGCTTGCAACATATAATATCAGAGGCCCCTATCCTAGAAGGGCAATCCTTTCAGAAGAAAGGTTTGGGCAAGTACTGGATATAGTTGAAGAGAAGTTGAAAACAAATTCTGATAGGTGGGATTGGATTTTCGGCTTATATAATTTCTCATGGCCTCCATACCACAACTATGTAAATAGGGTTGAGGAATTATTAAAAACAATTCTGTCCCTGTGTAATACGTCTAAAGAGGTCTTGATTTCTGATCTGTGTTTATTTCTGTTTCTAAAATTATATGCAGTAGATCAACGAATAGAGTATTTAGCAAGTCAAGTTTTCTTATGTCTTGCACGTAGCGACTATCTCGATGAAGAAACCACTTATGAGCAACTAAGCGAACTGCCCTCTAATCAAATTTGGGCTTTAAGCAAACAATTGTCCAGTGAGGATGAGACAGTCCGGATTGGCGCGTCAATTTTATGGACATATATTGCTAACTCAACACCTACTGAGGATGAGGAGGATGCAGTTACAATTCATCAAAAGCTACAAGGGTATAGCTTTAATCCCGACACCTTATTCGGTTTAATAAATGCGGATGATAGTAGACTTGTGATCGCAGGAATAGTGCTTTTCGCATTCGCACGTTTTCCGATTACAGATGATCAGTCGCGTCAATTACTTAAAACTGCGTTAACTTGGCCACAACAGGACTATCAGATTGAGTACTCATGGAGTCAGTTTCTGCGTAATGCGCGAGTCGTTGACGAAGATAGAATTGTGTGGGCTGAGTTTTTACAAGAATTACTAAACGAAACGCACAAATATAGTGATGAGATTCTTGATGCTGCTAAATGGCGCTATCAGCAGCTGGCAGATGATGAAAGTAATACAAGCTTAGAGACTCGGGAAACAGCATTGGGTTTGCCCTAATCTCTGGTGATTTGATTTTATCATCCCTTCTAAATAGTCACTATGTGGCCTTTTTGGACGCTTTTTAGGTTTTCGGACAACATTTTATATGATCGGTGTTAGCTTGGTACCTGTAATGTCGTGTAGATGAACGAGTTAGGCGTAAAAGTATATGGAATACGTTTTTGGACTTCGCCCACTGTGCTCCTGCAAATAAACGATTGCTCTACGAACCTCTGCTTTGAAGTCGCCTTGAGACGTTGAAGTAAAAGTAAAGCCAACTTTTAAGCCCCGGTTTTCTTCACGAAAATTCGGGGCTTGGCTTTTTGACGTTGCGCGGAACGAGACGCATGCGTCGTTGCCATCGCCCGCGCACACGCTTGCGAAGCATGCCAGGACATTTCGAGGGGCGTTTTATTTATAAATAGACAGTCGAAAAAACCACCTTTGACAGTGGCTTCGTGCGCGCGTGCTGTTCGGCGGCGCGCGGCGGAGATCGTGTGCGCGGTGTTGCTCAGCGCGATGGCCGCCAACATGCTTGCGGTCGTCGCGCGCAAGAGCATCACCGCCGACGAGATCGTGATGATCCCTTCCGGCTACATTCACCTCGCAGCCGGGAACTTCCAACTCGTCCACGAACACCCGCCGCTCTCGAAACTGCTTGCCGCTCTGCCGCTCCTGTTTATCCGCCCGGCGCTAACCGGGGGCGCGGAGACCGGCGCGGCGACGACGCCGCTTTCGCCGGAAGAGAAGTGGGCGCGTCAAATAGGTTTCTGGGAGGACAATCGCGGCGGCTTCGAGAGAATTTCGTTCTGGGCGCGCGTGCCCATGATCGCGCTCGCGTGCGCGCTCGGCGTGCTCATCTTCATTTTCACGCGTAGGCTCTTTGGCGCGCGCGCCGCCGCGCTGTCGGTCGCCCTCTACAGTCTTGAGCCGACGGTGCTCGCGCACGGTCGCGTAGTACAGACGGATGTTCCGGCGGCGTTCGGCTACCTGCTGTTTTGCTATGCGCTTTATGCTTATGCGCGCTCTCCACACCGGAAGCGCGCCGCCGCACTCGGCCTTGCGGCGGGCGTGGCGATTGTCGCCAAGTTCTCGATGCTGCTCGCCCTGCCCGTACTCGTCGTGCTGTTCGCGGTGTTGCTGTGGCGTGCGCCGCGCACGCTGCGCCCTGCGCTCGTCGCGCACGGCTCGGTCGTCGCCATCGCGCTGCTCCTCGTCGTCAATGCGGCCTACTTCTTCGATGGTCGCCCGCTCTTCGATACAGACGCGCGTTGGCTGGCCGAAGCCTTCCCGCCGAACGCAGCGTTGGTCACGCACGCCGCGCGCGCCCTCTCCCACCTGCTGCCGACAGACTTCGTGCTCGGCGTTCTCTGGCAGCTTCAACACAACGGAAGCGGCCATCCCGCGTCGCTTCTCGGCATGCACAGCCGCACCGGCTGGTGGTACTACTTTCCCGTCGCCTTCGCCCTCAAGACGACGCTCCCCTTTCTGCTCCTCTCGCTCGCCGCCCTCGCATGGGCTGTCCGCGAACTGTTGACGAAGCGCGATTGGCGATTCCTCTTCGTGCTGCTCCCGTTCTTCGTCTACACGGCGTTCGTCATGCTGAGCCGGATCAACATCGGCGTCAGGTATTTTCTTCCGGCTTATCCTTTCCTGTTCATCGCGGGCGGCGCGCTCCTCGAACGCTTGACGCGTTGCGCGCGCCTGCGCCGCGCCGGACTCGTGGCCGCCGCGTTGCTCGTCTGGATGGGCGTCGAGGCGGCACGTGCTTACCCGGATCAAATGGTTTATATGAATCAACTCGCACGGGGCGACGCCCGCTGGCGTTATCTCTCGGATTCAAACGTCGAATGGGGCGACGACGCGCGCGAGTTGGCCGCGTATCTGCGCGCGCGCGGCGAGACGCAGGTGCGCGCGGCGACGCTCGGCGCAACCTACACGCTCCGCTATTACGGCGTCGAAAACGTGAGCCTGTTTTCGCCGTCGGATGCGCCTTTGCCGGAGACGCGCTACGTCGCCATCGGGGCGAGTTTCCTCAACGGTTCGACCGTGCCGGGAGGCGTTATTCGCGGCCAGATGCTCACCGAAGCGGAGCGCGTCAATCTCTTCGACGCCTATCGCCGCCGCGTGCCGGAAGCCGTGTTCGGCGGCTCGATCTACCTGTTCCGCGAACGCGAGTAAATTTCCCGGCAACGTCTGCTCCCTGTCCAGAAGGCGAAGCGGTTCTGCCGGGTGAAGAGGTGAAATTTTGCACGCGGGGTCAACGGTTATAACTGGCGGGCTTATGAATAACGACGAACGGTTGGCGGCGCGCGTGTGGGTCGTCTTGCCGACCTTTAACGAGATTGAGAACCTCGGGCAGATGCTCTGCGCCATCACCGCGCTCGATCCCGGCCTGAACATTCTCGTCGTTGACGATGCATCGCCGGACGGCACGGGCGAGATGGCAGAGCAGATGGCGCGGGAGTCGGCGCGGATTCGGGTCGTGCGTCGCGTGCGGGAGAGGGGACTGGGGACGGCTTACCGCGCGGGCTTTCAACACGCGCTGCGCTCTGGGGCTGACGCGGTGATCACGATGGACTGTGACTTCTCCCACGACCCCCGCGCCATCCCCACGCTCCTCGAAGCGTCGCACACGGCGCACGTCGTCATCGGCTCGCGCTATGTCGCCGGAGGACAGATCGAGAAGTGGACGCTTCACCGTAGGCTCTTGAGCGCGTCGGCCAACCGCTTCGCGCGCTCGCTCTTCGACATTCCGGCGCGCGATTGCACTTCCGGTTTCAGG
>Ga0196965_1001010_pt1 | contig 12211 bp, 9 predicted proteins | sample S1_20metaG_FD_148668 | JGI IMG/M metagenome (GOLD analysis project Ga0196965, IMG submission 148668) | Soil microbial communities from Anza Borrego desert, Southern California, United States - S1_20 | ecosystem: Environmental > Terrestrial > Soil > Desert | place: USA: California | collected... | reverse complement strand
TTAAAGAGGTAGATAATCTACTTAGTTTACATAAAAATCTGTAATATTGTCTATCATTATTACTATATACTGATGATTTCTTAAATACACACTGATTAATACGTCAACTGCTATAGCTGCTACAACCCCGTCTATTATAAAGTTGAAAGCCTGGTCTATCTAGTTATTCGTATCTATCGAACTTTTCAAGACTGTTTGAAGATGTTAAACATCTACTCCCACCCTACCATTTTTCTAACAGCTGAGTTGTACACTTGTTTTGATCCTGTTTTGATCCTGGTCACTTAAACGTTTTTAACCAAACTCCACTCCACTCTTTTTAAATTATTTCTTCCCACTCTTAAATTCTTTCGAGGCCTCCGTAATGAAATTACACCCTCAGCCGCCTCATCGGCGCCCGCCCCCGAGGTATTATAAATTAATTACATCTACAAAAACATCAAGATCTAAAGACTCAGAATAGTCAGGATCACCTGTATAATATTCCTCATCATAATATTCATCTAATGCATTTTGCCTACGATAATCTCTTTGTATAAGGTCTTCTTTATCCTCATAATTATCTTTAATTTTTTCAATTAAAAGTTTATAATCTAAATCTTCAAATACATATGAAGGTAAATCTAATTCCATGATTATTAATCTCCCAGATACAGATATCTCGTTAAATTTATAACCAGAACTAATTATACTATGAGAATAAAAATTTAATTTACACTTTTTATCTTTAAACCTATCCATTAACAATTTTACGTTTTGATCAAAATCTTTAGAATTAATACAACCTAACTTAATTTTATTAATATTAAAATACATTTTTTTTTTCTCAACTGCCATTACTATTCGCGAGGCGTACTATCTAATTTTACGGCCTTAGCAACCGGGTTTTGACTCATCTTTCACCATCCTTATGCAAGGTGTACCGCAGCAAAGCGAGGACCTACCTTGCATAACTATTGTTCTAATGGCCGTAGCATTTATTACTTAATTCGGGTTGAAACCAGCACCAGAATATCTCCTAAGATCAAGACCAAAAAAATAAAAAAAAATCAAAAAAAGACGTTTTCAGCTACTTTCACCGGAAAGGGGTGTGGCTAAGTACCAACTTCCACCCATCCATAGACGGGCTAACTCTACAGTAAAATCTGTACTCTACTCTCCTCTACCTAGCTGTAACAACTGGTAATAGAGTCTTTACAGACAGTTGTTACAGACAGTTTGATCGTATAATATTTACTTTACTTTACTTTACTTTCACTGACCACAATTGGATACTATAATTCCTATTAAATCTAAATCTAAATCTAATTCTAATTCTAAATCTAAATCTAAATATTCTTAAATATATTAGTTTATTTGTTTAATAGATCTTTAAGTTTATTTACTGTGTCTTGGCTTTCTTTCAATTGTTCTAGTGTATCATCATATCAATTTAAGTACTCTTCAACTTTAGCTTTTTCCTCTTCTAGTTGTTTATTTACGATTAGTGAGATTCGAACTCACAAAATTCGTTTGGAAGACGAAAGTTTTACCATTAAACTATAATCGTTTATATAAAATATTTGTGTATATTTATTATATACAGTATAAAATTAGACTACTGAACTTTAAGTTTATGACACGTAGTCGTAGTATCTTTACATTTGACTTGCCTCCGAAGGAGCCCTCCATCCCACCTTCAGCCTAGCACAGGGCTCCTTCGGAGCCCTGGGTTCAAATTTCTTAGTGAATTATGAATTAAGGAGGGAAGGGCTAGCATAGGGGTAGGTTTAGACTTCTTACCTCAGAAGTCTGAACTAAGAAAGGCAGCTAAAAAAAGCACGCTGCGCAGCGAATACACTAGAAATGAGACCTATCGGATTCGAACCAATATCTGAAGGATTAAAAGTCATTTGCATTACCATTATGCTAAGGTCCCTTCTAGTACTAGAAGAAGGAGGGGGAGACTTACTATTCTAGCCTAGAAAATAAATTATTATTTTTAGACCCATCGGTATATATAGCCCAGGTACTATATAGGGCCTGGTCCGGATCCTTGCTAGCTAGCTTGCTGGCTATCTAGCTAGATAGCCACAGCAGGAGAAGGATAATAAATTATTACATTATATTCATATCTTCCAGAACTTTTAGGATTGTTTCAATAATAGCACCTAAAATAACCAAGAATTTACCACTATACCCTCCAGAAGAACCAGAAGGACCAGGATCAGAACCCGAAGGACCAGGATCAGAACCAGAAGGACCTAAAGGATTGGAAGGACCTGAACCACCAGAAGAGTTATTATCGTCATCATCATTATTATCATCAGATTTTTTACGTTTTTTTGCAGGAGAGTCTTCGTCTTCGGAATCCTCAGATCTAGAACGCTTATTATTAGAATTATCTCTTTCAAATGAATCTTCTGTAGAAGGAGTTTCATTTGTCTCTTCATTACCCTCAGATCTAGAAGGGTTATTATTAGAATTATCCTCATAATTATATGTTCCTTTTGATTTTGCTCATGCTTCTTCAGCTTTTTGGCCCTCCTCTTCGGATTTTTTTCTGGCTTCTTCTGCTGCCTTCTCGAAATATTCTTTAGTTTGAGGATCTGTTGCATCTTGTGCCCTTCTTTCATAGATTTCTGCATCTACTCCATATTTTGCAGATTTACTTTCTGCTTCTAGAGCATCTGCTTCTAACTCTGAATTTTTGTGTTCAGGTTCAAATTCTTCTTCCAAATAATTTTTAAGTTGTTTTAACCCTTCTTTATCTGTATTATCTCTGAAAAATTCAGGATAATTTTCCTTTAAATAAGACAAACTCTCAGCATCATTTTCTTTTTCAACTTTATCTGTTTTATCTAAATCGTCCATAATTCGTTTAGGTCCATTGTGATCTTCTATTTCTTCAACATCACTTTCGTCCTTAGGATCAGATTCATCATCATCATCATCATCATCACTATTAGAATCATTATTAGAATCATTATTAGAATCATTATTAGAGTTTTCATTATTATCCGGGTTATTTCCAGAAAAATAATAAAGGTTATCAGGGCTATTATTTGAACTTTCACTGTTTTCATTTATTCCTACCAATATAGGTGATCCCATAAATTGGTAGACTAATAATCTAATTCCATTAAGAATATCCCCTATAAAGTTTTTTATTATGTTAAATAGAATTTTTATATTTCGTCTTAAAGTAACGAAAGTAGAGAAAAATGCAGATAGCCTTCTATACTTAGTTTTTCTTTCTGCAATTGTTACATAAGCAATACCTACTAAAGCGGGAACTAATACCAAAACAACTTCAATTAATGAAATAATTGTAGAAGAATACATGAATAATTTTAATTTTTTTAAATTTAAGTATATTACGAACCCCAGTAATATACTGAAATGTATAACAAAAGCCAAACCACATCTACAAAGTGTCAGTACAAAATTCCACTTTCCAAACCCACATGATGATTATCCGTTAAATGGTAAGCAAATGTTCTTGATAAAGCAACTAATAAAAATAGGGTTCCAATTATAACATGTACAGATAATCAATAATTCACATTATTGTTTAGACTATGTATTCTTATTAGTGCTTATCCTATAAAAAATCTTTTTAGGATAATTAATAAGCAGAGTTTATTGCCATTCTTTTACTTTAACTTTCCGGCGTAGCCGATAATAGCCTTAAACTAATCCTGCTAAAGCTAAGTTAAAGTAACATAATATTTATTAGCTAGTCGTTGAACCTTTATATATGTCATAAACAATATATACTCGGCAGCAAATTGTCTTTACGCTATATTGTAAAGATATTCTTGCTATTAACTCTGTTGTTAATTTATTATTTATATATTATACTATAACAAAAACATATCCTCTATATGTTTCTCCTGTACTTAAACATTCTTTAATTTTCTTTCTAGAAATTTTAAGATCTTTAGCACATTCGGACATACTATCATATATATTTCTATTATTCTTTTGATCAATAACTGCAAATTTAATTGATTCACTTACTAATCTAGTCGTATTTCTATAATATCGAACTCCTTCTCTTATTTCATAAGGACTTTCTAATAAATAAAGTTTAGATAATAATTTCTCTATTTCTAATAATGAAATTTTACTATTATTATCACATAGATTTGTATTAGTTGTTAATCTATATTTGTTTATATGTAATTTAATTGCGTCAAATAAATATTTACCTTCTAATGTTGTATGATAACCTCTATAATAAATATCTACCAAATTTAATCATAATGAAAAATCTTGAGCTTTTAAAGTTTTCAATAAAATATCCTCATTATCATATAATAACGGTATTAAATCTTCTCGAATATCTCGCACTTTATTAATCTCCAAAACTATAGTAGGATTACTATTAACTCTATCTATTCTAGACGGCGAAGCCGTAAAGAAAACATTACCAACATTAAGAAATTCTTTTATTTTATTGTACAATTCTAATTCTTTAATATGATTTTCTAATTTAAATCTAGGCACATATTTATTAGTTGAGAAGGTAGCTTCTGCATCTATAAATCCAGCTAATCAATATTTAGTTATATTAATTTTATTATTAATAGAACTAGGTATTCATTTACCTGACATACTTTGCATTTCTTTTTGATAAGCTATTATATCCAATTTACCTTTGTCCGATAAATGATATTTATCCTTTGTCAAAAATACCGCTTGCTTAAATATTTGATAATGATGAAATTTGGAACTGTTAAGATTTACAAAATCAAATATAGGTATTATAACATATAATAATGAATTAATATCATTTACAAAGTAATTTACTCTATCTTTAGATTTAGAAATATGACCACATTGTAAAGTATTTTTAATATATTCTAATACTTTTATATCATCCTTATGTAAACCTATTTGAAATGTAAATTGAACATATTTAAATGTATTATCCGTTAAATCAGTTAATTTAATATTAAAATTACCCTCTCCATCCGTAAATCCTACAAATCATTCTATAAATTCTTTTCTCAAAGAATAAGGTAAAATTTCAGATTTACTTACTGAATTAGGTAAACTAATCAATAATTTATTATTATTAGAGGTAATACGACTAGAAAAATTTTTAAAATATGCAGTTTTAGTTTTATGTATAATATTTATAAATATAAATAGGGCTACTGTTATAATTAACCCGTGGAAACCTGTACCAAAAAAGAAACATGAACCAAAAGCACCATCACTGATAGTAAAAGATGAAACATTATATTCAATACCTTGGAAAACTGTGAATATAATTGCTAATAATATAGTAGCAATTGACCCATATAAAGCTCCTTTTATATCTCCAGATATTAAAGAATGATGGGCATAAGTTATTGTAGCACCACTTGATAACAGTATAACTGTATTCAGAAGGGGTAATTCAAAAGGATTTATAGGCTCTATACCTATAGGTGGTCATTGAGCCCCTAATTCAACAGTAGGTGTTAACGCACTCATTTTTATTTATTTGTAAACTTTAGAATCTCCACTTTTCGCCCAGGGCCAGGCCTAGCTGGGCTAGGCCGAAGGGTAGAATATGGAGAAGTATGCCTACAAATGACAAATGTGGATTTTAATTCTATATATCTCTACGTAATACTGCTTTTCTTCTTTTATTCATTCTACCTTTTATTATTTTCAACTCATCTAATCCTTTTCTAGTTAAGTGGGCTTTACTTTCTATAAGTATAGCCGCCTTTTTAAAATCTTCATAATTTTGGGTTTTTACTCCATGTAATTTAAACTTTTCAAATATTGGAATTATTTTACTTCAAATATCTGTAAATTTTTCAACTACAAACTCCCCATAGCCTGATTTAGATATATATCTGCCACAATTTAAAGTTTGTATTAAACTTTCTAAAAGGGCTCTATCTCTACTGTGTTGAGTTAAAATAAATTTTAATCAAACAGTTTCTCCTAATTTACTTTCCGCGGATTTTTTTAATGCTATAAAAAAACATCCTTCAGCGTCAGTAAAACCAGCTAACCAGTCTAAATCTTGCATATATCTACTAGGGATTTCTGGTTTTAAAGCTGGTTCTAACTCAGGAAAGGCTAAACTCAAAGTGTTAGATATTTTTCCAGTGTTTAGTGAGGCTTTAATTGACATTATTCTATTTAAACCTTCTAAAGTAAGATGTTTACCTTCTTTAATTAAATTTATAACTTCTTTAAAAAATAAATAATCATAATGTTTACAAGTTAATAAAGGGTAATGATAAAAATGATTAATAATAAGATTTAAATCATCTAAACCAGATACTCTATATTGGATAGATTCTGCTCCCAATTTAGTAATGTGACCTACTCCAAAAAACAATTTAATTTGTTCTAATAGAGCGAAATCTTTTTCATGAAGACCTATTTGAAATATAGCTTTTACTCTATAACCTGTTTTATATTTAGAGTTTGGACTAATTCCTACCAAAAAACATCCTTCTCCATCAGTAAACCCTGTAACATAATTAGGGTTTAATGTTGAAACTGAAGTATTAAATGACGTGGCTTCACTAGAAAAAAAGGATTTTTGAGGAATATTCGAATATAGAATATTTTTTGATTTACCGAGTAAATACCCCCCTAGGGGGCCTTTTATTCTATAAGGAACGGTAGATATAACAGTATTAACATATCTTGTTGGATATATAAAACCCAAGTTTCCCTGGGATTCAGAGCACACCTTACAATATCTAGAAAATATTGAAGAACCGTCTGCTCGTTGCTCTTTTACAGATATAAGGCTATCTGATTTAGATCCGCGATAACCCATTCCTTGACTTAAGCCAAGAATCTCTAATGATATTACTATACCCTCAATCATTAATGAGGCCACTATAAATCTTTCGATAAATAGCTTAGTTATTAGAGCTTTAGGGCTTCCCCGGAATTTGGCTCTTACTCACAATGCGTTTTGACTATGAAAGAAAGCTCAGAATATAGCTAAAAAAAATAATGCTTCAGATACTATAAATAGCATAACTCCTATATTTAACCCTCTTTGTACTGCCAGAGTATGGTTACCTAAAAAAGTCCCCTCTGATATTACATCTCTAAATCAAAAAGACATGGATGAAATAACTAATATTAAAGATATTATATTTAATATATAACCATTATTGAAATTATGCATAGATAATGCAACACTAGTTGCTAAATTCAACAAACTAATACTAGTATTTAAAGGTCAAGGAGATGGAGATACTAAATGAAAAGGATGGTCTTGAAAATTACTTCTAATTACATTAGTCATTGAAATTTTTTCATTAAATTTTAATTTACATTTTCCATTACCCTGGATGGGTATGGCTTCCCCCTCAAATAAACTGTATAGCATCAGCCATAGCCCCTAAGATGAATCGAACATCTATCATAATATTAACAGTATTAAGCTCTACCGTTGAGCTATAGAGGCTTATAATCAATAATACCTCATAATGTTAAGCGTGGACCTATACTTAATCATAATGGTCGAACTATATTGGACTTAGGGCAACTATCTAATTTCTATATAGCTCTTCCCACCATTCTTACCATACCCTTTGCATTTGCTACTACGTCATATTTGTATTTAAAACAAATTAAAAACAAACTTTAATAAAAATATTATTAATAATATAAAATCCTTATTCAAGGAATTTTACTGCTGCGCAGTGCGCAGCAAGCACGCTTGCTACGTTTTTTTTAAGCAGCACTGCGCAACGCGCAGTGCCAAACGATCTACCCAAAGGATTTACTGCCGCTTAGGAAGCGCGTAGCACCCAAAAGGTTTACTAAGTAGGACCCTACAAGTATTTATTAGTTATAACTAGTATACTTACCTAGTTAGGAGAGAAAGGAATTGAACCTTCGACGATTAATTAATCATTAAGTTTACAGCTTAACCCGTCATACCAACAAACGGAACTCTCCTTTATATATAAATATATAAATATATATATTTATATATAATAAAATAAAAAAAAAGAAGTATTTTTTTTTACTTTATAAAATTTTGATTGTTTATCTTTGATAAGTCCCGTGCAACTTCCACTACACGAACCGTATTTCGACTTTACACTAATCATAGCCACACATACGAAGAATTCTGTTCTAACATCTAAAACTTATACATTTACTTACTTAGTACAGAGAAAGCAAACTTATTGTGTATACTATTTTCAGCATGTGACGAGTGGTTAGTACCAATCCGAGGAAATATTCACCGTGTCATGGTGATTCACGATTACTAGCAATTTCTTATTCATGCAGCCGAATTTCAGGCTACAATTCATATCTATTTTATCCTATTTTGTGAGATTAGCTAAAATTCACATTTTGGCATCTCTTTGTTTAGGAATATGTGGCACGTCTGTAGCCCACAACATTTAGGCCATGATGACTTGTCTTGATCCCTTTTATCATAACCCATATAAAGGTGAAATACTTTATTTTATTATTTATAAATAAAGCAAGGGTTTCCGTTAATTACATGGACTGAACCACAGTTTCACAACATTAACTGAAGACAGCCGTGCAACACTTGTCGGAGTATATATAGGTTATACATACAACGATTCAAGTTGTGGTAAGGTTTTTCGTGGGTCATCGAATTAAACAACATACTTCACTGCTGGTGTCAGAAACGGTCTAGTGATTTCAGTTCCTGCGTTGCCACATTACTCTTGAGGTGAAATGCTTACACTTTCATTTATAGACTAAATTTATACATCTAACCTATGGCATTCATAATTTACTGCTAAGACTACTTGGGTCTCTAATCCTTTTTGCTACCTTAGCCTTCGTCCTTCAACGTCAGTTTTTACATAAAAGATTGCCTTCGCCTTCACCAGTCCCCTAGGTATCAACGAATTTTATCTCTACACACTAGAGTTCGATCTTCTTACATAAAACTCTAGATAAATTGTCCCTTTATAAAGGCGAATTTATCCGTCTAAGTACCCTTTAAACCTATTTAAGATGATTAACACTAGTCTCTTACGTATTGCCGCGACTGCTGGCACGTAATTGGTCAAGACAAATGTACATATTGTCATTATCAATATGTATACAGAACTTTATTCGATAAATCGATAAACTGCCCACCTTTAAGTACTTATATTTTGCCATGGTAGACAAAATAATAAGAATGAGCACCATTCTTCCAAGTTACCAGTTCAGCCGTTAGGCCATTGACCAAGATTCCTCACTGCTGTACTTATTTGCCTTGGGATTTTTTCATCCCCAATGTGGTCGATCAACCTTTTAAGCTTCGACTAAGAGAATTAAGGGCTTGTTAAGCCATTACCTTAACAACTACCTATCCCTATGATTTTAATTTTCCGCTTAAAGCGGGGTTACCCCCCTTTCTTTATATAAAGGATTTATTCCCTTTTCTTTAAGATAGGCCAAAAAATCTAATACTCACCTGTACACCACTTTTAATTTAAGTTTTAAAACGAATCTAAAACTTCACTAAATTAAACGTACGATTAGCATGTGTCAAGTACTTGGACAGCGTTCAATCAGAGCCATCACCAAACTCATTTATTTTTTTATAAATTGATGTAAAATTTTTTTATTACATCACTTATTAATTTTTAATTTTCAATTTTTAATAAATATTAAAAAAATTTTTAGGATTAAAATAAGCTATATTATGTTATAGTAATAACTAAATAAAAGAAGGTTTCTAGCTTGAAAGTCCGCAACTAAAAGTTAATTATTTAATATTAAAATATTTATTAATTTTTTTTTTTTTCTATGAAAAACTTAAAATTTCTATTTAAATATATATTTAACATATAACTTTCCATTTAATCACTAAATTAATTATCAATTATTTTTTTTAATAATTGATATACTACTGATTTATATCAGTAATATACCGCTAGTACATAAGTAAAAATTAAATTAATTATTTAACCATTCGGTTTATACCCTGATCTCCACTTTAGTCAGACTTCTTAGTTCAGAATTCTGAACTAAGAAGTCGAAGGATAACACTAGTATAGTTTTTAGGATATATTGCTTGCTGCTTGCTGCGAAGCTAGTTTGCTAGCTTGCAATCGAGATAGCACAAAACATATTTACTAACAATGCTAGTACTCCTTTTTAATGTAAATCTAATCCATCTTTTATATAAGAAGAAGTTAGTACCACAAAAACTTGTGCTTGAATTACAGCAATAGCTAACTCTAAACCTGAAAAAGCCACAATGAAACTTAAAGGTATTAAACCTAGTAAAAAGAATATAAATCCTGAATTCATAATAGTATAAGTAAAACCACTTAAAATATTTAATAACATATGACCTGCAGTTCGTCACACAAATTTATCCTTTATTTTTATATCATTAATCCTTAGTTCACTTAAATAAATATAAACCTTTAAAAGGTTTAGTTCTATTTTCTTTTAAATATAAAGATATACTAGGTTGACGATAACCTAAGGCTCTTGCCGCTCCACCTATAGAAGGATACAATGTAACTTCCTTAGTTTCCACATTAGTAACCTCTATCTTTTTACTTGTTTTTTGAACTTTAATTGAAGGGTCGTTAAAAGGATAGGCTATTGTGTTATCTTTAATCTCGGTTTACTTAATTTCTTCCAAGAACCGGCTTTCCCGGCGACTAGAGTACACCTTACAGTATAATAAATACTGAAGAACCATCTACTCGTTGCTCTTTTACAATTACAAGTTTGTTTATGGCTTGCTGCTGCTACGTAGTCAGCCAGCCGACATTTAAACCTGTAATTGACTTAGATCCGCGATTACCCATTCCTATTACTAGAATCTTTAATGATATTACTATACCCTCAGTGGTTAGCTGGGCCAGATAAGAAGTTTCCGTCTTATCTTTAGTTATTAAAGCTTTAGGGCTTCCCCGGAATTTGGCTCTTTTACACATTAAGTGGAAAACCTACTTCCACTTCTACATGTTAGCTGCTAATCTTAATCCAAGAGAAACATTACGTGCAAGATATGATATAAATTCAATTAAAACTAATAAAGGTAATAAACCTAAAGGACAACCAGCAGGTACTAATAGAGAAAAAAATTTTAATCCATGTTTTTGGAAACCTAAAATAGTTGCTCCTAAAACTATAGTAAAACTAAGTGCAAATGTTAATACGAAGTGGCTTGTGGATGCAAAACTATAAGGACAGCACAGTAAGCCTTATAGACTTACCGTGGTGGACTATATCTTAATCACTTAGTTGTTATTGTAAAACAGAGTTAAGTGATCTTTCACGTTTAGTCTCTGAGGATCCTACTCATAACATGGCTTGTTATTTTGGTTTCCTGCTGATTGTTCATTGTTTCATCCTTTAAGATTTTCACCAATATTTTTATAATCGGTACCTAAAGGCATTAGAAGTTTCCAGCATATAGTGAAATTTATTGTATTTTTTTTATTATTTATCTATGATATTACAATTATCTAAACATTTATTCTTCTTTTATTGTTGTTCTCTTTCTATTCATATTACTTTGAATTAGCTTAATTCTTTCTAATCCTTCATCTGTTAAATGAGCTTTAGATTTTATTAGTTCAGCTATTTGTGCAAAATCTAGGTAATCATCTTGTTTAGCTCCTAATAATGGATATTCGTTTAAGAAAGGTATTAGCTTCTCAGCTATATCTGAAAAGACTGTTACTAAGTATTGACCCTCATTACGCGATGGTGATTTGTAATATCTACCGCAGTTTAGATAAGTAGTTATATCCTTTAACAATTCCTCATCTTTAATATGTTGAGTTAATGAAAATCTTAAGCTAACGTTTGTATTATTTTGAGTTATAACTTGGAAACTTCCTTCAGCTTCTATAAATCCTCTAATTCAGTTTAAGTTCTGAATCTTAACATTTAAAGTATTATATATTACTGAAGGTCTCACTACTGCTTTTGCAGTAGGGAAACTCTCTTTAAACTTGTCTGATAAACCTCAGTTTAATGTAGCTTTAATTCCTACTAACTTCAATAAACCTTCTAGAGATAAATGCTCTTTATTCTTTATTATAGTTATAGCTTGTTTAAATAAAAGATAATCTGCTCTCTTTTGAGTTATTAAAGGATAACTATCAAAGTGGTCTGTAATTATTTGTAAATTCTTTAAAGAACTTACACGATATTGCATAGAATCAGCTCCATGTTTATAGATCTTTCCTGTTTTAAAAGTTCTTTTTATAGCTTCTAATAATTTAATATCCTTATTGTG